>ERZ869909.2019-NODE-2019-length-14797-cov-88.008016_pt1 | contig 14797 bp, 15 predicted proteins | sample MGYA00520892_ERZ869909 | MGnify/ENA primary metagenome ERZ869909 (study PRJEB32215, sample SAMEA104723947) | bioreactor metagenome | biome: bioreactor; feature: anaerobic bioreactor; material: water | place: China | collected 2015-03-12 ...
GGAGGGGTGGAAGAAGTTGTCGCGGTCCCACTGGGCCAGCTGGTCATTGGTCAGCATAGGTTCTTTCCTTTTCTTCAATTCCGCATGGCTCAGCGCCAGTCACGGCAGACGTATTTGATATCGGTGAAGGCCTCCAAGCCCCAACGCGCACCCTCGCGGGCAAGGCCAGATTGTTTCATCCCGCCAAAGGGGATCGGTGCCCCGGTGACCTTGGTACGGTTGACGGCCACCATGCCGAATTGCAGCGCGCGCGTCACCCGGTAAATGCGGCGCGGGTCCAGCGTGTGCAGATAGGCGACCAGCCCGTATTCGGTGGCATTGGCGCGGGTGATCACTTCCTCTTCACTGTCAAAGGGGGCGACAGCGGCGACGGGGCCGAAGGTTTCCTCATGCATGATGGCGGCATCGTCGGGAACGTCCACCATCAGCGTGGGTTTGTAGAACAACGGCCCCTGCGCATCGCGCCCACCCCCGGCCAGACAGCGCGCGCCGCGTGCCAGGGCATCGGCGACATGCGATTCCTGCTTGGCGACCGCGTTCTCGTTCATCAGTGGCCCCAGGTCGCAATCCTCCATCCCCGGCCCGAGAGTCAGCGCTTGAATGCGATCCGCGAAGCGCATGCAGAACGCGTCATAGAGCGGGCGTTCAACGTAAAATCGGTTCGCGCCCAGACAATCCTGCCCCGTAGTGGCGAATTTGGCCTTGATCGCCTCATCCACCGCCTGCTCAAGATCGGCATCGGCAAAGACGATAAACGGCGCATGCCCGCCCAGTTCCAGCACCAACCGCTTCACGGTGTCGGCGGATTGGCGATAGAGCAGGCGGCCGATCTCGGTGGAGCCGGTGAAGGACAGTGCGCGCACGCGGGTATCCTTGGTCCATGCACCCACAATCTCGGGCGCATCACCCGGCACCACGTTGAAGACGCCGGGCGGAAAGCCCGCGCGCTGCGCCAGCTCGGCCAGCGCCAGTGCGGAAAGCGGGGTTTCGGCAGAGGGGTGGACAACGCAGGTACAGCCAGCGGCCAAGGCTGCGGCGGCCTTGCGGGTGATCATCGCGCAGGGGAAGTTCCAGGGCGTGACGAGTGCGGCCACGCCCACCGGCTCGCGCCAGACCTCGACCTCGGCATCGGGCAGGTGTGAGGTGACGCCCTCGATATCGGGGCGCTTGGCCTCTTCGGCGTAGAATTCGACGAAACTGGCGGCATAGTCGATCTCGCCCCGCGCCTCGGACAGGGGTTTACCCTGCTCGGCCACCATGATCAGCGCCAGATCTTCACGCGCTGCGGTGATCAGGTCGAACCAGCGGCGCAGGATATTGCCCCGTTCTTGCGGCAAGGCACCGGCCCAGGCGGGAAAGGCATCTTGCGCGGCATCGACGGCTTCACGCGCGATCTGCGCATCCATCCGGGCGACGGAAGCGACGGCTGCGCCGGTCGAAGGGTCGGTTACCGCGAAAGTGCCAGCGCCATCGCGCCAGCCGCCAATATGTCCGCGTGTCTGAAGCAAGCCGGGGTCGGAAAGCAGGCTTGCAATATCGGTTCTGGGGGTCTGTTGAGCTCGCCGGGTTGCGGGCATGAGGGCCTCCTGTCTGGTTGCCCGCAGTCTAGCCGCCCAGGGCCGGAAGATTCGTTCAGCCAAAGCCCGTCCGCGCAGGCGGATCGTTCAAAGAATGCCCGGTTTCACGATGATCCATCCAGCAGGATGGCCAGCGGCGGCGGGGCGGCCTTCACATTCTTGGTGACGATATAGCTGAAATAGCGCTTCACCCCGGCGCGGCTTTCCAGCAACGCGTCCATCAGCGCCTGGTAGGTGGCGACATCGCGGGTGATCACCTGCATCAGGTAGTCATAGCCGCCGCCCAGCGCCCAGCAGGCAGAGATTTCGTCGATACGTGCCACCGCGCGCTCGAATGCCTGGAAGCTTTCGGCTCGATGGCTTTCCAACTCGACGGTGACAAAGACCACGACATGCTGAGCCAGCCGTGCCAGCGCTACCTCGGCGCGGTAGCCGCAGATCAGGCCTGCCTCTTCCATCCGGTTCAGTCGTTGCCAGCAGGGCGTTGGCGACAGGTTCACGCGGCGTGCCAGATCGGCCTTCGATATCCGGCCCTCGCGGGTCAGAATCGACAGGATGGCGATATCGCGGTCATCGAGGGAAAGCGGGCGCATGGCGCTATCTTTCGCCGGATGCGCGGCTTGTCAATCCGCTGCGGCTTGGGGCTTGCGCGGCGAGGCAAACTTGTCATGATGCAAATCATGACAATGTGGTTGCCCGATCCCGCTTCACTCAGCCGTCCCGCCTATCGCTCGCTGGCCCGTGCGATCATCGCTGCCATTGACGAGGGCACGCTACGCCCCGGCGATCGGCTGCCCACGCATCGTGATCTTGCTTTCCGGCTGGGACTGTCGGTGCAAACCGTCAGCCGGGCTTATGAAACCCTGATCCGCGCCGACGTGATCACCGGCGAGGTGGGGCGCGGCACCTATGTCAAATCGGCCCCCGGGGACGGGCGTGGCCCGCCTTATCAGCGGCTGGAAACCGGGGAACGGGTGATCGATTGCTCGATGCTGACGCCGGTTCTGGCCCCGCTGCACAACACCGCGCTGGCAGAGGCCCTGACCGGGTTGGCCGGCGAGATCCCCTCAGAGGTGCTGGGCTCGTTCCGTCCGCGGCAGGCACTGCGGTCGCACGTGGAGCGTGCGCAGATCTGGCTAGCGCTTTGTGGTGTCGAGGCCCATGTCGATCGCATCCTGCCCACCAACGGCGCAACCCCGGCGATGACGGTTGCGTTGCTGACTGCCGGGGCGCCGGGTGATCTGGTTGTGACCGAGGAGTTGGGCCACCACACGTTGAAAAATCTGACACGGTTGCATGGGCTGAAGCTGGAGGGCCTGGCCTGCGATGAGCAGGGCATTATACCCGATGCGCTGAGCCAAGCGGCACGTCTGCGCAAGGCGCGGGTGCTGTATGTCATGCCGTCGGGCAACAATGCGCGGGCGCTGACAATGGGCGCGGCGCGGCGCGCCGAGATCATTGCGGTGGCGCGTCAGCATGACATGCTGATCGTCGAAAACGACGCCTGGGGCCCGCTGGAGCCACGTCGCCCGCCACCCCTTGCAATGCTTGCGCCAGAGCGTGTGTTTTATTTCACCGGCCTGTCGAAATGCCTGATTCCGGCGTTGCGATCAGGTTGGCTGATCGTGCCTGACAGCCATGTCACCGCCGCCTTCAGCCGTCATATGGTGACCAACTGGATGGCCAGCCCGCTGGTGGCTGAACTGGCCGCACGGCTGATCGATGATGGCACGGCCATGCAGCTTCTGCGTTGGCAGCGCCGGGCGCTGGCGCGCCGCAACGCCTTGGCACGGCAGTTGCTTGAAGGGTTGAACATGCATGGCGGTCGGCACGGGTTGCATGTCTGGCTGCCCATGCCAGAGGGGTGGGACGAGGCCGGTTTTGTGAACAGCGCCCGCCTGCGCGGCGTGGCGGTGGCACCCGGCAGCGCCTTTGAAACCGATCTGTCAGGCCGCCGAATTCAGGGGGTGCGCATCTGCCTCGGCGCACCGGAAGAGCCCGCGTTGCGCGAGGGGTTGAGCCTGATCGCAAGACTGGCGCGGAACATGCCCGAGCCTGATTTCCTGACCCTCTGAGCGCACCTCGGACGCGCCGCAGGAGGCGCATCGGGGCGCAGCGTTTGCACTCATTGTCATGATTCAATATACTGATTGACATGACACTTGCTCAGGTCTTCTTTGTGAGGGTCTGGAAGCGCGCACCGCAAGTTCACGACGGGCCTGCCACCGGAGGGCTGATAGCCTGGGGGCCGCTTCCACAGCCAGCCGACGGAACGGCCCCTTGCGAGGGGGCGATCAGAGCGCGCTTTGCGCCTTGTCGCCGCTGGATCGTTGAAAACGCGCCCTGGGGCGCAAGCCAATAGGAGATGGATGAAATGAATCTCAAGACCGTATTGATCGGGTGCGCAAGCGCGGCCGCATTGATGGCCACCAGCGCCTCGGCGCAAGACACCTGGCGCTACGCTTTCGAAGAGGCCATCGACGAGGTGCAGGGCGTTTTCGCGACGCAGTTCAAGGAGCATATCGAGGCCAATTCGGACCATACGGTGCAGCTGTTCCCGTTCGGCACGCTGGGCGAGTCCGATGACATCATGGAACAGACGCAGGCGGGCATCCTGCAGTTCGTCAACCAGTCGCCCGGCTTCACCGGCGCGCTGATCCCCGAGGCGCAGGTCTTCTTCGTGCCTTACCTGCTGCCACAGGACGGCGAGGCGCTCAACGAATTCTTCCGCACCTCGGTCGCCATCAACGAGATGTTCCCCGAGCTTTATGCCCAGCATGGGCTGGAACTGCTGACCATGTATCCCGAGGGCGAGGTGGTGATGACCACCAAGAACCCGGTGCGCAGCCCGGCGGACCTGAACGAGCAGAACGTGCGCGTGATGACCAACCCGCTGCTGGTGGAAAGCTATCGTGCCTTTGGTGCCGTTCCCACGCCGCTGCCCTGGGGTGAGGTGTACGGCGCGCTGCAGACGAACATGATTCAGGGTCAGGAAAACCCCATGTTCTTCGTCGAATCGACGCGCATGTATGAGGTGACCGACCATATCACCTTCACCGGCCACAACAACTTCACCACCGCGCTGATGGCGAACCAGGACTTCTTCAACGGCCTTTCCGAAGAAGACCAGCAGCTTGTGCGTGATGCCGTGGACGTGGCGTTCGACTATATCCTGGAATACCAGGAAGGGCTGACCGAGCGCGCGCTGGAAGCGATCTTGGAGGCCAAGCCTTCGATGACCGTCACAAGGCTGAGCGACGAAGAGCGCCAGGCGTTCATGGCTACCGCTTCTTCGGTCGAGGAAGAGTTCGTGCGCATGACCGGCGAAAGCGGTCAGGCCATTCTGGACCAGATGAAGGAAGATCTCGCTGCGGTCACCGACTGATCGCGGCGATCTGCCGGGGGCGGTTTGCCCGCCCCCGGCATTGCAGCCTGCCAGAACCATCTGAAAATGGTCGTTTGCAGGCCCCGTCCACAGCCAACTGAAGGGTTCGCAGCGTGACAGATCCTGACCGTCAGCCCCTTACCGACGCGCCCGATCCAGCGCCCGCTGGCGATGCAGATCTTCCCGCCTCGGCCTATCGCTCTGACTTGCCCGGCCCGCTTGGCTGGATCGACAACGTCATTGCCCGGATCGAGGCCATTCTGCTGGCTGCCGGCGTTTTGCTGATGGCCGCGAATACGGTGGCCAACGTGGTGGGGCGCTTCATTCTGGGCAGTTCCATCCAGTCCACCGAAGAGATCAACCGGATTCTGATCATCGTGATCACTTTTGCCGGGATCAGCTATGCCGCCCGGCACGGCCGTCATATCCGCATGACAGCCTTTTTTGATCTGATGCCAGCACGGGCGCGCAAGGTTCTGATGATCTTCATCGCGGCGACCACCGCTTTCGCCATGTTCGCGCTGGCCTGGTATTCCTGGGGATACCTGCAAACCACATTCTCGCGCGGCCGGGTGCTTCCGTCCTTGCAGATTCCGGTCTGGTGGACGCTGGTCTGGGTGCCGGTGGGTTTCTTCATGACCGGGCTGCAATACTTGCTGACGGCTATCAAGAACATCATCGAAAAAGACATCTACCTCTCGACCAATGTGCTTGAGGGATATGGCGATGAAGACGAACAGGAAGTCTGAGGAGAGCGGGATATGGCACTGACAATCCTGGGCGTCATGGTGGTTCTGCTGTGTCTGGGCTTTCCCATGATGATCCCGCTGATCGCGGCGGCGACACTGGGTTTCTACCTCAGCTTCGGTGGTTTCGGTCAAATTGAAACCATGGTGGCGCAGATGCTGGCGGGCATTCGCCCCGCCTCGTTGATCGCGGTGCCGATGTTCATCTTCGCCGCAGATATCATGACGCGCGGTCATTCCGCAGGGCGACTGATCGATCTGGTGATGGCCTTCGTGCGCCACCGGCGCGGCGGGCTGGCGATTTCCACGGCCGCGGCCTGCACCATGTTCGGCGCGGTCTCGGGATCGACGCAGGCCACCGTGGTTGCCATCGGCTCGCCCCTTCGCCCGCGCATGCTCAAGGCGGGCTACAAGGACAGTTTCACGCTGGCGCTGATCGTCAATTCCTCGGATATCGCCTTTCTGATCCCGCCCTCGATCGGCATGATCATCTATGGCGTGATCTCGAACACGTCGATCGCCGAGTTGTTCATCGCCGGTATCGGGCCGGGCCTGCTGATCCTGCTGTTGTTCTCGATCTATTGCTGGATCTATGCGGTGCGCAACAATGTGCCCTCGGAAGAACCGGCTTCCTGGTCCGAGCGCGCGGTCGCCGTGCAAAAGGCGCTCTGGCCGCTGGGCTTTCCGGCGATCATCATCGGCGGCATCTATGGCGGGATCTTCTCGCCCACCGAGGCAGCGGCGGCCTGTGTGCTGTATGCGTTGATCCTCGAGATGATTGTTTTCCGCACGCTTGACATCAAGGGCCTGATTGCCACCGCGCGTTCCACCGGGCTGATCACGGCGGTGGTGTTTATTCTGGTTGGCGCCGGTGCCGGCTTTTCCTGGATCATCTCGTTTGCACAGGTGCCGCAGGCGGTTCTGGGTGCCATCGGGATCGACCAGATGGGCCCCATTGGCGTGCTGTTCGTGATCTCGGTGGCGTTCTTCGTCGGCTGCATGTTTGTCGATCCGATCGTGGTGATCCTGGTCCTGGTGCCGATTTTCGCGCCGGTGGTGAATGCCGTGGGTCTTGACCCGGTGCATGTGGGGGCGATCATCGTGTTACAGGTGGCCATCGGCTCTGCCACGCCACCGTTCGGCTGTGACATCTTCACCGCCATCGCTGTGTTCAAACGGCCCTATTACGAGGTGATCCGGGGCACGCCGCCGTTCATCGTGATGCTGCTGACCGTGTCTGTCTTGCTGATCTTCTTCCCGCAGATCGCCCTGTTCCTGCGCGATCTTGCCTTTGCCCGATAGGAGGGGACGGATGTTTTCCAAGATACTTGTGCCCTTTGACGGCTCCACCAGCGCCGAAGAGGCGGTGCGCAAGGCTGTTGAACTCGCCAAGCTGACGGGGGGCGAGGTCGTTCTTTTGACGGTTTATCGGCATCATTCGATGCTGGAGGCCTCGTTTTCCATGGTTCGCCACAGCGATCCGGGCAACATGGACGAGATCTTGCGCAAACATGCTCAGGAAGTGGCCGAGCACGGCAAAGCCGTCGCGCGCGAGGCGGGGGCAGAGAAGGTGCGCGCCTTCATCAAGTCCGGCCCTCCAGCACGCACGATCGTTGCCTGGGCCAATGAGAAGGAGGTTGACCTGATCGTGCTTGGCAGCCGGGGTCTTGGCTCTGTCGAGGGCTATCTTCTGGGTTCGGTTTCGCACAAGGTAACGGGGCTGGCAAAATGTCCCGTTCTGGTCGTCTAGGATACTGCCATGTCTCTCTCTTCAACTCGCGCTTCGCTGTCCGGCATCGAGGTGCCCACTGAACCTGTGCGCTTGGGCCTTGTTGCACTGGCCACCGACATGACGCTGGAACATGATCTGCGCTGCCTGATGCCCGATACGATGCGCCTGCACGTGTCCCGGCTGGCCTTCGCCAACCCGACAACACCCGAGAACCTGCGCGCCATGGCTCCGGGCATTGCGGCGGCGGCGGATCTTCTGGTGCCCGGGGTTGATCTGGCAGCGATCGGCTTTGGCTGCACTTCGGGATCGGTGGTGATCGGGGACATCGCGGTCGGCGCGGCGATAAACTCCGTGCGCCCGGATGTGCCGGTATGTTTGCCCGCCGCGTCGGCAGTTGAGGGTTTTGCGCATCTGGGGGTCAAACGCATCGCGCTTCTGACGCCCTATGTCGAGGAAACTACCGGGCCGGTGGCCGATTACTTCCGTCAGGCCGGTATCGACGTGGTGAATGTCTACGGCCTGAATATGGAAGATGACCGCGATATCGCGCGCCTGACGCCTTCCAGCATCCGCGATGCCGCGCGCCGCGCCGATCATCCGCGCGCCGAAGCCATTTTCGTTTCGTGCACCTCGACCCCCGTCATGCCGCTCATTCCCGCGATGGAGGCTGAACTGGGCAAGCCGGTTCTCAGTTCCAATCAGGCGTTGGGCTGGGCCATGCTGGGTGCCGCCGGGGTTGCGGCGCGCGGGCCGGGGCGACTTTTTGCGCCTGTGGCCGGTGCGGCATGAGGCCCGGCACCGCCGATTTCCAGGCCGCCCGCCAGCGCCTTGCGGGCCACCTGCACGACACCCCCTGCACTGTTTCCACCGCCTTGTCGGATCGGATGGGCGTGCCGGTCTGGATGAAGCACGAACACCGCCAGAACACCGGCGCTTTCAAGCTGCGCGGGGCCACCAACGCGGTGCTGCAACTGCCCGAAGGGGTGACCGGTGTGACCACTGCGTCAACTGGCAACCATGGCCGGGCACTTGCCCATGCAGCACGCGCGCGTGGGCTGCGCGCCATTATCTGCATGTCGCGGCTGGTGCCTGAGAACAAGCGCGCCGCCGTCGCCGCGCTGGGGGCTGAGGCGCGTATTATTGGTGCCAGCCAGGACGAGGCTTTGTCCGAGGCTGAGCGGCTGGTGAGGGAAGAGGGTTTCGCGCTCATCCCGCCGTTCGACCACCCGGATGTGATTGCAGGCCAGGCCACGCTGGGGATGGAGATGGCCGAAGCGGTGCCCGATGCCACCTGCGTGCTGGTGCCGCTGTCGGGGGGCGGCCTGCTGGCTGGGGTTGCCGCGGCGATGAAGGCGCAGATCCCGTCCATCAAGGTGATCGGCGTGTCGATGGAACGTGGCGCGGCAATGGCCGAAAGCCTTGCCGCCGGGCACCCCATCGAGACCCCTGAGCGCGCCACGCTGGCAGATTCACTGGGCGGCGGGATCGGGCTGAGGAACCGGCTGACCTTCGCCATGGTCCGCGATCTGATGGATGACGTGATCTTGCTGAGCGAAGATGAGATTGCCGAGGGTGTCCGCCACCTTCACGCCGCTGAAGGTCAGGTCGTGGAAGGGGCGGGCGCGGTAGGCGTCGCAGCTCTTTTGGCCGGGAAGTACCGGCCCCAGGGCCCCGTCGTGTTGCCCCTTACCGGCGCCAATATCGACCCCGGCCTGCACGCCCGCATTATCGCCGGCGAAACCCCTGATCCGGAGGCCCTGTAATGCCGCGCATCCGCATTCTGACCGAATCCGACCTGCGCACCGTCATCGACCTGACGCCCGAGGTGGTTGATTGCGTCGCCGACGCCTTCCGCGCGCTGGCGGAGGGCAAGGTGGTCATGCCGCCGATCCTGTCGATGGCGATTGCCGAGCATAACGGCGAGGTGGATGTGAAAACCGCCTATGTGCCGGGGCTTGAAGGCTTCGCCATCAAGGTCAGCCCCGGTTTCTTTGACAACCCGAAGCTTGGCCTGCCCTCGACCTCAGGGTTGATGATGGTGTTTTCCACCCGCACCGGGCAGTTGGAGGCACTGCTTCTGGACAATGGCTATCTGACCGACCTTCGCACCGCCGCCGCTGGGGCGGTGGCGGCATCGGCGTTGGCGCGCGAGGATGCGACAAGCGCCTGCATCATCGGTGCGGGGCTTCAGGCGCGGATGCAGTTGCGCGCGCTCGCCCTCGTGCGACCGATTGCGCGCGCCACTGTCTGGGCGCGCGACAGCGCCAAGGCGCGGGCCATGGCCGAGGAGATGAGCGCGCAGTTGGGCTTTCCCGTCACCGCCACCACCGATCCCGAAAGCGCCGTGTCGGCGGCCGATATCATTGTCACCACCACCCCCGCCACTGTGCCCGTGGTGCAGGCGGGTTGGCTGCGGCCAGGGCAGCACATTACCGCGATGGGCTCTGACCAGCACGGCAAGAACGAGATCGACCCGGCAGTGTTCGCTTGCGCCCGCTATGTCCCTGATCGGATGTCACAAACCCGCGAACTGGGTGAGCTGCGTGTCGCGCTTGATGCAGGGATCGTCGCAGATGGAACAGAATACCCCGAACTGGGCGCGGTATTGGCGGGGTATGCCCCGGGCCGCCAGAGCGCAGACGAGATTACCCTCGCCGATCTGACCGGCACCGGCGTTCAGGACACCGCCATCGCCACGCTTGCGCTGCACAGGGCAGCGGGCGCGGGCGTCGCAATCGACAGCTGAGAAGCCGCCATGCCAAACCCGACCCCTCGTTTCAGTCGCGACGAATACACCGCGCGACTGACCCGGACCCGTGCGGCCATGCAGGCGCGTGGCATTGATATACTGATTGTCACCGATCCGTCGAACATGGCGTGGCTGACAGGCTATGACGGCTGGTCATTCTATGTGCATCAATGCGTGATCGTGGGCTTGCAGGGCGATCCGCTGTGGTTCGGGCGGGGACAGGATGTTGCCGGTGCGCTACGCACCGCGTGGCTGCCCGATTCTGCGCTGATCGGCTACCCTGACCATTATGTGCAGTCGGTCGAGCGCCACCCGATGGACTATCTCGCCGCCCGCCTCGCCGATCTGGGCTGGCACAGGGGCCGCATCGGGGTGGAGATGGACAATTACTGGTTCACCGCCGCCGCCTATCGTGCGCTGGCCACGCATCTGCCTGGCGAATTGGTGGATGCCACGGCGCTGGTGAACTGGCAGCGGCTGGTCAAATCACCCGCTGAGCTGGACAGCATGCGCCGCGCCGCGCGGATCGTGGAAAAGATGCATGCGCGGATTTTCGACAAGGTGGAACCCGGCCTGCGCAAATCCGATCTGGTGGCGGAAATCTATGATGCCGCGCTGCGATATGATCCTGAACTTGGCTACGGCGGCGATTATCCGGCGATCGTGCCCATGATGCCGTCGGGCAACGATGCCGCCGCGCCGCATCTGACATGGGATGACCGGCCCATGCAGTCCGGTGAAGGCACGTTCTTCGAGATTGCCGGTTGCTACCAGCGCTACCACTGCCCGCTGTCGCGCACCGTTTTCCTGGGCAAGCCCAGCCAGACATTCCTTGATGCCGAAGCCGCCACGCTGGAGGGGATGGAGGCCGGGCTTGAGGCCGCGCGCGCGGGCAATACCTGCGAAGATATCGCCAACGCGTTCTTCACGGTGCTCAGGAAACACGGCATCACCAAGGACAACCGCACCGGCTATCCCATCGGCCTCAGTTATCCGCCGGACTGGGGCGAGCGCACCTGTTCGCTGCGCCCCGGTGACCGCACTGAACTGCAGCCCGGCATGACCTTCCATTTCATGACCGGCCTGTGGATGGAGGACTGGGGCTTTGAGATCACCGAAAGCATCGTCATCACCGAGGGTGCGCCGGAATGTCTGGCATCGGTGCCGCGTCAACTTCTTGTCAAGTCGTGAGCCATGAACCCGAACCCCATCACCCCCACCATTCCCTTTGATGTTGACGGCAAGCACCACGGCTTCCTGCGCCTGCCCCATTCGCGCAATGAAAGCGCCTGGGGGGCGATCATGATCCCCATCACCGTGGTGCGTAATGGCGAGGGGCCCACGGCGCTGCTGACCGGCGCCAACCACGGCGATGAATACGAGGGGCCGATTGCCCTGCAGGCGCTGGCGCATGATCTGGAGCCCGAGCATATCAACGGCCGGGTGATCATCGTGCCCTACATGAACTACCCCGCCTTCCGCGCCGGGACACGGGTTTCTCCCATTGATACGGTCAACCTGAACCGCGCCTTCCCCGGGGCGCCTGATGGCACCGCCACGCAAAAGATCGCCAATTACTTCAACGATACGCTGGTGCCGATGGCCGATATCGTGCTCGACTACCACTCAGGTGGCAAGACGCTGGATTTCGTGCCCTTTGCCTGCGCGCATTACCTTGACTCGGTCAGTCAGCAGGAAGCCTGTGTAGCCGCCGTGCATGCGTTCAACGCGCCCTATACGTTGATGCTGCGCGAAATCGATAATGTCGGCATGTATGACACAGCCGTGGAGGGCCAGGGCAAGGTCTTCGTCACGACCGAGCTGGGCGGCGGCGGCTCGGCCACCGCGCGTTCGGCCCGGATCGCACGGCGCGGTGCGCGCAACGTGCTGATCCACGCGGGTATCCTTGAAGGTGCTATCCAGCCGGAACGCACCATCATGCTCGATATGCCGGATGAGGATTGCTACCATTTCGCAACCTCGGAAGGATTGATCGAGCCCCTGGTAGACCTTGGCGAGAAGGTGGAAAAGGGTGTGCCCATCGCACAGGTCTGGCCTGCCGACCGCACCGGCCTGCAACCGCTGAGCTATTTCGCGCAGCGCGCCGGTGTGCTGGTCGCGCGCCATTTTCCCGGCATGATTCAGACCGGCGATTGTCTGGCGGTGATTGCCACCGCGATGGAGGAATAGGCGGCGCGCCTCAGGTCACGATGGCGAATACAAAGCGCAGGCTGACCAGCGCCAGAAAGATGCCAAAGGCCATTTCCAGCGCGCGCCGTGAAAGGCTGTGCGCCAGCCGCACGCCCAGATTGGCGGTCAGCACTGTGGTGGGAACGAACAGCACCAGCCCCAGAAGCGAGACAAAGCCGATAGCATCTGCTGGCAAGTCTGTGCGCCCCCAGCCTGCGAAAACATAGCCCAATGCGCCGGGGATCGAGATCAGCACGCCGATACCGGCCGAGGTGGCGACGGCCTGATGGATGGATCGGCCATGCAGTGTCATGATGATATTGGCAATCTGCCCGCCACCAATTCCCATCAACGCAGACAGAAGCCCGATCAGCCAGCCATAGAACCGCAGCAGCCATCCCGTGGGCAGGTCGCTGGCGAAATCCCAGCGCCTGGTGCCGCTGATCAGCTTGACCGCATTCACACCGGCGACCACCACGAACACAAGCTGCATTATCACTGGCGAGGCGTAGCGCGCGATCAGTGCGCCGACCAGAACGCCTGCAATGATCGGCACGGCCCAGCGGCGCAACAGGTCGGTATCGACCGCGCCACGCGCCAGATGCCCCCTGAACGATCGCAACGAGGTCGGAATGATCACCGCCAGCGAGGTGCCCACGGCCAGCGGCATGCGCGCGGCCTCGGCCACGCCCAGAAAACCGAAGGTTTCGAACAGGACGGGAACCATCAGCGCACCGCCGCCGACCCCGAACAGCCCGGCCAGAACGCCGGTCAGTCCGCCCGCCAGCAAAAGAACGCCGGCAAGGATGAGCAGTTCCGAAGAAAATTCCATGTAAGGGCCGCCGCTGTTGTTTGGGTGACTGCGGGCACTGCCCGCTTGTTCAGGTCAGACGACCTTGGTCTGAAATGTGCCCACGCCATCGATATGGGCCTGCATTACATCGCCGCGCCGCACCGGCCCGACGCCTGCGGGCGTACCGGTCATGATCAGATCACCCGGCGCCAGTTCGAACAGCTTTGACAATTCGGCGATGATTTCGGCGGTTTTCCAGATCATCTGGTTCAGATCACCCGTCTGCCGCGTCTCGCCATTGACCTTCAGCCAGATAGCGCCCTGCACCGGATGACCGATCTTGGAGGCGGGCACAATCTCTGAACAGGGTGCCGAATGCTCGAATGCCTTTCCGGCTTCCCAGGGGCGGGCGGCCTTCTTGAGTGCTGCCTGTATGTCGCGGCGGGTCATGTCAAGGCCGACGGCATAGCCGTAAACCAGGTCCAGAGCCTGATCGGCGGAAATATCCTTACCGCCGCCGGACAGTGCCACCACCAACTCTATTTCATGGTGCAGATCGTTGGTCATTGGCGGGTAAGGGAAATCCTTGCCGTCCGAAAGCAGGTTGTCGGGGTTCTTCTGAAAGAAAAAGGGCGGCTCCTTGTCAGGGTCGTGACCCATCTCCACGGCATGCGCGGCATAGTTGCGGCCGACACAATAGACCCTGCGCAGAGGGAAGCGGGACGCGGTGCCATGCACCGGCAGACTTGGCTGCGGCGGTGCGGGAATAACCAGGGTGGCGGTCTGGGAAGCGCTTGTCATGAGTTTTTCTTCTTCCATTTCACACCCCTTTGCAAGGCGTGTTCAACTGCCACAAACCGGGCAGCGCAACTGAGCCGGCACGCCCGGATTTTTCCTCGTCTCAGGACGTTGGCTTCTCGTCGGTCGCCGGGTCAACATACAAAGCCTGCGCGCAGCGCTGAAGCGCCGGGCTGAGCGGGTGGGGGCGCCGGGTTTGACGGTCAACATATACATGCACGAAATTTCCCCGTGCCGCGCACAGAAGCATGTCGCGGGCGAAAAGGCCGAAACCCCAGGTCAGGCTGGTGCGACCGATCCCCTCGACACGCACTCCCACGCGAAGGCGCGAAGGGAAGGTGACTTCGGCGAAGTACTGCGCGCCGCTTTGCGCCACCAGCCCGATCAGCCCATTGCCGTCGGGCGTGACATCCAGTGCGCCATGTTCGACGAGCGCCATGTTCAACGCGGTATCGAAATAGGCAAGATAGGCCACATTGTTCAGATGCCCGTAAATATCTGAGTCGGCCCATTGCAGCTGGGTTTCGACAGCCCAGGGAAAGGCGTGCAACGGCAGCGCTTGCAATCGCTCACCCATGGATCGTTGCGCTGTTGACGTGGTTAACATGCTCTGGCCCGGCGTTGGCTTTTGGCGCGACGCTTTTTCCATAGGGCTCAACTGCTGGCCGGTCTGCCGGATATCGGGCCGACACACATGCATCAGTGGCGATCATGGACAAGCTCCTGCAGGTATTCGGACAAGCAACATATCCCCGAAGTTCGACACATCGGAGCGTGATTTGAGCGGATTTCGTATATCGGCCTTCGATATTTCAATGGGTTAGCTG
>ERZ869909.2020-NODE-2020-length-14786-cov-4.837854_pt1 | contig 14786 bp, 10 predicted proteins | sample MGYA00520892_ERZ869909 | MGnify/ENA primary metagenome ERZ869909 (study PRJEB32215, sample SAMEA104723947) | bioreactor metagenome | biome: bioreactor; feature: anaerobic bioreactor; material: water | place: China | collected 2015-03-12 ...
ACCATCGCGCCCAGCTTGCTGGCGCCCTGTTTGATCAGCGCGTTCCAACCGGCATGCAGCAGCGCCGCCGCCAGAACCGCCAGGAACACCCCGAATGCCATTCAGCCCCCGAACTGCGAACGCCCGGCCCCGCAAAGGGCCGGGCGGTTGCCTTCAGCCCGCCAGCACGTCGTTGCAGCGCCGGCAGGTGCCCGGATGCGCATGGCTGCCGACATCGGGCAGGATCTTCCAGCAGCGCTGGCATTTGGCGCCCTCTGCCGGCTCGAACACCACGCCGACGCCCGGCACTTCCGGCAGGCGGAAGGCTTCGTCCGGCAGCGGATCATGGCTCAGGCTGATCGCCGAGGTGATGCAGAGATCGGCGAAATCCACCGATTTCAACGCCTTGAACACGGCCTCGTCTCGCACATGCACCACCGGCGCAGCCTCCAGCGAGGCGCCGATCACCTTGTCACGGCGCTGCACCTCAAGCGCGGCGGTGACCGCGCGCCGCGCCTGCCGGATGCCGGCCCATTTCGTCGCCAGTTCCGGGTTCAGCCAGGCAGCCGGGGTTTCGGGGAAATCATGCAGATGCACGCTGTCGTCATCGCCGGGGAAGCGCGCCAGCCAGCAATCCTCCATGGTGAAGACCAGAAGCGGCGCCAGCCAGGTGGTGAGCCGATGGAACAGCAGGTCCAGCACCGTGCGCGCGGCGCGCCGGCTCAGGCTGCCCGCCCCATCGCAATAGAGCGCATCCTTGCGCACGTCGAAATAGAAGGCCGACAGATCGCCGGTGGCGAAGTTGAAGAGCTTCTGGAACACGCCCTGGAAATCATAGGCGGCATAACCCGCGCGCACCTGCCCGTCCAGTTCCGCCAGCCGGTGCAGCACCCAGCGCTCCAGTTCCGGCATTTCGGCCGGGGCCACGCGCTCTTCCTCGGACCAGTCCTTGAGATTGGCCAGCAGGAAGCGCAACGTATTGCGCAGCCGGCGGTAGCCATCGGCGGTGCCCTTGAGGATCTCGGGGCCGATGCGCAGATCGGCGGTGTAATCGGCCTGCGCCACCCAGAGCCGCAGGATATCGGCGCCATACTGGTCGATCACCTGCTGCGGCGCGACGGTATTGCCCAGCGATTTGGACATCTTCATGCCCTTCTCGTCGAGGGTGAAACCATGCGTCAGCACGCCGCGATAGGGCGCGCGGCCCTTGGTGCCGCAGGCCTGCAGCATCGAGGAATGGAACCAGCCGCGATGCTGGTCGGTGCCCTCAAGGTAAAGATCGGCGATGCCATCCTCGGTGCCGTCGGCGCGGTCGCGCAGCACGAAGGCATGGGTCGAGCCGCTGTCGAACCAGACGTCGAGGATGTCAAAAACCTGCTCATAGGCTTCGGGGTCGTGCAGCCCCGCAAGGATACGCTCCTTGAACCCCTCGACATACCAGCAATCGGCGCCCTCGGCCTCGAAGGCCTCGATGATGCGGGCATTGACCTGGGGATCACGCAAAAGGAACGTTGGATCAGTGGGTTGCGCGCCTTTCTTGACAAAACAGGTGAGCGGCACGCCCCAGGCGCGCTGGCGCGAAAGCACCCAATCCGGGCGGTTTTCGATCATCGAATGCAGCCGGTTGCGCCCGGTGATCGGGGTCCATTCCACCAACTGGTTGATGGAATTGAGCGCCCGGCGGCGGATGGTATCGCCATGGGTGTTCATGCCGTCATCAAGCTGACGGTCGATGGCGACGAACCATTGCGGCGTGTTGCGATAGATCACCGGCGCCTTGGAGCGCCAGCTATGGGGGTAGGAATGGCGCAGCTTGCCCTTGGCAAACAGTGCAGAAACGCCCGCCAAGGCCTTGATAACGCTTACATTCGCCGGGCCTTCCTTGCCCTCGGGGGTGATGATGTGCTGGCCGGCGAAGAGCGGCAGATCGGCGCGGTAGCTGCCGTCTTCCATGACATTGTAGGTCATCGCCAGCCCGTGTTTGAGGCCGATCTGATAGTCGTCATCGCCATGGCTGGGCGCGGTATGCACAAAGCCGGTGCCAGCCTCGTCGGTGACATGATCGCCGGGCAGCATCGGCACGTCATAATCCCATTCGCCCTTGCCGCCCTCGATGCCGCGGAAGGGATGCGCGAGGGTCAGCCCGGCCAGTTCATCGGCCGAGACATCACGCAGGCGTTTGGCCTCGACCTTGGCGGCGGTCAGGCAGCTTTCGGCGAGCGCATCAGCCAGCAGCAGCTTCTCGCCCACAGTTGCCTTGGCATGTTCAGAAAGGCCCGTAACCTCATATAGACCATAGGCAATTTCCGGCCCGAAGCAGACCGCGCGGTTTTGCGGCAGGGTCCAGGGCGTGGTGGTCCAGATGACAACCGCCGCCTCACCGACGAATAGATCAGAGGAAAGACGTTCCATGAGCCTCTCCGCATGACGGGGATTCGGCTTCACCGAGTTTTCGGCCGGATCTATATCCGGTGATGCTCGCAAGTATCCGGGTTCGATCCCCATAACCGGAAACCGCACCCACACCTGATGGCTGGTATGCTCGTGATATTCCACCTCGGCCTCGGCCAGGGCGGTTTTCTCCACCGGCGACCACATCACCGGCTTCGACCCCTGATAGAGCGTGCCGTTCATGACAAATTTCATGAACTCGCCGGCGATCACCGCCTCGGCGCGGTAATCCATGGTCAGGTAGGGGTCGTCCCATTTGCCGGTGACGCCCAGGCGTTTGAACTCGTCGCGCTGCACATCGATCCAGCCCTCGGCGAACTTGCGGCATTCCTGGCGGAAATCCACCACCGGCACATCGTCCTTGTTCAGCCCCTTGGCGCGGTATTGCTCCTCGATCTTCCATTCGATCGGCAGGCCGTGGCAATCCCAGCCCGGCACATAGCGCGCGTCATGGCCCATCATCTGGCGCGAGCGCACCACGAAATCCTTCAGCACCTTGTTGAGCGCGTGCCCGATATGCAGATGGCCGTTGGCATAGGGCGGGCCGTCATGCAGGATGAAGGGCGTGCGGCCCTTGCCCTTGGCGCGCAGGCGTTCATAGATGCCCAGCCGCGCCCAGCGGGCCAGCCATTCGGGCTCGCGCTGCGGCAGGCCGGCGCGCATCGGAAAATCGGTATCGGGCAGGAACAGCGTATCGCGGTAATCAGGGTTTGCGGGCTGCGAAGGTGTATCGGCGCACATGCATTGGACCTCTGGCAAGGGGGGTAGTCGGCAATCCGCGGTGCGAGGGGATCAGCACCTTTTCCCGGCGGCTGGAACGCGCGCCGGGCCGGTAATTCGGGCAATCTGTGCACGCCGGCTCCACATGCGGCGCTTATAGGCCGCGCCGGCGCGCCGGTCCAGAGGGCTGGAAGCGGGAATTCACGGTGATTTCGCTTGATTTTGCTGCGGATGCGAGGAACATGGAGAGATGAACGCAAGCGCGCAGCCCATGCCCGACCCCGAACGCCCGCCCATTCCCACGGGCAAGGAATACTACGAACGCTCGCTGACGGTGGCGCTGCTGCGCGCCCGCGAGGCAACGATGCGGCGCTTCAAGCGCTTCGCCGATGCCCATAACCTGACACTGCCGCAATGGCGGGTGCTGCGCGCGCTGGCCGATGGCGAGCCGCTCGACGCCGGCACGCTGTGTCAGCGCTGCGTGATCCTGCCACCCTCGCTGACGCGCATCCTGCGGGCACTGGCCGAGCGGCAGCTCATCGCCCCGGTGCCCGGCCCCGATGCCCGTCGCCATATCGTCACCATCACCCCGGCCGGGCGGGCGCTGTTCGAGCGGCTGGTGGTGCAGTCCGAAGGCACGCGCCACGAGATCGAGGCCGCTTTCGGCCCCGAGCGCATGCAGTTGCTGCTCGATATGCTCAACCAGTTGCGCGTGGTCACCGAGGCCCTGCCCGGCGGCGATGTCGCCACCGGCACCGCCGAGGAAGAATCCGACTGACTCCTGCTGCGAGAGCTGCCTTCAGGCCCGCCCCGATACCGCCGAGAGCGACAGCGGGTCCACCCCGATCGAATGCAGCGCACCCTGCCACTGGGCCTCGCCCTGTTCGCGGACAAACAGCAGCGCGTCCTGGCTTTCCTCGGGGCAATCGGCGGTGAGCCAGGCATTCTGGCCGATCTCGGCCTCCAGTTGCCCCGGCCCCCAGCCCGAATAGCCCAGCGCCAGGAACCAGTGCTTCGGCCCCTCGCCGGCGGCAATCGCGGCCAGAATCTCGGTCGAGGCGCTGAGCATCAAGCCATCAGGCAACGGCTGCATCGGCGCATCGAGCGGGCGCATGCCGGGATCGGTGCGATGCAGCACGAAGCCGCGCGCGGGCTCCACCGGGCCGCCGGCCCGCACCGGCGCAGCGGCGATCCCCTCGGGCAGCAGCTCATCGGGCTTGATGTCGATCTGGGCCAGAACATCGCGCAGATGCAGCCCCGGCACGGCACGGTTGATGACCAGCCCGAACGCCCCTTCCGACCCATGCGCGCAGAGATAGATCACCGAGCGCGCGAAGCGCGGGTCGCCCATGGCCGGGGTGGCGATCAGCAGTTTTCCGGTCAGATCGAAGGTCACGCGCCTGGGGCTCCGGCTGGCAGGGAAGCGGCTTTGCACCGGCGGCAAGGTGCCGGGCGGGGTGGATGCACCGATCTTGCCCGCTTGCCGCGCGAAAGCCAAGGGCCGGCGGGGCGCCCAAGCGGTGCTGTGCCACACGGCTTCGCGATATCGCCGAAATGTGACTTCCGAAGCCGCGCGGCGCTCTGTTAAGGCAGATTCATGTCAAGCCGCGCCCTGCCCCTCCTGTCATCGAGCCCGTTCCGCCTTGCCCGCCGTTGGCGGGGGCTTCTGCCTTCCGTGATGGCCCGCGCGATGAGTGGCGCACTGGCGGCTTCGGTGCTGCTGGCCGGTGTGCTGGCATCGGGCACGGCGCGGGCGCAGGCGATCAATCTGGGTCAGATCGTGCAGGCCGAGCTGCGCCCCGGCTGGCGCACCGAGCAGGGCACGCATATGGCGGCGCTGCATCTGCGGCTGGCCGAGGGCTGGAAAACCTATTGGCGCGTGCCCGGCGAGGCCGGCATTCCGCCGCGTCTGGATTGGTCGCGCTCGCAGAATGTCGGCTCGGTGATCACCCATTGGCCGCGCCCCATCGTCTTCGACCAGAACGGCTTTCGCTCCATCGGCTATGACCGCGAACTGGTGCTGCCGCTGGAATTCAGCCCGGCCAATCCGGCCCGGCCGATGGCGCTTCAGGCGCAGATCCTGATCGGTGTGTGCCGCGAGACCTGCATCCCGGTCGATCTGTCGCTGAGCCTTGCGCTGCGCGATGCCGGTGGCCCGGATGCGCTGATCGTGGCGGCGCTGGAGCGGCGCGCGCGTGCGGCCAGCAGCGCCGGGCTGGGCCAACCGACCTGCCAGATCACCCCCAACGAACGCGGCGCCGAACTTCTGGTACGCGCGCCCCTGCCCCGGCTGGCGCGCGAGGAACATATGGTGCTGGAATTGCCGGGCAGCGGCTATTGGGTTTCCGACAGCGAGACCCGGCGCGAGGGCGAGGTGCTGGTGGCCCGCGCCCAGTTGCGCGACCCGGCCCGCGGCCCGATCAGCCTGGAGCGCAGCGCGCTCAACCTGACCATCCTGACGCCCGATCACATGCTGACCCATCGCGGCTGCACAGGGGGCTGAGCAGGGGGCTGAGCAGCGGGCTAACGCAGGCTCATGCGGGCGTGCTTCAGCCCCGCTGGCCACGCGGCGCAGTCATCAGCGGCGCCAAGAACAGCCCCAGCATGGCGATCAGCCAAAGCATCACCACCCCGCCGCCGGCCAGCGCCACGAAACTGCCCAGCGCGGCGCCCAGCCCCTCGCCCTCGCCGCCGCGCCAACCCGCGATCAGCCGCGTCAGCGGCCCCGGCGCGCCGGTGGCCGCGCTCCAGCCCAGCGTCAGCGCGAAGGAACCGGCGACCAGCGCCAGCGCGGTGCCAGGCAGCAGCCGCAGCCCCGCCCCCACCTGCCCGGCCGGCAGCCGCAGCCCGCGCCGCAGGGTCTGCATCATGCGCGACAGATCATGGCCCACCGCCAGCAGCGCCGGCACGATCAGAAGCACCAGCAGCATGCCGAAGCCCAGCCCATAGACCAGCGTGATCACCGTCGGCTTGAGAAACAGCGCATCATTGGAGCGCTCGAACAACAGCGGCGCCAGCCCCAGAACGGTGGTCAGCGTGGTCAGCAGCACCGGGCGCAGCCGGTCGCAGGCCGCATCGATGATCGAGGGGATCAACCCGCGCTCGCGGGCATATTGGTCAACCGTGGTCACCAGCACGATGGAATCGTTGATGATGATGCCGGCCATGCCGATCAGCCCCACCACCGAGAACATCGACAGCGCCATGCCCCAGCTGACATGGCCATAGATCACCCCGATCACCCCGAAGGGAATGACCGCCATCACCACCAGCGGCCGCAGCCAGCTTGAAAACACCCAAGTGAGCGTGGCGTAGATGATCAGCAGGCACGCCATCAGCCCCAGCATCGCATCGCTGAGAAAGGCGCGCTCCTGCTCGGCCTGGCCTGACAGGCGGTAGGTAATGGCGAAATCCTCGGCCAGCCGGGGCAGGATCTGCCCCTCAAGCTGCTGCAGCACCGCGCGCGCCGCCTGCGGGTCATCCTCGGACAGCGCGCCCGAAACCGTGACCAGCCGCACGCCGTTCTCGCGCTGGATGCTGGAAAAGCCCTGCCGTGCCTCGATCCGCACGATGTCACCCAGCGGCAGATACTGTCCCGAAGCGCTGCGCATCAGCGTATTGTCCAGAAAATCGGCGGCGCGCTCATGTTCGGGCAGCACCACGCGGATGGTGGCGGTGCGCAGCCCCTCGGGGAAGGTCGCAGCCTCGATCCCGCCCAGCCGCTGGCGCAATTCGCGCCCCAGCGCCTCGACGGAAAAGCCCAGCGCCTGGCCCTGCGGGGTCAGATGCAGGATCAGCTCTTCCTTGTCATAGGCCAGGCTGTCCTCCAGCCCGGTGACCTCGGCAAAGACCGCAAGCTGCGCCTTGAGCGCCTCGGCCGCCTCCTTGAGCACCTCGGTTTCGGCGCCGAACAGATCGACCGAGAGCGAATCGCCGCCCGGCCCCATGCCGAAGCTGCGAAAGCTCAGCTCATCGAGCATCGGATGGCGACGCACCTCGTCTTGCAGCATGGCGGTGAATTCGAACGAGGAATAGGGGCGGAAATCGGCGTCGATCAGATCGATGGTGATGGAGCCCGCCAGATCGGCCGAACGCGCCCCCGCCGCCGCCAGTTGCCGCCCGGTATTGCCGCCCAGTTCGGCCAGCGCATGGCGCATCGGCCAGGTGCCGTGCTCGGCCTCCAGCCGGGTGGCCAGCGCATCGGCGGCGCGCTGCAATTCGCGCACCATCGCCAGCGCATCATCGCGCGAGGCATCGGCGGCCATCAGGAAATTGCCCGACAGCGTGCCCTGTTCGGGCTGCGCGAAGAAGCGCCAGGGCAGATCGCCGCGCACCACCTGCATGGCCTGCACCGCCAGCAGCCAGACCAGCGCCGCCAGCACCACATAACGCCCCGCCAGCACCAGCCGCATCGCCGGGCGGAACAGCCGCTCGCGCAGCCAGCCGAAGCCGCGATTGACCTGCCGCGAGGGCCAGTCATACCAATGCTCGCGCGCCGCCCCGGCCAGCGCATGCGCCATATGGTTGGGCAGGATCAGGAAGCATTCGACCAGCGAGGCCGCCAGAACCGCGATCACCGTCCAGGGAATATCGGCGATCATGCGCCCGAAATGCCCGCCGATCACCGTCAGCCCGGCAAAGGCGGTGATGGTGGTGATGGAGGCCGCGAAAACCGGCATCGCCATGCGGGTGGCGGCATTCTCGGCGGCGACGGCAGGCGGCTCGCCGAGTTCGCGGAAACGGTAATCCGCATGTTCGCCGACCACGATGGCATCATCGACGACGATGCCCAGCGTGATGATCAGCGCGAAAAGCGAGATCATGTTGAGGCTCATGCCGGCCAGATACATCAGCCCCACGGCAGCCAGCATCGCCACCGGAATGCCCGCCGCCACCCAGAAGGCGGTGCGCGCGTTGAGAAACAGAAACAGCAGCAGCACCACCAGCCCCAGCCCCATCAGCCCGTTGCTGACCAGAAGGTAGAGCCGGCCCGAGATCATCTCGGCGCGGGTGCTCAGCAGTTCGATGCGCACGCCGGCGGGCAGGGTCAGCGCCATTTCGGCGGCCAGCCGTTCGACGCTGGCCTGAATGCCGATGGCATCGCCGCTCTGGCCACGATCGACGCGCAGGGTGATGGCCTGATCCTCGCCGACCCAATAGGCGCGGTTGCGATCCACCGCGCCGACCTCCAGCCGCGCCACATCGCCCAGCGTCAGCACGCTGCCATCAGGGCGGCTGCGCAGCGGCAGGGCGGCAAGGGTCTCGGCGCTGCGCCGCTCGGCGCCGGTGCGCAGCCGCTGCGCGCCGCCGGCCAGCTCGCCCACCGGATCGGCATTGACGGCCGCACGCATCGCCTGGGCGATCTCAGCGAGTGTGATGTCATGCTGCACCAGCCGCAGCGAGGGCACCTCGATGGTGATCTCGGGCGCGGCGATGCCCTGAATGGCAACCCTTGTGATGCCCTGCGCATAGAGCCGGGCGGCGAATTCATCGGCGAACAGCGCCAGTTGTTCCACCGCCACCGGGCCGGTGATCACCACATTGGTCACCCGGTCGCGCCAGTTGGAGCGCAGCAGCCGCGGCTCCTCGGCATCCTCGGGCAGCGAACCGGCCAGATCGATGGCGTCCTGCACATCCGTGGCGGCGCGGGTCATGTCCCAGCCGGGTTCGAATTCGAGCGACAGCCGCGCCCGCCCGTCCGAGGCCGTGGCGCTGGTGCCGCTGACCCCTTCCACCCCCATCAGCGCCGGTTCCAGCACCTGCACGATGGCGCGGTCCACATCCTCGGCGCCGGCGCCGGGCCAGCTGACCGAAACGGTGATGTTATCGACCACGATATCGGGGAAGAACTGCGCATGCAGCCGCGGGATCGAAAACAGCCCGCCGGCAACCAGCATCACCAGCAGCAGGTTGGCCAGCGTCCGGTGGCGGGTGAAATAGCGAAAGACGCCGAAAGCCGTGACCGACAGAAGCCGCGCGCGCGCCATGGCTCAGCCTCCGCGCGGAGCGGCTTCCAGCCGTTCCAGCAGATTGAGCGGCACGGCGTCCTGGCTGAGCTGGGCCAGGATGCGGCTGCGAACGGCTTCGGGCATGGCGGGGTTGGCCTCGATACGGGCGATCAGCGCGGCGCGGCGCTCGGGATCGAGCGGCACCAGTTCGGCAGCCGTTTCCGAGGGCGCCGGCACCGCGGGGGTGGCAAGGCCCGGGTCATCGCGCAGCGGGCGGATGCGGATACCGGCACCCAGGAGCGGGTTGCGCGCCGCCACCACCTCGCGTCCGGTCAGATCGGGGGCACGCACCAGCACGGCATTGCCCTGCCGTCGCAGGATCTCCACCTGGCCGGCCTCCAGCCGGTCATCCGCACCAAGGAGCAGCACCCCGCCCTCGGTATCAACCGCCGCCGAGGGCAGCAGCATCACATCCTCAAGCGGCGGCTCCTCGAAGCGCACGGCGACGAAATCGCCGGGACGAAACCCCACCGGCTGCGCCAGTTCGGCAAAGACCAGCCGCCCCGATTGCCCCTCGCCGACCGAGGGGCTGGCGCGGCGCAGCAGCGCGGGCGAGCCGATCGCCAGCGCGCCCAGTTCCAGCACCACCTCACCCGGCGCCGGGCGCAGCGCGCCATCCTCGCCCAGAAGCCGCAGATATTGCGCGGTTGACAGCCGGAAGGCCACTTCCAGATCGCTCGGGTCAAGCACCGTGGCCAGCCGCTCGTTCGCCCCCACCTGCCCGCCAACCACCACCGCGACATCCGCCGCGATGCCGTCAAAGGCGGCAACCAGTTCGGTCTCGCGCAGGCGGCGTTCAGCCTCGGTCAGGGTGATCTGCTGGCGCGCCAGCGCGTTTTGCGCCTGATCGAGCCGCGCCTCGGCCTGTGCCTCTGCCTGACGGCGGGCGATGACGGCGGCACGGGCGGCGGCGAAGGCCAGTTCGGCCTCCTCGACCACCGCCTCGGTGCCGACACCGCGTTCCTGAAGCGACTGACGGCGCAGGAAGGCGCGCTCGCGCAGTTCGGCCTGGGCCTCGGTCTCGGCCCGGTCGAGCCGCGCCAGTTCCAGCGCCCGCGCGGCATCGCGCAGCTCGGCCTCGCTGCGCGCCAGATCGGCCTGGGCCAGATCGCGCGCCGCCATGGCATCGGAGGGATCGAGCCGGATCAGCCATTGCCCGGCCTCGACCGGCGCACCGCTCTCGAAGCCCGGCGCCACCTCCAGAACCCGGCCCGAGACCGGCGCGCGCAGCTCCAGCACCCGACGCGCGCGCAACTCGCCAAAGGCCGAGAGCACCGGCGCGACCGTGCCCGGCTCGATCATCACCACCCGCGCGGCAAACACCCGTTCGCGCGCCATGCGCGGCATCTGGGCCCGCGCGGCGCGTTCCTCCAGCGTGGCGCGCACGGTATGCGCCGCCAGCCCCAGAAGCGCCAGCGCCACGGCGGCAATCAGGACAGCGCCAAGGCTGCGGGTCAGAAAGCGCATCGGTTTCTCATGGCGGGGCCCTGGCAATCCCGTTTGATCACGGGCGGTTACATGTCTGCTCGGTTACGAAGGCGGCTGGCGCGTGGTTCACCTGATACGGGGCGCCGGCCTATTTCCGTCGCAGATGCTCTTCCAGCCGCGGCATGATCTCGACGAAATTGCACGGCATGTGGCGGTAATCGAACTGCGGCAGCAATATCTCGTCCCAGGCATCGCGGCAGGCACCGGGGCTGCCGGGCAGTGCGAACAGATAGGTGCCGCCCGCCACCCCGGCACAGGCGCGCGACTGCACCGCCGAAGTGCCGATCTTGCGCATCGAGACATGGGTGAAAAGCGTTCCGAAGGCCTCGATTTCCTTTTCATAGACATCGCGATGCGCCTCGACGCTGACATCGCGGCCGGTGAGCCCGGTGCCGCCGGTGCTGAGCACCGCGTCGATGCCCGGATCGGCCACCCAGTCGCGCAGCTGCGCGGCGATCTGCGCACGCTCGTCAGGCAGGATGGCGCGGGCGGCCAACACATGGCCGGCAGCCTCGATGCGCGCGGCGAGCGTATCGCCGGAACGATCCTCGGCCAGGCTGCGGGTGTCGGAAACCGTGAGCACGGCAAAGCGCACAGGCAGGAAGGGGCGGCTTTCATCATAGCGGCGCGGCAGGTCGGAACCGGCGGGTGGTGGTGCGGGGGGCGGCGGGGTATCGGTCATGGCAGGGCTTTCAGACGCGCCTTGAGGGACAGAAGATCGGCCCAGGCCTCGCGTTTGGCCTCGGCGTTGCGCAACAGATAGGCCGGGTGCAGCATCGGCAGCACCGGCCGGCCCCAAGCCTCGGCCCATGTGCCGCGCAGCGACAGGATGCCGCGCCGCCCCAGTACCGACTGGCAGGCGACATTGCCCATCAGCACCACGAGATCGGGCGCCGCCAGTTCGACATGACGCGCAAGAAAGGGGCGCAGCATGGCCAGTTCCTCGGGCGTGGGCTCACGGTTGCCGGGCGGGCGCCAGGGCACGGTATTGGTGATGTAGAGCGCCGATTCGGGCGCCGGGGCTTCGCGCGACAGGTCGATGGCGGCGAACATCGCATCCAGCAGCCGCCCGGCGGGGCCGACGAAGGGCTTGCCCTGCAGGTCCTCCTCGCGGCCCGGCCCCTCGCCAATGATCATCACCCGCGCCTGCGGCTGGCCATCGGCAAAGACGCAGGACCGCGCACCGCGGCGCAATTCGCAATGGGAATAGGCGGCCAGCGCCTCGGCCAGCGCCGGCAGGTCGCCCGCCGCCCCGGCCAGCCGCTCGGCCTCGGCCACCGGATCGAAGGCGGGTTCGGGTGCGGCCAGCGGCGTGGCGCGGGGCGTCTGGGGTGTCTGCGCGGTGGCCGGGGCCGGCTCGGGGCGTTCCGGCAGGGCGAAACGATCCAGCGGCGCATCGGCAATCGCCTCGGTCACGCCGAGTTCGACCTGCCATTCCAGAAGCGCGCGCGCCAGATGCCAGTCCAGTTGTGCATTCATGGCGCGACGCTAGCCGATTGCCGCGCGCGATGGAACTGACGATGATGTGCTGCCACCAGCCCCGCCAGCACCCCTTCGCCCGCCCTGCCCCCTTGCCCCAGGGGGCGCAGCTTTCTATACCGCCCCCACCGATCCCCGTTGCGGAGCCCGCCATGACCTTCAATGCCCGTCACCTGCTGGGGATCGAACCGCTGCACCCCACCGAGATCACCGCGCTACTGGACCTTGCGGAAACCTATGTCGCGCTCAACCGTTCGGCCGAGAAACATGCCGAGGTGCTGGCCGGGCTGACCCAGATCAACATGTTCTTCGAAGCTTCCACCCGCACCCAGGCCTCGTTCGAACTTGCCGGCAAGCGGCTGGGGGCGGATGTGATGAACATGTCGATGGCCAGCTCCAGCCTGAAGAAGGGCGAGACGCTGATTGATACCGCGCTGACGCTCAACGCCATGCACCCCGATCTGCTGGTGGTGCGCCACCCGGCCTCGGGCGCGGTCAATCTGCTGGCGGAAAAGGTCAATTGCGCGGTGCTCAATGCCGGGGATGGCCGCCATGAACACCCCACCCAGGCGCTCCTGGATGCGCTGACCATCCGCCGTGCCAAGGGCCGGCTGCACCGGCTGACGGTGGCGATCTGCGGCGATATCGCCCATAGCCGGGTGGCGCGGTCAAACCTGATCCTGCTGGGCAAGATGGAAAACCGCGTGCGGCTGATCGCCCCGCCGACCCTGATGCCCGCCGGCGTGGCCGAGTTCGGCTGCGAGGTCTTTGACGACATGCGCGCCGGGCTTGAGGGCGCCGATGTGGTGATGATGCTGCGGCTGCAAAAGGAACGGATGGACGGCGCCTTCATCCCGTCGGAGCGCGAATATTACCACCGCTTCGGCCTCGATGCCGAAAAGCTGGCCCATGCCCGGCCCGATGCCATCGTCATGCATCCCGGCCCGATGAACCGCGGGGTCGAGATCGACGGCACCATCGCCGATGACATCAACCGCTCGGTGATCCAGGAGCAGGTGGAAATGGGCGTGGCGGTGCGCATGGCGGCGATGGACCTGCTGGCGCGCAACCTGCGCCGCGCCCGCGCCGAAGCCGGCTGAGCGGAGCCGCGCGATGTATCTTCCGCCCCATTTCGAACAGACCGACCCCGCCGCCATTGCCGCGCTGATCGAGGAAGCGCCGCTGGCCTGCCTGGTGGCGCAGGGCACCGGGGGATTGCTGGCCAATCATCTGCCGCTGCTGCCCGCGCCCGGCGAGCGGCTGATCGGGCATATCGCGCGGGCCAATGACCTGCACCGCCAGCTTGCCGAGGGACAGGAGGTGCTGGCGATCTTTCGCGGCGTTGAGGGCTATGTCTCGCCCAATGACTACCCGTCGAAAGCCGAGCATCATCGCCATGTGCCGACCTGGAACTATGAGGTGGTGCATGTGCAGGGCCGCATCAGCTTCCAGCATGATGAACACACCAAACGCGCCGCCGTCGGCCTGCTGACGCGGCTCCATGAGCGGCGTGCGAATGGCGCGGCGGCCTGGCGCATGGCGGATGCCCCGCCCGATTACATGGCGATGATGCTTGATGCCATCGTGGCGCTGCGCATCGACATCACCGGGGTTCTGGCGAAATCGAAGCTGAGCCAGAATCGCGCGCCGGCCGATCTGGACGGGGCGATCGCCGGGCTGGAGGCACGCGGCGACAGCGCGCTGGCCGGGCGCATGCGGCGGATGCGGGATACCACCTCTGCCAGCCCAGCAGGCGAATAGCAAAAGCCGCGCAGAAATAAGCCCTTCGGCGCCGGGGCCGGGCTTGTCGCTGGGCGGTCGGGCGCCTACATCGGGGCGATGGAAAAGCTGCTTGCCCTGCCCGCGCGCCTCTGGCGCCGTCCGCCCCGTGTGAATGTGGTGCGCCTTGAGGGTGTGATCGCCCCACAGGGGCGTGGCCGGCTGAGCGATGCCACGCTGGCCCCGGTGCTGGAGCGCGCCTTTCGCGCCGGCCGCCCGCGTGCCGTGGCGCTGATGATCAATTCGCCCGGCGGCTCGGCAGTGCAATCGGCGCTGATCGCGGCGCGCATCCGGCGGCTGGCGGCGGAAACCGGCATCCCGGTGCATGCTTTCGTCGAGGATGTCGCGGCCTCGGGCGGCTATTGGCTGGCCACGGCGGGCGATGACATCCATTGCGACGCCAGCTCGGTTCTGGGCTCGATCGGGGTGATCTATGCCGGTTTCGGCGCGCAGGATCTGATCGCGCGTATCGGTGTCGAGCGGCGGGTGCATACGGCCGGCAAATCCAAGAGCCAGCTCGATCTTTTCCGCGCCGAGAACCCCGAGGATGTCGCACGGCTGGGCCGGCTTCTGGAGCAGATCCACGGCAATTTCATCGAACAGGTGCGCAGCCGTCGCGGCGCGCTTCTGGATGGCGAGACCGAGCTTTTTGACGGCGATGTCTGGCTTGGCGCCGATGCGGTGCGGCTGGGGCTGGCCGATGCCATCGGCCATGCGGTGCCGGTGCTGAAAGCGCGCTATGGCGACAAGGTGCGGCTGATCGGCTATGGTCCACGCCGGCCGCTGCTGGCAAGGCTGGGCGGCGGCATGGGTGGCAGCATGGGGGCCGCTCTGGCCGCCGGCTCACTGGACGGGGCGGTTGACGGGGCGCTGAACGGGCTG
>ERZ869909.2021-NODE-2021-length-14781-cov-4.683215_pt1 | contig 14781 bp, 7 predicted proteins | sample MGYA00520892_ERZ869909 | MGnify/ENA primary metagenome ERZ869909 (study PRJEB32215, sample SAMEA104723947) | bioreactor metagenome | biome: bioreactor; feature: anaerobic bioreactor; material: water | place: China | collected 2015-03-12 ...
CGTTCAAGCTTGGAGGTACCTGGCGCTTTCGCCGCTCGGAGCTGGATCGCTGGATTGCCGAAAGCATCAACAAGACGAAGCCGGAGGCCGAGTGAGCGCGGACCAAGCCAGCCGCCGAATCACGCTCGGGGAAGAGCAAGGGGAGGATCGCCGTTGACAACACAGCAGCTTCTGACGCCGCACCAGAGCCAGTACTTTGCTTGGCTGCTGACCAGGCGTGCAGCAGGCGACTCCGTGGAGTCGCTGGCTTCGACTTTGGTCGATTCGCAAGTTGATCTGAATCCCCATCAAGTCGAGGCCGCGCTCTTCGCTTGCCGCAACCCCCTCTCACGCGGCGTGATCCTCGCCGACGAGGTTGGTCTGGGCAAGACCATCGAAGCCGGCTTGGTCCTTTCCCAACGCTGGGCCGAACGGCAGCGGAAGGTCCTCATCATCGTTCCGGCGAACCTGCGCAAGCAATGGCATCAGGAGTTGCAGGACAAGTTCGGCCTGCAAGGGCTGATCCTCGAAGCCAAAAGCTACAACGCAATCCGAAAACAGGAGCGGCAGAACCCGTTCCTGTTCGCGTCCGGCCCGATCATCTGTTCCTATCAGTTCGCGAAGGCTAAGGCTGACGATGTCAAGGGCATCGACTGGGACTTGGTCGTCCTCGACGAAGCGCATCGCCTCCGCAACGTCTACAAAACCAGCAACGTCATCGCCAAGACCCTCAAGGAGGCGCTGTCGCGCGTTCACTCCAAGGTGCTCTTGACCGCGACGCCGTTGCAGAACTCATTGCTCGAACTCTATGGACTGGTCAGCTTCATCGATGACCGCGTGTTCGGAGACCTTGATAGCTTCCGCTCGCAGTTCACTGGCAGAGAGCAATCCTTCAGCAGCCTGCGTGACAGGCTGGCTCCCATCTGCAAGCGCACTCTGCGCAAGCAGGTTCAGCCCTACGTGTCATACACAGCGCGCAAGGCTATCGTCCAGGAGTTCACGCCGTCGAGCGAAGAGCAGGAACTTTCCAAGCTCGTCGCCGATTACCTGCGCCGCCCCAACCTCAAGGCTCTGCCCGAGGGGCAGCGCCAACTGATTTCACTTGTGCTGTGGAAGCTGCTCGCCTCCAGCACGCACGCGATTGCGGGTGCATTGGAGACGATGGCCAAGCGCCTCCAGGGTGTGCTCGACGAAGTCACCGAGGTTCCCGATCTGGCCGACGAGCTCGACGAGGACTACGAGTCGCTTGACGAAACCGCCGATGAGTGGAACGACAAAGACTCAGACGTCGCAGCAGCGAGCCGCTTGGAACGCGATGTCATCGCGCAGGAAATCGAGGAGCTTCGCCACTTCAAAACGCTGGCAACCAACATTCGGGACAACGCAAAGGGCAAGGCTCTGCTCACCGCGCTGGATCGAGCCTTCGCCGAACTGGATCGGCTAGGCGCGCCCAGGAAGGCCATCATCTTCACCGAGTCCAAGCGCACGCAGGAATACCTCCTCAACTTGCTGGCTGACACGCCATACGGCGACGGCATCGTGCTCTTCAACGGCACCAATAGCGACCAGCGTGCGCAGGCGATCTACAAGGACTGGCTGAAGCGCCACGAAGGCACCGACCGCATCAGCGGCTCCAAGACAGCCGACACTCGCGCGGCCCTGGTCGAACACTTCAAGGAGCGCGGCAAGGTCATGATCGCCACCGAGGCCGGAGCCGAGGGCATCAACCTCCAGTTCTGCTCGCTCGTCATCAATTACGACCTTCCCTGGAATCCGCAGCGCATCGAACAACGCATTGGACGGTGCCACCGCTATGGGCAGAAGTTCGATGTGGTAGTCGTGAACTTCGTCGACCGCAGCAATGAGGCCGACGCACGGGTGTATGAGCTGCTGTCGCAGAAGTTTCAACTCTTCGAGGGGGTATTCGGGGCCAGCGACGAAGTGCTGGGTGCCATCGGTTCGGGCGTCGATTTCGAGCGGCGTATCGCGGAGATCTACCAGAACTGCCGAGAGCCCGAGGAAATCAAGTCCAGCTTCGAGCAACTCCAGCTCGACCTCTCCGGCGAGATCAACGAGGCGATGGTCAAGACGCGCCAGGTACTGCTTGAGAACTTTGATGAGGAGGTGCAGGAGAAGCTGCGCATGCGGGCCGACGACAGCCGCAACGCGCGCAACCGCTTCGAGAGGATGCTGATGGACTTGACCCGCGCCGAACTGGTCCATTGCGCCGCGTTCGATGACGACGGCTTCGATCTCCGCCACATACCGACTGGAGTCGAGCACAGCGGCCTCGCGGGCATCGAGCTGGGGCGCTACGAATTGCCCCGCCGCTCCGGCGACGCGCATCTATACCGCATCAATCATCCGCTGGCGCGATGGGGCATCGAGCAGGCCAAGGCTCGCGCACTCGACGGGGCTCGTCTCGTCTTCGACTACAACGCCTACGGTTCAAAGATCAGCACCCTCGAAGCCTATCGCGGCAAGGCCGGATGGCTCACCGTGAAGCTGATCTCGGTCGAGACACTCGGCAACCAGGAGCAACATTTGCTGGTTGCCGCGGGCACGACCGACGGCGTCGTACTCGCGGAAGAAGACCCGGAAAAACTGCTGCGCCTACCCGCGATCACGCAAGCAGCGAGTCTGTTCAACGCCCCTGATGCCACCCTGCTGGCCGACGTGGAAGCCCGCAAGACCGCACTCCTGCGCGACGTCAACGAGCGCAACCTCGGCTACTTCGAGCAGGAAGTCCAGAAGCTGGACGCCTGGGCGGACGACCTGAAGCTGGGTCTGGAGCAGGAGATCAAGGAGATCGACCGCGAAATCAAGGAAGTACGCCGCACTGCCGCTACCTCGCCGACGCTGGAAGAAAAGCTGTCATGGCAGAAGAAGCAGCGCGAACTGGAAGGCAAGCGCAGCAAGCTGCGCCGCGAGCTGTTTGCCCGGCAGGACGAAGTCGAAGCCCAGCGCAATGACCTCATCAGTCAGTTGGAAGTGCAGCTCCAGCAACAGGTCGAAGAGCGCACGCTGTTTGCCGTCGAATGGGAGTTGGTCTGATGGCGCACGTTCCCGCTCGACCGCTCGAACTTGATCTTCTGTGCCAAAAACTTGATGCGGACTACGCGAACCGAATCACCGGAACGGGAAACACTCCAGAGTCTCGGCGGAGCAACTATCTGTCCAAGGCAATCGCGGCATTCGTCCTGCATGAAGACGCTGGCGCCAGTCTGGATGAGGCCGTGGCCGCCAGCATCGATGGTGGCCAGGATCATGGTATCGATTCGGTATTCGTTTCAACGGATCAAACGATCTGGCTGGTCCAATCCAAGTACAAAGAGTCGGGCACCGGCGAGCCCGAACTCGGTGATGTATCCAAATTTCGGGATGGCGTAACCGACCTTCTGCAAGGACGCTGGAACCGTTTCAACAACGCCCTGCAAAACCGCCAAGCGGCAATCACCAATGCCTTGAACAGCGGTGTCTGCAAGATCAAAGTCGTGCTGGCCTATTCCGGCACGGCGGTGTCCGATGATCGGCGCGACATCTTTGCCGACTTGGAGCGCGCGTTCAATGGCGCAAATCCGGGCTTTCTTCGGTGCCATGCCTATGGGCTCACGACCCTGCACGACCTGCATCTGGACGGGGTTTCGGCCCAGCCCATAGAAGCCGAAGTCGAATTGAAGGACTTCGGCCACACGCAAGAGCCCTACCGAGCGTTCTACGGGCGCATGGACGCCAAACGGCTCGCCGAGCTTTGGGCGGCACACGAAGAGCATCTGGTTGATCGGAACATTCGCCGGTTCAAGGGCACGACCACCGTCAATGCGGGACTGACCGAGACGCTCCGACAAGAAGCACAGCACTTCTTCTACTTCAATAACGGCGTCACCTTCCTCTGCGACTCCATCGTGGAGCAGCATCCCCGCGACCCGCATCGGCAGACTGGCAGGTTTCGCATTCGAGGTCTGTCCATCATCAACGGCGCGCAGACAGTTGGGGCGATAGCCCGCGAGCCACTGGCCCACTACGATGCTCATCCCACCGTAGTCATGGCGACTTTCGTTTGTCTTGAGAACGCGCCTGATGGCTTTGGCGATCGTGTCACCCAATCGCGCAACCGCCAGAATGCCGTAGAGCTGGAGGACTTTGCCGCGCTCGATGAGCGGCAGGCCATGTGGCAGCAGACCTTGCAGATGGCTGGCGTCACCTATCTGGTCAAGCAGGGGGAGGACGATCCGCCGCTATCGCCGACCTGCTTCAGCGCACGTGAACTCGCGCCGTTCCTGGCTTGCACCGTAACCACGAACGACTGGCAAGACTACGTGACCGCTGCAAAGACCGACAAAAAGAAACTGTTTGGGCGGGAGGGGTTGGTATCAGCCACCGACCCCTTACGTCAGTCCTACGAACGGCTCTTCGCCGACTCACTCACGGCGAGGCAAATGTGGCGGATAGTTCAAATTGGCCGACTGGTCGTAGAGAAAGTCCGTGCCCGCGCCAGCGCCGAGGGCGATCCCGCCGGCTTACCAGCAGGGACACTCCCTGCACGAGAGATCCTCAATCACGGCGCCTGGCTTGTTCTGCACGTCATATTCATCCAGGTTCAGTTGCAGAACGGGCCGACGCTGGCGTTGACCCAGGATGAACTGACAGCGATTTCACGCGAGGTCGATCTTGTTTGCGAACGTCTTGTGAGTTCTGTCCAGGGCGAGCAGTGGAACAAGCAGGCCCGCAGCGTCTTTGAGAACAAAACGGACTGTCGAACCGTGAAAGGCCGTTTGATGGCGGCCTTGGCGCAGCAGAGCCAGGGAGGAAATCAATAGTGCAAGCGAACATCAAAGGTCTGGTGGATCGACTGGAGCTTTCCCAGGCCAAGGCAATGATGCCTCTTTACGAGGCTATCTCGAATGCCGTCGATGCAATCGAAGAGCACCAAGAAGGCTTCAGCAATCATTCGATTCGTATCCGTCTGGTGGCCTCCAATGATCTTGCCCATCAAGCTGGGGATGGAACTCTGGTCGTGGACGGCTTCGATGTCATTGATGATGGCGTTGGCTTCAACGACAAGAACTTGGCTTCGTTTCAAGAGGCGCACACGCTTTCAAAGGTCAAGGTTGGCGGTCGAGGTGTCGGACGCTTCACCTTCCTGAAGGTCTTTTCATCCGTACATATTCGCAGCGTCTTCAAACGCGACGGTAAGGCTTTGCTGCGCGAGTTCGACTTCAGCATCCAAGATGAACTGAAAGGTGCAGACACCACGTCTGAAGTCAAAGAGGCATGTGGCACGCGTACCTCCTTGCGGGGCATGGATGACAAGTTTCGGGCTGGGTGGCCTACACAGCCCGAGACCATCGCTGAACGCATCATTGCGCACTTTCTGATCCGCTTTGCGGCCCGATCCTGCCCTCCGATAACTCTGGAGTCTCCTGGACACGCTCCGATTGACTTGCACGCCCTGTTTCAGGCAACAGTGCTGGCGCACATCCAAGAGCAGTTCTTCGAGGTTTCCGGCCATACATTCGCATTGCAGGCTTATCGCCACCGAGACGGTCGCTCGCGCCACGAACTCAATTTGTGTGCAAACGGGCGGGAAGTCACCACGAGTAAGCTACGGGACCTGCTTCCGGAGCTTCCCGAAAAGCTGATCGACGGGGACCAAGAGTCCTACACCTTGATCGTACTGGTCACAGGGGAATACCTGGATGACCATGCCAATCAAGAGCGCACGCGCATCGCTTTCCAAAGCGATGAGGAGCCCGAACTTGAGCAGTCGCTCGTTTCCCGGCGCGCGCTGAATCAAGGCATTGCAGGTGCCCTGAGACCCCTGCTCTCGGGCGACTTGAAGTCAACGAACGAAGAAAAGCGGGCACAAATCGAGAAATTTGTGGAGCAAGCCCCCGAGTACAGGGCGCTCACGCACCCTCGCTACAAAGAAGTGATCGAGCAAAAGATTCAGCCAGGCCTATCTGAAGATAAGCTGGACGAAGCTCTTCTGCATGTGAAGCGCGCCATCGAGGACGACATTCGCAAAGAGGCCAAGCATGTCGCGGCGCTCTTCGAAACCGAAGCCTTCGAACAGTACCAAGAGAAATTCAAGGAAATCGCGGAAAAGGCCAACGAAATAGGCAAGGCCCAGCTTGCTGCCTATATTGCGCACCGCCGAACGATTCTTGACTTGGTGAACAACAGCCTCAAGAAAAAACGCACGGATGACAAATACCCGCTCGAAAGGGTCTTGCACAAGATGATCTTCCCGATGGGGATGACTTCGAAGGACATCTTCTTCGAGCAGCAGAACCTCTGGGTGATTGACGAGCGGCTGTGCTATCACACCCTGCTCACATCAGACAAAAAACTAAAAAGCGTCGCTGGGCTGGACGACACTTCTGGTCGGGAGCCGGACATCTTTGCGTTTTTTTATGACACGCCCATCGGTGTCGCTGAGGCAGACAGCCTGCCTGGCGGTGGTGTTGTCATCATCGAATTCAAGCGGCCTGGAAGGGACAATTACGACAAAGACCCAGCTGATCAGATCATCCAACGATTCCGAGAAATCTCCGAAGGGGGCGTCACGGACGTTGATGGGAGGCAGATCAATCCCGCCAGCCTGCGGTACACCGGCTATCTCATCGCTGATTTAACGCCGTCTTTGCATCGACAAGTGTTTGGACGTTACCACCGCACCGCCGACAACGAGGGGTATTTCTCCCCTTTGGCGACTGGCAACGGGTATATCGAAATTCTCTCCTACGACAAGCTCATCAAGGATGCAGAACGCCGCAACCGCATCCTGTTTGACAAGCTTGGACTGCACAAGAATTAGGGTGGCATGACCATGAGCAAACAAAAACTAGAACTTACCTGGATCGGGAAGGAGAAGCGACCCAAGCTGGAACCGCGCATCCTGCTCGAAGATTCCGAGAGGTCGCATCACGCCAAACACCGCGTCACGGATAAGGATATTTTCGACAACCGGCTGATCTTCGGTGACAACCTGCTGGCGCTCAAGGCGCTGGAGCAGGAGTTCTCAGGCAAGGTGAAGTGCATCTACATCGACCCGCCCTTTAATACGCAACAGGCATTTGAGCACTACGACGATGGATACGAGCACTCCATTTGGCTTGGACTCATTCGTGATCGCGCCGAATCGCTTCGGCGATTGCTGTCCGATGACGGAACGCTGTTTGTGCACATCGACGATAACGAACTCGGATACCTGATCGCGTTGTTGGACGAAGTGTTCGGGCGGGCGAATCGGGTTTCAGTGGTGACCTTCAAGCAAGGATCAGCTACCGGACACAAGGCAATCAATCCAGGCGTTGTGAGCACCACTAACTTCATTCTGATCTACGCAAAGAACAAATCATTGTGGACGCCCAATCGAGTCTTCACAGCCCGTGCCGAGCGGGACAAACGCTATGGGCAATTCATCGAGAACTACGAAGAACCCTTCTCTCGTTGGCGATTTGTCACGCTTGCTAGCGCGTTCGCAATGAGTCTCGGTATGCCGGAACGCGGCCTCAAGAAGACCTTGGGGGATCTGTACGAGGAGCAGCTTTCCGAGTTTGTGATGAAGAATGCGGAGCGTGTAGTTCGTCTCGCACGGCCAGACTACAACGCCGTCAGCAGTGAAGCGAGGGAGATGATTGACAGATCGAAGGCTCGATCCGGCGAAGTCTTGCTGCTAGAACGCGAATCTCATTCGAATATGTACTTCGTCAATGGAGAGCGAATCCTCTTCTATTCGGATAAGCTCAAGTTCATTGACGGGAGGTACGTGGCTGGTGAGCCTTTGACCAGCCTATGGGATGACATTCTCTCCAATAATCTCCACAACGAAGGCGGGATCGACTTCCCAAAAGGGAAAAAGCCCGAGGGGCTTATCAAGCGATGTCTTGATCTGGCGACCAAGCCTGGCGACATCGTTCTTGATTCTTTTGCTGGCTCTGGAACGACTGGGGCAGTCGCCCACAAAATGGGGCGTCGCTGGATCATGGTGGAGTTGGGCGAGCATTGTCACTCCCACGTGATTCCCCGCCTGAAGAAGGTAATCGATGGCGAAGACCCGGCAGGTGTCACTGCAGCGATGAACTGGAAAGGCGGCGGCGGCTTCCGCTATTACCGCCTTGCCCCCAGCTTGATCATCAACGACCGCTGGGGCAATCCCGTCGTCAATCCGGAGTACAACGCCGCGATGCTGGCCGAGGCCCTGGCGAAACTGGAAGGCTTCACCTACGCGCCCTCGGAAACGCGTTGGTGGCAGCACGGCCACTCCAGCGAGCGAGATTTCATCTACGTCACCACGCAGAACCTGTCCGCTGAGCAACTGCAAGCCCTGGCCGATGAAGTCGGCCCGGAGTGGAGCCTGCTGGTGTGCTGCGCCGCTTTCCACGGAGTCACGGCGGCCAAAGCGGCGGAGCGCTGGCCGAACCTGACGCTGAAGAAGATCCCAAAGATGGTGCTGGCCCGCTGCCACTGGGGCCGTGACGACTACAGCCTGAATGTGATCAATCTGCCAATGGCGGAGATTGACAAGACCGAGCCTGCGGCCACGGTTGATAACAGCAAGAAGATCAAGAACAAGAATGCGGCCCTCGCCAACGCGGGACAGGGCGGCCTGTTTGGGGAGAACGAATAATGAGCACCCGCGTCCTGCACGCCGTTACCGGCCGTCTGTCTCTCCGCCCGCCCCAGGCCGAGTCCCTTATAAAGCTCGCTCGCGCGCTAGATGCTGCGCCTGAGCTATTGGGTCACGAGCGTGATGTCTCGACCATTCTCTCAACGTTGAGGGCCGAATTCAGCACACTGGAGGACTTCGAGCGCGAATTTCCGTCGCTGTGTTTCGCGCTGGCCACGGGCGTGGGCAAGACGCGCCTGATGGGGGCCTTCATCGCCTACCTGCATCTGGCGCACGGCATCAACAACTTCTTCGTGCTTGCGCCCAACCTGACGATCTACAACAAGCTCATCACGGACTTCACGCGCAACACGCCGAAGTACGTTTTCAAAGGCATTGCCGAGTTCGCGCAGCAACCGCCGCTGATCATCACCGGCGACAACTACGACCAGACCGGTGCAGCGGTAGACGATCAATCGATGGGCTTCGCCCACGACGTCCGCATCAACATCTTCAACATATCCAAGATCAACTCCGAGGTACGCGGAGGCAAAGAACCCCGCATCAAGCGCATGCGGGAGGTGCTTGGCGACAGCTACTTCAACCACCTGGCTAGTCTGTCTGACCTGGTGCTGCTGATGGATGAGTCGCACCGCTACCGGGCCAGCGCCGGCGTGCGCGCCATCAACGAACTCAAGCCGCTGTTCGGTCTGGAAGTGACAGCGACGCCCTTCGTCGAGTCCAGCCGAGGGCCTGTGCCGTTCAAGAACGTGGTGATCGACTACCCGCTGGCGCGGGCGATGGAGGATGGCTTCGTCAAGGAGCCGGCCGTGGTCACCCAGCGCAACTTCGACGCCAAGGCGCATACGCCCGAGGAGATCGAGAAAACGAAGCTGGAAGATGGCGTGCGGCTGCACGAGACGACCAAGGTCGAGCTGCTCACCTACGCCCGCGAGAACGGCGTCAAGCCGGTCAAGCCCTTCATGCTCGTCATTGCACGCGATACCACGCACGCGGGGCAACTCTTGGCACTTCTGGAGTCGGAAGCCTTCTACGATGGGCGCTACCAGGGGAAGGTGATTCAGGTCGATTCCAGCCGTACCGGCGCGGAGGAAGAAGAGATGATCACGCGCCTGCTGGCAGTGGAGAGCGTGGATGAGCCGACCGAGATCGTGATCCACGTCAACATGCTCAAGGAGGGCTGGGACGTGACCAACCTCTACACCATCGTTCCGCTACGCGCGGCTAATGCCCGCACGCTGATCGAGCAGTCCATCGGGCGCGGCCTGCGCCTGCCTTACGGCAAGCGCACGGGCGTCGCGTCGGTGGATCGCTTGAACATCGTCGCGCACGACAAGTTCCAGGAGATCATCGACGAGGCCAACCGCGGCGATTCGCCGATTCGTCTGAAGCAGGTCATCCTCGATGTGCCCAGCGCCGATGACAAGAAGGTCAGCGTGCAGGTCGAATCAGGTGCATCGGCGCGTCTAGGCTTGACGGAAGCACCGGTCGTGGTCACAGGGGCTTCAGCCATTGACAGTGGAGCGGAAGTCCCCGCGCCCAAACCGGTGTTCACCACGGAGGCGGAGAAGCAGGCCGCGCGCGTGGTCATGGACGTCATCGGCAAGTACGAGGTCAAGCGCGATCTAGTGCCCACCAGCAGCGCGCTTCTGAAACCAGAAGTGCAGAAGGAAATCCTCGCGGAGGTTGCGGAGCGGTTGAAGCCGCTGCAAGGCGAATTGCTGGCGAGCGTAGATGAGTCAGTCCCCGCACTTGACTTGTCCGCCGTGGTGGCGAAGACCACGGAGATTGTGGTGCAGCAGACCATCGACATCCCGCGCATCGCGGTGGTGCCGACTGGCGAGGTCACGACGGGCTTCCACGCCTTCAAGCTGGACGTGAGCCAGCTCCATCTTCAGCCTGGTCAGCGTGAGATCGTCGGACAGATGCTGCGCACCAACGAGCAGTTCACCCTGGCCGCCGAGGTCGGGCTCAAGGAGCAGCGCCCGGAGGACTACATCGTCCACGCGCTGGTGGACTTCGACGACATCGACTACTTCACCCACGCCGAGCTCCTCTACGACCTCGCAGGCCAGATGGTGCAGCACCTGCGCGGTTATCTGTCCGAGGACGAGGCCATTAGCGTCCTCGATCGTGACCGCCGCCTGATCGCACGGGAAATCCACGCGCAGATGATGGCCCACTTCTGGGAGGAGGCGACCGATTACGAGGTGCAGGTCAGTCGCGGCTTCACCGAACTCAAGCCGTGCAACTACACCGCCACGGCAGGCCAGACGGCCCACCACTTCCGGGAGACCGTGACCGAGACCAGTCGCATCAAGCAGATGCTCTTCGGTGGCTTCGCGCGTTGTCTGTACCCGCTGCAGAAGTTCGACTCGGATACCGAACGGCGCTTCGCCATCATCCTGGAGCGCGACGCGACGAAGTGGCTCAAGCCCGCGAAGGGGCAGTTCCAGATCTACTACAAGCTCGGCACCGAGCAGCCGGAATACATCCCCGACTTCGTGGCCGAGACGGTCGCGACCATCTTCATGGTGGAGACGAAGGCACGTGCCGACATCAACACGCAGGAAGTTCAGGCCAAGGCCGCTGCCGCCATGCGGTGGTGCAAGCACGCTTCCGATCACGCGGCAAACGTAGGCACCAAGCCCTGGAAGTACCTGCTAGTACCCCATGACGAAATCAACGAGTCGAAACGGCTCGCGGATTACCTGCGCTTTGAGGTCAAGGCGTAATTGAGTTGCCCTCGATCGACTTCGGTGAGCAAGAGCGATTCCGGCAAGGCACCCAGGCGGCGCAGATGATCGACTTCACCAGGCACTTCGGCGCGAAAACCTCGTGGCCACGGCCGCACAGTCACCAGAGAGGCAGCCCATGGCACGAATCAGAAAAATCGAGATCGCCAACTTCCGCGGCATCCAGCTGCTGACCTGGTGTCCGACGCCTGGCATCAACTGCCTGATCGGCCCGGGCGACAGCGGCAAGTCCACGGTACTGAACGCGATCGACCTATGCCTGGGGGCCAGGCGCAATGTCCAGTTCTCGGATGCGGACTTCTTTGGCCTGGACATCACGACTCCAATCAGCATCACGCTGACGCTCGGCGATCTCGATGACAGCATGAGGACGCTGGAGAGCTTCGGTGCATTCCTGCGCGGATACCACGCCGACACTGGCGTCATCGAAGACGAACCCTCGGCCGGCGCAGAGGTTGTGTTCTGCCTGAACCTGACGGTCGCCAGTGACCTGGAGCCCTCGTGGACCCTTGTCTCCGACCGCGCCGCACAGCAAGGTATCGTCAAGACGCTCGCATGGAAGGATCGCGTCGCCCTGGCGCCCACCCGCATCGGCGCGCTTTCTGACTTCAATCTGGGATGGCAGCGAGGCTCCGTACTGAACCGCATCTCAGAGGAGCGAGCCGACGCTTCAGCCGCTCTGGTCAAGGCCGCCAGGGATGCGCGTAATACCTTCGGGGACCAGGCCGAACAACAGTTGGGAGAAGCGCTGGGGATCGTCACCGCCACCGCCCAGGAGCTGGGCGTCAACATCGGCGCCAAGGCCAAGGCGCTCCTGGATTCGCATTCGGTGTCGTTTGGTGGTGGCACCATCTCCCTGCACAACGAAAACGGCATCCCGCTTCGCGGCCTGGGCGTCGGTTCTACGCGTCTGCTCGTCGCCGGCCTGCAGCGCAAGGCGGCCGGCCAGGCGTCGATCGTGCTCTCGGACGAACTGGAGTACGGGCTGGAGCCGCACCGCATCGCGCGGTTTCTGGGCTCCCTCGGTGCCAAGGAGGCCGCTGCTCCGCTGCAGGTGTTCCTCACCACCCACTCACCCGTGGCGCTGAGAGAACTGTCGGGCGGCCAACTCTTCGTGCTGCGCCGCGGCCCCCTCGGCCACGAGGCTCGCCTGGTCGGCGGCGACAATGATATCCAGAGCACGATCCGCCTCTATCCCGAGGCCTTCCTGGCTGGCTCCGTGGTCGTGTGCGAGGGAGCCAGCGAGATCGGCCTGTTGCGCGGCCTGGACTTGTACAGGCTTGACCAGGGGAATGCGTCACTGGCTGCATTGGGTGTGGCCCTCGTCGACTGCGGTGGCGGGGAGCCGGATCGACCGTATGCCCGCGCCTCAGCGTTCCAGTCTCTGGGCTACCGGGTGATGGTGCTGCGCGACGACGACAAGAAGCCCACACCTGCGATCGAGCAGGCTTTTGTCGAGAACGGTGGCACCGTCGTCGCCTACCGAGCGGGCCGGGCGCTGGAGGACGAGCTGTTCGGAAGTCTCACGCCGGCTGCCTGCCAGAGGCTGATTGGCTACGCCAACGAATTGCATGGCGACCTGATCGTCGAACACCTGCGCACTGTCTCGAACAACACGCTCACCTTCCAGCAGATCTGGGACGAGATCCAGAACACCGGCCTCCTGTCGGCCGAACGCAGGGCCATTCTTGGTCAGGCGGCGCGCATCCGAAAGGCTGGCTGGTTCAAGCAAATCTCGTGGATGGAGGACGTGGCGAGGACCATCGTTGCACCGGACCTGCATCTTTGCGATCAGGGCTTCCGTGCTCTGATGGACCAGGTATTCGGGTGGGCCGCTGATGGACCACGTTGAAATCGACCTTCGTGCAATCGAACGCGGAACCGTCACCGCACCGGCCGGCTGCGGCAAGACACAGTTGATTGCCCACGCGCTTGCCGGTCATCGGGGCAACAAGCCCATCCTCGTGCTGACACACACGAACGCCGGGGTCGCGGCCCTGCGTGGCCGGCTGGACCGCGCCGGCGTGCCAGCCAACGCTTATCGATTGAGCACGATCGATGGCTGGGCCATCCGACTCATCTCGACCTTTCCCAGCCGCAGCGCCCACGATCCGGAGATTCTGCGGCTGGCTGCACCTGCGCGGGACTACCCGGCAATCCGCGACGCCGCCTGGAAGCTGCTGCAAGCCGGGCACGTCAGTGAGGTGCTGAAAGCCTCGTATGCGCACCTGATCGTGGATGAGTACCAGGATTGTTCGGTGCCTCAGCACTACATCGTCTATTTCCTCTCGTTGATCTTGCCGACCTGCGTGCTGGGCGACCCCATGCAGGCGATCTTCGGATTCCGGGGCAATGCGCTGGCCGACTGGAACCAGCACGTGTGCGCGCATTTTCCTGTCGTCGGGGACCTGGCAACGCCCTGGCGATGGCGCAACGCCGGCGCGGAAGCGCTGGGACAATGGTTGCTGGAGGCCCGCCGGTTGTTGGCTGCGGGGCAGTCGGTGGATCTGCGTAGTGGGCCACCGGAGCATGTGACCTGGATGCAGGCCGTACCACCCAACGACCATGCCCAGCGCCTAGCCGCTGCGAGGACGGCATCGCCAACCGCTGACGGGCGCGTGCTCATCATCGCCGATAGCCGCAACCGAGCAGCACAGCAGAACTTTGCTAGCCAGACGCCGGGCGCTTCGACGGTCGAGGCCGTCGATCTGCAAGACCTCATCGCCTTCGCCAGCAACTTTGATGCGGGGGCACCGAATGCCCTCGCGCAGTTACTGGCGCTGGCGCAGAGCGTCATGACCAATGTGGGCGTGGCGGAGTTGACGCGGCGCCTGGAGTCGTTGGCAAAGGGAACTGCAAGGAATCCTCCGAACGAGGCAGAAAGCCGCGCACTGGCGTTCGGGCGCGCGCCCTCTCTCGCTGCGGCCGCCGCGCTGTTGTCGGAGCTGCGGGCACTGCCGAACGTGCGTGTGCATCGGCCGGCCATCCTCTACGGGGTGCTCAAGGCGCTCCGAGAAGCCTCGTCGGGGGCCGTCCCTCTGACAGAAGCGGCCCGGCGCGTGCGGGAAGAAAACCGGCTGTTGGGGCGCCCGCTACCAAAGCGCGCCGTCGGCAGCACGCTGTTGCTCAAGGGGCTGGAAGCCGAAGTCGCGGTGCTGCTAAATATCGAGGGCATGAGTGCGCAGAACCTCTACGTCGCCATGACCCGGGGGTCGATGAAGCTCGTAGTGTGTAGCGCCAGTCCAGTGATCGGTTAGAGATACTTCTTGAACGTCGCCGCCGCAATGCACACCGCCACGCCGAGCAGCACCGCGCTAGGCAGCAGGATCAGCAGCGGGTTCACGCTGACCGGCAGTGCCAGGTAAGTCACCCACGGCAGTACGGCCAGCGGGATCAGGCTGGCCCTGGCGC
>ERZ869909.2022-NODE-2022-length-14772-cov-7.306431_pt1 | contig 14772 bp, 12 predicted proteins | sample MGYA00520892_ERZ869909 | MGnify/ENA primary metagenome ERZ869909 (study PRJEB32215, sample SAMEA104723947) | bioreactor metagenome | biome: bioreactor; feature: anaerobic bioreactor; material: water | place: China | collected 2015-03-12 ...
CCCTGCGGGCGCATGTCCATGATGTAGAATTTGTTGATCCAGGGCGGCGCGATGAGGATCGGGCGCTGGCGCACGGTGTCTGTCGCAGGCGTATACTGGATCAGCTCCATCACCGCGTTGCGGTAGATGACATCGCCGGGTGTTGCCGCCAGATCCTTGCCGACCTCGAAGCCTTCCATGTCTGTCTGGGTGAGGGCGAGGCGGCCATTGCCGCGTTCCAGGTCGTTGACGAGATTCATCAGCCCGCGTGACAGGTTTTCGCCTTTGGTCTCGAACGTGGCTTTAAGCACGTCCGGATTGGTCAGCGCGAAATTCGTCGGCGACATGGCGTCGATCATCTGGCGGGTGACGAAATTCACCTTGCGCCGCGTCTCCTCGTCTATCCCCTTGGCGTTGTTGATGAGGCTCAGGAGGAAGCGCTGGTTCAGCAGGTAGGACTGACGCATGGCGTCGAACATGGGGTGCTCGGTCCATTCAGGTGCCCGCCAGCGCTTGTCGCCCTTTTCCGGTTCGATGACAGGCGGCGCATCCTCGCCCATCATCTTCTTCGTGGCGCCGGCCCAAAGGTCCAGATAGCCGCGATAGAGGTCTGATTGCGCCTGCAGCAGCAATTCAGGATCGCCAAGCACATTTTCCCATGTCTTTGCCAGTTCTGGCGACGCATGCAGCGGATCGGCCTGCGGTGTCAGCGCCGGATCACCCTCCAGAGAGCGCCGCATCATGTCAGCCATCAGCTTCTGGCTCTTCAGGGCTGACTGCATGACATTGCGCGAGATGGTTTCCAGCGTTTCCAGATCGGCGGCGGGCAGGGCGGGGAAGGGCGCTTCCGGCGTCGGTGCAGGCGCTGGGGCAGCATCTTTCGCGGTCTTTTGCTCCGGCTTTGGCGCGCCGCTCGCTTCAGCGGCTTTGCCCGCAGGCTTTTTCGCAGCCTGCGCGGTTTTGCGGCGTTTCGGGGTGGTTTTCTTCTCGGCCATGACAGACAGCACTTCTGGTAGGGCGTGACACTGGTGAAGCGAAGCGTATAGAAAGCGTGTGATCCGTCCACTCCCTTCGGAGGGTAACGTCTTGCGCACAACACTGGTCTTTATGTGCTCGCTCACCCTTTCCGGGGCAGGACTGGCCGGCTGCGCGCTCCTGACGGTCCCCGATACCGGCGGGACCTGGGCGGATGCGCGTATCGCCGAGGATCCTGACCGGCAGGCGCCGGCCTTTGTTCCCGACATTCCGCGCCCGGCGGTCGAGAGCTGGCGCATGGCGACCGCCGCACGCGAACTGGCCGACACGCGCGATGTGGTGATGTCGCGGGCGATGCTCATTCAGCTCCCGCCCGTTGATCCGCTGGTTTTCGGCCAGCAGGCCCGTGAACAGGCTACACCGCCGCGCGCGCCCTCTCGCCGCAACTGAATCCGATGACGTCTGAACCATTACCCCAACAAGGATATCCATCCCTATGACATCGCAGCCGCTTTTTAATCTTGCCCTTGGTGCTGTGGAAGCCGCCGAGCGCGCCGCTATCGCGGCGGCCCGCCTTGCCGGCCGCGGCGACAAGATTGCCGCTGACCAGGCTGCAGTGGACGCCATGCGAAAGGCCTTCAACGACATGCCCATGCGCGGGCGCATCGTGATCGGGGAAGGCGAGCGCGACGAAGCCCCGATGCTCTATATCGGCGAAGAGGTGGGGACCGGTGAAGGTCCCGAAATCGACATCGCCCTTGATCCGCTGGAAGGCACCTCGCTGACCGCTGGCGGAAAGCCGGAAGCCCTGACCCTGCTGGCACTGGCGCCCCGCGGCGGCCTGCTGCACGCGCCCGACACCTATATGGACAAGATCGCCGTCGGCCCGGGCCTGCCGGAAGGCATCATCAGTCTGGACCGGCCTATCGGCGAGAACATTGCCGCGGTAGCGCAGGCCAAGGGTGTTCCGGCATCTGAGATCACGGTATGCGTGCTCGAGCGGGAGCGTCACCAGGCGATCATTGACGGTATCCGCGCGGCAGGTGCCCGGATCGTGCTGATCCCAGACGGGGATGTGGCCGCTATCATTGCTGCGGCCGATCCGTCGCGGCCGGTCGACATGTATGTAGGCCAGGGGGGAGCACCTGAGGGCGTGCTGTCCGCCGCTGTCCTGCGCTGCCTGGGCGGCCAGATCGAGTGCCGCCTGTTCTTCCGCAACGACGACGAGCGTGCGCGTGCCGCCAAGACGGGTATCAAGGATCTCGACCGGAAATATTCCGGCGCGGAGATGGCCTCCAAGGATTGCCTTTTTGTCGCCAGTGGTGTCACGGGCGGTCAGCTGCTCGATGCTGTCCGGCATGGCCCCGGCACCGTGACGACGCAAACCCTGCTGCTGTCGTCGGCGCCGCGCTCCCGGCGCATCATCACCACCCACCGCTTCCTGGAGGGCGTCTGACGCCGCCATGGCCGGCGGAAATCCCCTTTTTGGAGTGCGCGCGTCCGTCACCGGACGCGCCTGGGCGCTGAGCCAGGCTCCCGATGAGCTGGTGTCGGCGATCGTGCGTGCCACCGGCTGCAATGATGCGCTGGCACGGCTGATGGCCGCGCGTGGCATCGGCATTGATGAGGCAGGCGCGTTTCTCGAACCGCGCCTGCGCGACAGCTTCCCCGACCCGTCCAGCTTCAAGGGCATGGATGACGCGGCGGCCGCTGTGTGGGATGCGGTGGAGGCCGGCACGCGCATCGCCATCTTTGCCGACTATGATGTGGATGGCGCCAGTTCCGGTGCCCAGCTGGTGCGCTGGCTGCGCGCGGTGGGCCAGGAGGCGCTGACCTATGTGCCCGACCGTATCGAGGAAGGGTACGGACCCTCTGCCGAAGCGTTCGCGAACCTGAAACGTGCCGGCGCCGGCATGGTGATCACGGTGGATTGCGGGGCGGCAGCCCATGCAGCGCTGGAAAGCGCCGCTGGCATGGGTCTGCCCGTCGTCGTCATCGATCACCATCTGATGGACGGCCCGCCGCCACCAGCGGTCGCGCTCGTCAATCCCAACCAGCCGGGAGATGTTTCGGGCTGCGGTCACATGGCGGCTGCCGGCGTGACGCTGGTCTTTCTGGCGGCGCTGAACCGGGAAGGGCGCCGGCGTGGCGCCTTCAAGGGGCCGGAACCCGATATTCTCGCCATGACCGATCTGGCGGCGCTGGGCACAATCTGCGATGTCGTGCCGCTGACCGGACCGAACCGCGCAATCGTCACCCAGGGCCTCAAGGTGATGGGCGGATGGCACAAGGCAGGGCTGGCAGCCCTGGCCGACGTTTCCGGACTGGCTGGCCCGGCAAGTCCCTATCACGCCGGGTTTCTGCTGGGTCCGCGTATCAATGCCGGTGGCCGCGTGGGTGTGGCGGGTCTCGGGCTGGAACTGCTCGGCAGTGACGACCCGGCCCGTTGCCAGGCCATTGCCCGGGAACTCGACCGGCTGAATGCCGAACGCAAGGCGATAGAGGACGCGGTTCTTTCAGCGGCGCTTCATCAGATCGAATCCGGTGTGGCCGACGCTGAGGGGCCCGTCATCGTGCTGTCCGGTGAAGGGTGGCATCCGGGCGTGATCGGAATCGCCGCCGGGCGCATCAAGGACCAGTTCAACCGGCCCACCATCGTGATTGGCGTGGAGAACGGCATCGGCAAGGGCTCCGGCCGTTCCTGCACGGGTGTTCACCTCGGCAACGCGATTCTGGCAGCGCGCGAGGCAGGGCTGCTGGAGAAGGGCGGCGGCCATGCCATGGCAGCGGGCCTGACAGTAAGTGCCGGCAGGATCGAGGCACTGCGGGAGTTCCTGACCGACAGGCTGGCCGGCGAATGGGCTTCGGCCGTTGAAGCCCGGACACTCCGGCTTGATGGGGTGGTGCATCCCTCTGCTGTGGATTTTGCATTTGGCGAATCGCTGAAGCGGGCAGCCCCCTTTGGCATGGGAAACCCCGAGCCGCGCTTTGCACTCGCCGATCTGCGGGTGAAGTTCGTGAAGGAAGTGGGTACGGGCCATCTGCGTTTCACGTTCGAGGCCGATAGCGGGGCACAGGTGTCTGGCATCGCGTTCCGGGCTGCGGGAAAGCCCCTGGGTGAAGCTCTGGCGGCCGGACGCGAGCACCGCTGGCACGTCGCCGGGCGTATCAAGTCCGAAGACAGCCGCTTCGGCAAAAAGGCTGAATTGCATCTGGAGGATATGGCCGGCGCCGTATGACCTGCAGTTCGCGGTGGCAGCGCTGCAAAAGAAGGGGCGTGCGGGGCTTGCGTCCGGGAGTCAGCTTGGATATAGAACCGCTCTCGCGCTAATGCGGGCCCTTCGTCTATCGGTTAGGACGCTAGGTTTTCAACCTGGAAAGAGGGGTTCGATTCCCCTAGGGCCTGCCACCGCGCTTCTCCCCGCATAACAATGGCCTGATCGGCATGGCACGCTGACGCCAATGGCGCGGCACGGTGCCTGCACGCTGCTGGACGGTTAGCCGATCAGGGTGTTCACCATCCAGATGATAGCCAGCCAGGCGAGACTGTTGGTCACGATGACGAAGGCCAGCGTTCGCCGGGCGGACCAGCGTTCGCGCGGCAGGGCAGGCTGTGCCGCCATGCTCTTGTCTGGGAGGCCGGACAAGCGGTGATCGAGGTCAATCAGCATGTCGAGGGCAGGGGACCGGTTGGGAGGGTTTGCCGCTGCATCGGTCACAATGGTGGCGCAGCTTTTTACGGCCGCATACCGCCGATCACCAGGCGAAGCTTTGGCAGCCAAGGTGCCGGAATGTTTGCTTAAATTGCTCGCCAAAGTATCTGCCTCTTTAGCAGCGCCGGATACTTCATTGTGCAACCCTGCTTCTTAAAATCTAATAAATCCCCATTGAAGGCACTCTGACAACTCACTGGCTCTACAGTGTCTGGCTGGGTCCGTACGGTGAAGAGTGGCGAATCCGGGTGAAATTCCTTGTGCCATTTTTGTCGCATTGAGCCGCCGAACAAGCCGCCCGGGCTGACAGCGACGCATATTTAAAGTGGTTGCGGGTGTTCTTTGCTGGTAAGCGCACGCAAAACTTGTTAATTATGAACAGAGGATAAATTTTTGAGGGTTTTATCATGAAGCGCGTAATTTCACTGTCGCGATCTGTCGCCAGCGCGGCCCTGATCGCGTTCGTGCCTGTGGCCGGGTTTGGCCTTGTGGCGCACGCGGCATCAATCGTTCAGGAGGAACCCAGCGCTCAGGAAGTCGCCGATGCGATTGTCGCGGCCGTTGCTGCACTGGGCCCGGATGCCACCGCCGAGGAAATCGAAGCCGCCATCATCGCGGCCGTACTTGCTTCAGGTGCCGACAGCCAGACCGCTGCCGCAGCGCTCGCCATCGCCTCCGCCAGCCCTGTCATGCAGACGCCGGCTGCCCAGGCTGCGACGCAAAGCGTGGCCGGCCAGCTCTCGACCACGGGAGTGGCGGGTGTTCCCGGCGGACCGGCCGGGGGATCGCCCACGCCTCCGCCTCCGCCGCCGCCGGGGGGCCGAGGTGGGTCTGACTATTAGGACGCGGCGGGCTGGATATGTTGCCGGGAGTGCCCGGATCGCGTGTTCGGCCTGCTCAACAGGTAATCCTGTAACAGGTGGGGTAAGTGATGTTTGCGCTTAAAGACAAGCTGTTCTCCAGCGTGGGGACACTGGCGCTGACCGTAACTGCAGGGGGCACCGTTTCGGTCGGTATCTCTGGCGAAGCTGACGCGCAATGGCTCTGGGACCGTGACCGCAATGTCAGCGTAACCCAGCGTCCGCGTCCCGAGTACGATGCACTCGGCATGCGGGCCGGTGCGTTTGTCATTCGCCCCGAACTGCTGCTTGCGGTCGAACACAATGACAACATCTTCGCCACGGCAACCAATACCGAGTCCGATGCGATTTTCGTCGTCAATCCGTCCGTGGCGGTAGATACGACCTGGTCCAATCACGCCCTGAACGCCTACGCGGACGTCCGTCATAACGCGTACGCAGATTTCAGTTCCGAGAATACGACCGACTACTCGCTTGGCGCTGGCGGCCGTGTCGACATCGCGCGTGGCTCGTCGGTAGGCTTCTCGGCGTCGCACAGCCGTGGCACCGAGCCGCGCACGTCTGCGGGTGCGGCCGGGTTTGCCGCCGAACCGATCCGGTTTGACACCACGAGCTTTGCGATCGGTACCGAGCATACGTTTAACCGGCTGCGCCTGCGCGCCGGCTATGACTTTGCAAAGACGGACTATGAGGACGCGCGCCTGATCGGGGGTGGCGTTGCCAGTCAGGATTTCCGTGACCAGGACGTGCATCGATTCACCCTTCGCGGGGATCTCGCCTTAAGTCCCGACACGGCCGTGTTTGCCCGATACCGGTACAATGAGCGTGACTTCCGTCTCGCTCCGCCAGCAGTCGCGAATAACCGCGATTCCGACGGCTATACGTTTGATGTTGGCGTGGAGTTCGACCTCGGAGGTCTGGCCCGCGGCGAAATCGGCGCTGGCTACATGAAGCAGGAGTATGAAAACCCGGCTTTTGGTACGGTGGATGGATTTAGCGTTGACGGCCTGCTGGAATGGTTCCCGACCCAGCTGACGACGATCACCTTCACCGCACGCCGCAGCATTGAGGATGCCGGCATCGCCGCCGCCTCCGGATATGTCGGGACAGGCCTCTCGGTCCAGGCAGACCATGAGCTCTTGCGTAATGTGATACTTACCGCCCGGGTGGACTACGCCACTGACGATTATCAGGGCATTGACCGCGAAGACCGGCGCTGGGGCGCCACCGTTCAGGCCACCTACATGATGAACCGCAATGTCGGAGTGGCTGCAAGTTACAGCCATCTTGACCAGAGTTCGTCCGGTTCGGCCGGTTCACGTGATTTCCGCGTGAACCGCTTCATGGTCGGTGTCGTGCTACAGTACTGATGCCGCTGTCCCTGGGCGGCTGATGCTGGCTTCAAACTTGCTTTGCAATGGAAATGTGGGGCGGCTGCCACCGGCCACCGGGCCATGGCAGCCGTTCTGGCTTGGACTCTGATTGAAAGACGGCAAGGACCATGGCGACCAATCCGGGCAATGATCAGCATCTGACAGACCGTGACGGAGATGACGGTCTGCTGGACCTGCGCCAGCTGTGGCGGATTTTCCGCCGCCGGTTACCGGTCTTTCTGGCCGTAGCACTGGCAATTTTTGCGTTGACCGTTGTCGTCACGATGCAGATGACGCCGCAATATACCGCGACGGCAAATGTCATCATTGATCCCCGGCGGGCACAGGTGGTGGATATCGAGGCTGTTCTTACCGGCGTCGGCTCGGATGCCCCCGCGCTTGATACCGAGGTGCAGCTGATCCAGAGTCGGTCGCTCGCGCAGGCGGTTATTACCAGTCTGGACCTGCGCACCGATCCCGAATTCAACCATCGTCTGCGCGAGCCTACAGGGCTTGGCGCTGTCATCGCGGGAGTGCGGAGTTTTGTATCTGCGCTGGTGCCGTCTCAGGCCGCAGGCGCGCCTGAGGAGGACGCAGCGGGCAGGGAACTGGAGGCTGTCACGACGGCTGTCCTGGGGCGCCTGCGCGCGAACCGTTCGGGCATGACCTACATGATCGCGATCAGCTTCCGGTCGGAAGATCCCCGCAAGGCTGCACGCATCGCCAATGCATTTGCCGACCTTTACTTGCTGTCGCAACTTGAAGCGAAGTTTGAAGCAACGGAGAGAGCCAATACCTGGCTCAATGACCGGCTGGTGGCGCTACGCGAGGAAGTGCGCGTGTCCGAGCAGGCTGTCGAGATGTACCGGGCCGAACACGGGCTGCTTGATGCCGGTGGCAGCAATCTTACCGAACAGCAGATTTCCGATCTCAACGCGCAACTGGCCATCCAGCGTGCGGAACTGTCTGCGGCGGAGTCCTCGCTGCGCAACGTTCAGGCACAGCTGCAGCGTGGCGCATCCCTTGACACGATTGGCGAGGTGTTGCGGTCGGAGACGATACGGGCCTTGCGGGCCCAGCAGACGGAGACGAGCCGACGGCGCAGTGACCTCACCTCCCGCTACGGTCCGCGGCACCCCGAAATACTCGCCGTGGAACGCGAGGCCGCCGATCTGGAAGAGCAGGTGAACCGTGAGATCCTGCGCATCGTGGCGGGGCTGGAAACCGAGGTGAACGTGGCCCGCCAGCGTGTGGCGTCGCTGCAGGGAACGCTGTCGGGATTCCGGCAGGAGCTCATCACCAATAACCGGGCGCTGGTGCGCTTGCGGGAGCTGGAACGGGAGGCAGAAGCAGCGCGCACCCTGTTTGAGTCCTTCCTCAACCGTTTCCGCCAGACCAGCGAGCAGGACGACCTCGCCACGGCGGATGCCCGCATCGTCACACGGGCGCCTGCCCCTGTGGAGCCCAGCGCGCCGAACTGGCTGCTGAACCTTGCGCTGGGCTTTGTGCTGGCTGGCCTTGCCGGCGCCGCGGTGGTCGCCCTCCTGGAAGTGTTTGATAACGGGGTGCGTACGGAAGCGGACGTCGAGCGGGAGCTTGGAGCCGCTCATATCGCCTCCGTGCCACTTCTGACAAAGGCACAATTCGGCCGGAAGCGGGAGAATGCCGCCCAACCTTACGATTATGTGCGCGACAATCCCCTGTCAGGCATGGCGGAAGCTTTTCGCGTTATCCGGTCCGCCATCCTGCTGTCCGATATCGACCGGGTGCATAAGGTTGTCGCGATAACGTCCGCGCTGCCGGGAGAGGGCAAGACGACCACCACCTATTCGCTAGGCCGCATATCGGCGATGTCCGGCTCGAAAACCGTCATTCTGGACTGCGATTTGCGTCGGCGGCTGTTGACGAAGGCGGCTGCGCCGAAGGCCGCCAGGGGCCTTCTGGAGGTGCTGGCGGGTGAATGCACGCTGGACGATGTGCTGATCGAGGACGCAGAGAAGGGGCTGCATATACTGCCGGTGGTGGAAACCCAGTTCACGCCGCGCGACGTGTTCAGTTCCGATGCCTTCAAGACGCTCCTGAACGGGTTGCGTGAGCGCTATGACATGGTGCTGGTGGATACGGCGCCCGTGCTCGCTGTCACGGATACCCGTGTGATTGCCGCGCGTGCCGATGCGGTGATCATGAGTGTGAAATGGAAGACGACACCGCGTGAAGCGGCCGCCAGCGCGCTGGATATCCTCCGCGACGTCAAGGCCAACGTGCTGGGGGTTACCTTGTCCCAGGTCGACATGAATGCGCAGGCCCGCTACGGCTACGAAGGCTCGTCCTATTATTACAAGAATTATCGCAGCTATTACTCGGGCTGACGCTCCGTGTGCGGCGCGCGGTGTCGGCGTGTGCGATTGCTGCATTCACTCTGACCGAACCGGCTTGACCGGTCAGATGACGCCGATTAGATAACCCTCCTCCCGGGACAACTCCCGGTGAAGAAGTGCCACGCGGGTGTAGCTCAGTTGGTTAGAGTGCCGGCCTGTCACGCCGGAGGTCGCGGGTTCGAGCCCCGTCACTCGCGCCACTTCTTCTCTTCGATATTCCCTGACATTTTCAGCCGAAAATCTGCCGCGTCGCCTTCATGGCGCCGGGCGCCATTGCCTTGAATTTGGGCTCTCCAGCCAGGGGAGCGACAAGCAGGGCCGCGCCGACGGGAAGTGCCCACTTGATCTGGTGGTAGAGGCGTGACCGGGTAAGGCGGCTCTCGATCAGCCAAAGGCACTCATCCAGCGCAATGACCGTACCCTCCACCTCGACGGTATCAGGGTCGGCTCCGGCTGGCATGTAGGCCAGATAGGCAGGCATGAGGGATCTCCGTACGGCCAGCGTGCCGTCTGCATTAAGCGTAAGGGCGCGAAGCGTTCCGCGCGGTAACAGCTGACACCATCCGGACGAGGGAACGTCGGCCGGTGCACCGCGTTTGTTTGCCAGCGCTAGCGGGCAGGAGCCCAAGGGGCAGGCATTTGGAGCACGACATGATCCCGGATATACTTCTGCGCTCTCCCGGGTACGCCTCATGACGTTGTCCATCGTGGCGCGCTCGCCGTGTGGAACCCTGTTTGGTGTTGCCGCCCTGACCGAGATGCCTGCCGTCGGAAAGTTGCTCAGCCACGCGAGTGCGCGAACGGGCGCCGCCGCGACACAGGCGAAGGTCAATCCCTATCTGGGCATTGATGCCCTGCGGCTGCTGCGGGACGGCGTTGCTGCGGCAGATGCCGTCAGGCGCCTGATTACGGCGGATCCGCGCGCGTCCGAGCGCCAGCTCGCTGTCATCGGCGCTGAAGGCGGCGCGGCTGCGTGGACGGGAGCGCAGTGTATTGCCTACGCTGGCGCGCTGGAGCGCCCGGACTTTTGTGTGGCGGGAAACCGGCTCGCCGGGCCGCGCGTGCTGGAGGCCATGGCGGAGGCATACCAGGCCAATGGGAATGCGCCGTTCGATGAGCGGCTGGTCCGTGTGGTCGAAGCAGGCGAGGCGGCTGGAGGCGACCGCAAGGGCGAACGGTCAGCCAACCTGCTGGTGGTCAGCACCGAGGAATATCCGCTGTGGGATATTCGAGTGGATGAACATCCGGATCCGGTAACCGAACTGCGCCGGCTGCATGACGTCTTCAAGGCCGATGTCCTGCCGGAGCTGCTGGAAATGCCCACGCGCGAGGATCCCGCCGGAGGCGAGAAGGAAGCCGCCGTTTAGGCAGCGGCACACCCTGCCTGGTGCGAACTATTCATACCGCAGCGCGTCAATGGGATTGAGCCGGCTTGCCCGGTGGGCCGGATAGAAACCGAAGAGTATGCCCACGCCCGCTGCCGCACCGATCGCGACGACGGCGATGGTCGGTTCGATGGAAACCGGGAACTGGCCCATCGATTCCACCACCAGCGCCCCGATCGCGCCAAGGGTCATCCCCACCAGCCCGCCGGCTATGCACAGCACCACAGCCTCGATCAGAAACTGGTTGCGTACGTCGGCCTGTCTGGCGCCGATAGCCAGGCGCAGGCCGATTTCGCGTGTCCGTTCGGTGACCGAGACCAGCATGATGTTCATGATGCCAATTCCGCCGACCACGAGCGATATGACCGCCGTGGCTGCGAGCAGAAGCCCCAGCTGGCTTTCCGTTTCGCTGCGCGCGCGCAGGAATTCAGCGAAGTTCACGACCGAGAAGTCATCCGTGCCGCCGACCCGGACATTGCGGCGCACACGCATGAGATCAGTGATCTCCTCGCTGGCGGCCTCCATGTTCCGGGCGCGGTCCACGCCGACCCAGATGGACTGAACCGGATTGCGCACGCCGGCGGCGGGAATGCTGCCGAGCCGGTCGCGCAAGGTGGTGGTCGGGACGAAGATCACGTCATCCTGGTCCTGCCCCCAGCTGGACTGACCGCGCTCGGCCAGAACGCCCGTGACTTCAAGCGGCACACCATTGATCCGCAGGGTGGCGCCGACTGCCCCGCCAGCGGGAAACAACTCGTTGGCAACAGTCCGCCCGATCACGGCGACACGCGCCGAGCCGTCGAGTTCAGGCACGGTGAAGGCGCGTCCGTCCACGATCACCCAGTCGCGTACGATGAAGTAGTCCGGGTGCGTGCCGGCGACCTCGGTTGACCAGTTCACGCCATCTACAACAGCTGTCAGTCCCCGTTGCTGGATAATGCCTGCAGCGGCAATGACATAGGGCACGTTCTCGCGCAGCGCCTCGACGTCTTCATCGCTCAGGGGTGTGCCCGATCCCGAGCCGCCGCGCACACCGCCGCGGAAGGACGAGCCGGGGCGCACCTGGAGGGAGTTGGCGCCGAGGGCGCTGATCTGGGCGTCAACCGCGGCCTTGGCGCCTTGCGAGATCGAGATCATCACGATCACCGATCCCACGCCGATGATGACACCGAGCATTGCCAGGAAGCTGCGAAGGGCGTTCACGCGCAGAGCCGTCAGGGCGACGGTGACCGCTGCCGAGAGATTCATCGTGTATCCTCCACAATCTGACCGTCCCGGAACACGATCCGGCGTCTGGCCCGTGCGCCGACATCCGGTTCATGGGTGACGAGAACAAGAGTTATCCCGGCATCATTGAGCTTGTCGAAAATGTCCATGACATCGTCCGACGTCCGCGAGTCGAGAGCACCGGTCGGTTCGTCGGCGAGCAGGATGCGCGGCTCGTTCGCCAGCGCGCGCGCGATCGCCACGCGCTGCTGCTGTCCGCCGGAGAGCTGCGAAGGGTGGTGATCCATCCGGTCGCCCAGCCCCACCATTTCAAGGCAGGCCGCCGCACGCTTGCGCCGTTCGGCAGCCGGCATGCCGCGATAGAGCAGGGGCAATGCGACATTGTCGAGCGCTGTGGTGCGCGGCAGCAGGTTGAACTGCTGGAAGACGAAGCCGACCATTTCGTTCCGGAACCTGGCCAGCTCGTCGGCCGACCGGTTGAGCAGGGACTGCCCGCCAATCGTGAGCTCTCCGCTGGTCGGCGTATCCAGTGCGCCGAGCATGTTCATGAAGGTGGACTTGCCTGATCCTGAGGCCCCCATCACCGCGACGTAATCGCCCTCGGCGATATCACAATCGACCCCGCGCAGTGCGTGCACATCCCCGCCGCCCAGCTTGTAGACGCGAGAGAGCTGGCGCGCGCGGATCAGGACCGGCTTGTCAGCCATCAGCGGACCTCGCGGACGCGGACGACGACACGATCGCCCTCATTGAGACCTTCGCCCATGACCTGGGTGAACTGACCGTCCGAGAGTCCCACCATGACGGCACGCGATTCAATGCGGCCGTCAGCGCGCTGTATCCATATCGTGCCGCGCTGGACCTCCGCCCGGGCGCCACCCGGGCGTCCGCCACCCTGCCGTCCGGCCTCGCTCATCATGCGCTGAAGGCGCGCCATTTCGTCGGGTGTGAGGATGTCGCCGAGCGCGCGTTGAAGCGTGGCCTGGAAGTTTCCGCCTCCGCCGCCCATGCCGGGAGGGCCCGCCCGCCGCATTGCTTCGAATGCCGATTGGAGGGCGCGTTCGGCCTCTGCGCGCCGGTCGTCGGGCAGTTCGAGCGGATCGAGGATGCGGGCAATCATGGGATTGCTGCCGGCACGTGGGGCCGTGGAGGTGGACGCAGAGCTGGCGGCCACGAGATTCTCGGCCGCACCGCGAGGCTGGAAACGCAAGGCGGTGGCGGGAACGGTCAGCGCGCCTGCAACATCGCCGGTAATGATGTTGACATTGGCGGTCATGCCCGGAAGCAGGCGCTGGCCGGGATTGTCCGCCTCGATCACTACCGTATAGGTCACGACGTTCTGTTCGGTGATCGCGGCAAGGCGCACCTGCCGGACTGTGCCGGTGAACGCCCGCTCGCGAAAGGCATCAACCTCGAAGTTGACGGGCTGGCCTACTGCGATTTGGCCTATATCGGACTCGTCCACCCGCGCCTCGATCTGAATGCGTGACAGGTCCCGTGCAATGATGAAGAGAACCGGCGCGTTAAGGCTGGCTGCAACCGTCTGTCCGACATCGACCCGGCGGTCGATGACCACACCGTCAATCGGCGAGCGGATCGTGGCGCGCTCGAGGTCGACCTGTGCGCTTTCAAGGCTTGCCTGACGCTGGTCGAGTGTCGCACGGGCATTCCTGAGATTGGCTTCGGCAACCTGAACAGAGGCAAGGGCAGAATCGCGAGCCGTTTCGGCACTGTCGAACTGAACCTGGGAGTACGTGCCGCGCTCGACAAGCTCGCGGGCTCGCTGGAAGGCCCGGTCGGCCTCGCGCGCCTCGGCGCGCGAACGGGTAAGATTGGCCTGGCTGACGGAGACCTGGGCCTCGGCGACTTCCAGGCTGGCCTGTGCCTCGCGCACGCGCGTTTCAAATGTCTGCGGGTCCAGGCGGGCAATGATCTGGCCGGCTTCGACCTCATCGTTGAAATCGGCCATGAGTTCAAGAATCTGCCCGGAGAGCTGAGACCCCACTTCAACGGTGATCAGCGGCGCTATCGCACCGGTAGACGCGACCTGACGGGTCAGATCGCGGGCGGTTATCCGGTCTGTCTCGACCTGCAGGCCACCCTCCGCAGGCGAGGAGAATGTCTGCCAGGCCCAATAGGCTCCCGCAACCAGAACGAGGACGAGGGCGGCGGGAAGAAGGATTTTTTTCATGTGAGCCTTGCTCGCGGGAGTGATCTTGATGCCCGTTTAACCGGAACGGGTTCACTTCGTCTAACGCCATGACAGCGCAGATTCCGTCGCGGAGATGGCAGCTGGCGGCAAATAAACCAGCTAGATGAGAATCGCTCGCATATACAGGTGCTTATAGCGGCAATATGCGCGTCTATTCCTGTCTGATACGGCTTGCGGGCAGGGACGGTGCGCACTAGCTTCCGCCCCGATTTGACAGGGTGGCCTCACTTCTGTCAGGGACACTTCTCTCAGGAGCATGCGCGCCTCTCACGCGTGCCTGCCAACCGGAACTAGCTGAGCCAGGGCGGACCATGGACGCGGTACTTCTGGAATACCTTCCCGTACTGATCTTCTTTGCCATTGCGCTGGCCATGGGGATCGGATTCATCGTGGCTGCGGCGGTGCTGGCACCGTCCGATCCTGATCCGGAGAAGGTTTCCACCTATGAATGCGGCTTCAACGCGTTTGAGGATGCCCGCATGAAGTTTGACGTCCGCTTCTACCTGGTGGCGATTCTCTTCATCATCTTCGACCTCGAAGTGGCGTTCCTCTTTCCGTGGATATTCCCGATCTTCGACGGCAACATCTTTGCGTTCTGGTCGATGATGGTGTTTCTCGGCGTGCTGACCGTCGGGTTCCTCTATGAATGGCGCAAGGGCGCCCTGGACTG
>ERZ869909.2023-NODE-2023-length-14770-cov-277.031307_pt1 | contig 14770 bp, 18 predicted proteins | sample MGYA00520892_ERZ869909 | MGnify/ENA primary metagenome ERZ869909 (study PRJEB32215, sample SAMEA104723947) | bioreactor metagenome | biome: bioreactor; feature: anaerobic bioreactor; material: water | place: China | collected 2015-03-12 ...
GATCAAGCCCGGCGATCACGAGTGCGAGACGCAGCGCGGACGCCTCGTCGTCCGGCGCGAGCGCGGCCCAGTCGAGCAGGGTCTTGGAAAGCGCCTCGACTCCCTGAGTCCTTGCTGCATCGCTTTCCCCCAGCGTCAGCCTGAACACGCGAGCAAACGCGTCCTGCGCGCTCAGCGCCGCCTGCCGCTGAATGTCGGCGGGAGCAAGCGAGGCAAGCGAGTCCGGAGGAATCGGGTTCGATGTGCTTGAGGCGGAGTCTGTCATGGGTGGTCATGCGCGATCTATGAAGATGCGCATTCTGACCGCTCGCGCGCCGAGGAGCAAATCGACTCTTCCGTGCGATCAACCCCAGTTCAGCAGCGAGCTTCGCTGGTTCTGAACACGTGGCGGCACGACGCCCTCGGCCAGCTCCCCCAGGAGACGGCGCAAACGCACGGTGTCTTCTTCAGTGAAACCACGCTTGAAGTCTGTGAGCACGAGACGCGAACGGGAAACCCAGTTTCCAGGCGCGTCGTCAAGTGCGCACCAGGCCGCGGTAGCCGGTTCGGGGTCGTGCTGGGCAAGCCAGAGCATGGCCTCGCGCTCGCGCAGACCGTGCAGTTCGCTGCCCTTCTTGGGGATCACATGCGGTGTCGTACCCGCGATCCTGGGGCGTATGTCCTCGGAGAAGCGGCTGACGAGCTTGGAAAGCGAGAAAAGCATGCGCCAGTCGGACGAAATCACGATCCGCGCCTCCGGGTGGTCGCGCACAACCGCCTCGATCAGCGGCAGGCTGCGAAAGTCTTCGACCTCACCCCACGGATGGGTGACGCCGTCGAAGTCCATGAAGATGAAGGTTTTGCGTGTCATGTTCGCACTCGCTCAGGGGTTGATGCGCATTCGACCACAATCCACTTCGAATGTTGCATTGCATCATATTTTAACCACAACTCTGGACGTGGAATGTGAACTACGCAACCATCCTCCGAAAAGATTTGGCTTGTGGGGACTTGTCCCGCCGGATCCGACATGCTTGAATTGCTGCACTGCACACATCGCGACGGAGCACACGCACATGAAACCCATTGTCAATCTCGAAGGCAAGGTGGGCCTGATCACCGGAATTGCAAACGAGAAGTCCATCTCCACCGGTGTGGCCGAAGCCTGCGTCGAAGCCGGTGCGACCATCGTGATCAGTTATCAGAATGAGAAGACCCGAGCCTTCATCGAGCCAGTCATCAACCGGCTGGGCGTGAAGGATGTCTATCTGATGGACGTGACCCAGCCCGAAACCCTGAGTTCGGTCGGAAGTGCCATCGCCGAGCGCTTCGGCAAGCTCGACTTTGCGGTGCACAGCATGGCCTTCGCCAAACGCGACGACCTGCATGGCCGCGTGGTCGACACCTCCCCGGATGGTTTTGCGCTCGCAATGGACGTTTCCACCCATTCCTTCGTACGCATGGCGCGGATGGTCGAACCGTTGATGGAGAAAGCCGGCGGAGGCTCCCTGATCACGATGACTTATCTCGGCAGCGAGAAGGTCATCCCCAACTACGGCGTGATGGGTCTTTGCAAGGCCGCGCTGGAGGCTGCGACCCGCTATCTGGCCGCCGAACTGGGTAGCAAGCGGATTCGTGTCAACGCCGTCTCGCCCGGCCCGTTGATGACCCGCGCCGCCTCGGGTATCGCCGGCTTCGACGGTCTCATGGCAGCGGCGGTCGAGCGCTCGCCGATGCACGCACTGGTGACACCAGAGGATATCGGCGCGCTGACCGCCTTCCTCGTGTCCGACGCCGGCCGTCTGGTCACCGGCGGCGTACACTACGTCGATGCGGGCTACAACATCATGGCCTGAAGCAAGCGCAAGCCAGGAAAACGCAATGGCCCAAAGCCCACCGGACAAACCTGAAGATCTCCGTGCAATGATGGAGCGGCCCAAGGTCACCCTCCCCGACCCGGTACCGCCACATCCGCTGCTCGACGGCAAGACCGAAATCGGGCGCGGCGAGTACAGTATCGTGCTGGACAAGGGCGACGATGAGCGCGTGTACAAGGTAATCAGCTCGCCGGCCGACTACTTTCTTCATACTGCGGAAGACCGTCCGGCCGGCCGCCACTTCCCGGTGGTACATCAGGATCACGGCATCATCGGGCGGGCAATCTCCGGGTACCCCTTTCATCTGCTGGAGATGGAAAAGCTCTACCCGCTGGAGCTGGGCTCGGAGACCGCGATGCTCGCACTGCAGCTGATCAATCTGTACTGGAGCGCCTGCCGTCAGTGGAGCCAGCTTGGCACCGAAATGGGGAGAATCGCGCTCCATCATTTGGCGGTCAGCCCGCTGGGGCTTTCCCCCAATCTGCAGGCCGCACTGAAGTCGCTATCGGATTTCGTCGACGAGTATCAGGTGCTGCCGGATCTGCTCAACCCCGACAACCTGATGATGCGCAAGGATGGCACACTGGTTTTCTCGGACCCGGTATTCATCGCCTGATCACCCTCCAGGGCCGGTCAGTCGCCCCATAGCCCACGCAAACGGACAGCAGCAACGGTTGTCGCTATCATGTGTCCAGAAATCACTGGACGAGTCGATGAACGACGACAACAAACCGACCTCGCCGGAGACTCGACGCAGCATCGGCATTCCCCGCAGCGGCGAGTTCGACCCGGTCGCTTTTGAAGCCGCGGTCTCCGCGCTGCTGGCTGCATGCGGGGTACAGGCCGGAGGCTCACATACCGGCAACACCGCTCGCCGGGTGCGCGAACTGTGGCAACGCCGCCTGCTCGGTGGCTACGAACTGGACCCGGCCGAAGCCCTCGGCGAAGGTTTCGAGGACAGCCGTCGCGACATGGTGGTGATTCGCGGCATCGCGGTACATGGTGTGTGTCCGCACCATCTGGTGCCTTTTCGTGGCGTCGCCCACGTCGCGTATCTGCCCGGCGGTCGCCTGCACGGCTTCGGCCGCATCGCGCGACTGGTCGATGCCATCGGGCACCGTTTCACCTATCAGGAATGGATGACCCGTGACATCGCCGAGGCGCTGATGCACCACGGCCGCGCACGAGGCGCGGCCTGCATCGTAGAGGCCGAGCAGCTATGCCTGCTCCTCGGCGAAGACCGGCGTGGCGACGAGCGCGTGGTGACCCAGGCCTTTACCGGTGAATTCGAAACCGACGCGCAGTTGCGCAGCGAGTTTCTGCGGGCGACCGTCTGATCAACCCGAGTCGGGGAGATCCACGATCGAGGCGATGTCCAGCATCTCCACTTCCCGGCCGAGCAACACCACGGCACCGGGCTGGCGGTCGAACCCCGACCCCGAGAACTCGAACTCATAGACCCGTCTGAGCGTGAGGTGACCGGCTTCGTCACGCGCCGGCCGCATCGTACGCAGTGCGACAGTGTCGTCGAGCAACTGCACACCAGCACGCTGGCAGGCGCTGCGAGCGGCCTTGATGCCAGCTTCGCGCGCACGAATGGTGTCGTGCCAGAACCAGGCGGCAGCACCGAGCAACAACAGCGCGACGACTTCGAAACCATGCATGTGCCGGAACAACCTCAGAAGGACAATAACGGGGACGCCCGAATCTTACCGCCCTGAACGAAACGGGGCACCGGTTTCGCGATCAAGCTGGAAACCAGTGCCCCGGGAGCCGGCAGACAGCCGGATAGAAGCGAATGATCAGCTCAACATGAAGCCTTTGATGGTGTAGAAGAGGAAAGCCGACATCACCGCAGCACAGGGCACCGTGATCACCCAAGCAGCGGCGATCTTGATCACCAGCGTACGCTTGACCAACTCCTTACGGTAGGTCTTGCGCAGGCTCTTGCGTTCGCCCTTGGACAAGTGGGCATCGGCGACAATCGCACTGTCCTTCTTCTTTTTGAGCGCAGCGACCATTACGCCACGCTCGGCGATGGTTGCAGCGGCGAATTTTCGCATGAACTCGTCGATCGCAGCCTGATCGCCCTCCGGGTGGTGATCCTTGATCTCGTCGAGCATCCGAGAGTAGTTGGTCTTCAAGTATTCGCGCAGAAAGCCCACACCCATCACCGCGCCTACGCAAACATGGGTGGTCGACACCGGCAGGCCGAGCTCACTTGCGATCAACACGGTCACGGTCGCGCTCATCGCAATGCAGTAGGCGCGCATCTGGTCGAGTTCGGTAATCTCGCTCCCCACGGTTCGGATCACTCGGGCGCCAAACAGCCACAAGCCAATAGACAAACCGAGCGCCCCGATGATCATCACCCATAGCGGAATCGGTGCCGCACGTGCGATCTCGGCGCCACCGGTGCGCAACACTTCGACGATGGCCGCCAGGGGGCCGATCGCATTGGCCACGTCGTTCGAGCCGTGCGCGAAGCTCAGCAACGCTGCCGCACAGATCAGCGGAATATTGAACAGCTTGTTCACCCCGGCCTTGGAGTTGTCTATGCCTTCGCGTTTGGCGAGCCGCGCCTTGATGAAGAAGAACACCCCGACGGACACGACCACACCGACGACCAGTGCCTGCCCCATACCCACCTTCCACAGGCGGCTGAAGCCCTTCAGCATCATGTAGATCGCGAACACCGCAGCCATGAAGGCCACCAGCACCGGCACCCAGCGCTTGGCCGCACCGACGAGGTCGGACTGGTAGGTGATGCTGCGCTTGACCAGGTACAGCAGGCCAGCCGCGATCACGCCACCCATCACGGGCGACACTACCCAGCTCATGACGATGCGGCCGATGACGTCCCAGTTGGCGATTGCAAAGCCCGAGGACGCAATCCCCGCGCCGGCCACCGCACCAACAATCGAATGCGTGGTCGATACGGGCGCCCCGACCGAGGTCGCCATGTTGATCCACAGCGCGGCGGCGAGGAGCGCCGCCATCATCACCCACATGAAGGTTTGCGGGCTGTCGATGAGATTGGGGTCGATGATGCCACTGCGAATCGTGCCGACCACCTCGCCTCCGGCGATGATGGCCCCCATCGCCTCGAACACGCCGGCGATCACCAATGCGCCGCCCAGCGTCAGCACACCCGAGCCCACTGCAGGACCGACGTTGTTGGCGACGTCGTTGGCGCCGATGTTCATCGCCATATAGGCGCCGATCGCGGCTGCGACGACGACGAACCCGACCCCCGCCTGGGCGCCAAGCATGATTTTCGCGTAGATCGAAACGCCGATCAGGAACGCGATTGCGATCCCGAAACTGAAATACCTGCTGTGACTACCGTCTCCGTTTGTCTTCTTTCTGCCGAGATTCGGCGCCTTCATCGAGGACTGGAGTTCCACGCATCACCTTTGGCTGTCACAAAATATAATTGTGGCAGAAACATGACTGTAATGATCAGGCCTGATTGCGAAATCGTGCAGACGATTCGTGCAGGGGCAGTCCAGGCGGCCGTTCTGGCAACAGAGTGGTGGCCGGCCTACAAGCGGCTGTACTTCGTGGACCGGCCGCGCACCTTGTCCGCGGGATAGCGTTCGGCATTGAGCTTCATCTTGCGTTGCGCCGTATCCACGAGATCGACGCCGAGCACATCGGCCAGACGAATCAGGTAAAGCAGCACGTCCGCCATCTCCAGCTCGACCTCGCCCAGTTGTTCAGGTTCGAGGGAACGTGAAGCGTCCTCGGTGAGCCACTGAAAATGCTCGATGAGCTCGCCGACCTCGCCGGACAAGGCCATGACAAGATTCTTGGGACTGTGAAAACGCTCCCAGTCCCGCTCAGCGGCAAAGCTGCGCAGAGCAGTGCGTAAATGCTCGAGAGAGTCCTGCGACTCGTCGCTCATTCGATTCGATACTCGAGATCGAAACCGGCCTGCTCATCGAGCCCGAGTGCCTTCACCAGTTCGGGCATCGCCGATTCCAGCGTCTCGGGCAGTGTCCACGGCGGGTTGATGAGATAGATGCCGCTGCCGAACATGCCGAAGCCATCACGCGACGGCGTCTGCACCACCAGCCGCAGGTCGAGCCAGCTTCCCGCGTCAAGAGTTGCCAGACGATCCGGCAGACGCTGGGCCTCCGGTCGGGACAGGAGCGGATACCAAAGCATGTAGGTGCCGCCGGGGAACTTGCGTGTAGCCTCACGCAGCACATCGACCACCTTCCGATAGTCGTCCTTGACTTCGTAGGACGGATCGATGAGCACGACGGCGCGGCGGCTCGGTGGCGGCAACAGCGACCGCAGACCACCAAATCCGTCCGCCCGACGTACAAGCACGCGATCGCGGTCGCGCTCGAAGGTTTTGTCGAGCGAAGTGAAATCGGCCGGATGAAGCTCGAACAAGCGCATCCGGTCCTGTTCACGCAATTGCGTCATCGCCAGTGCCGGCGAGCCCGGGTAGAAATTGAGTCCGCCATGTGGATTGAACTGCGCGACTGCCTCGATATAGCTTGCAAGCGTGTCACACAAGTCGTCTCTGCCCCACAGGCGCCCCACCCCCTGCTCGAACTCGGCGGTCTTACCAGCCTGCTCCCCTTGCAGGGCATAGCAACCGGCTCCAGCATGGGTGTCGATGAACCACCACGGTTTGTCCTTGCGGCAGTAATAGCGCAACACCTCAAGGAGAACGAAGTGCTTGAGCACGTCGGCATGGTTGCCGGCATGAAACGCGTGGCGATAGCTGAGCATGAGGTCTGGACACAATGATGTGAGGCGGAATGCTACACCATCCAGCCGACCGGGAAGCCTTGCCACCCCGCCCGAAACGGGCTCGATCGAGTGCGGATACAAAAGAGAGGGGGACACGCGTTATCATCGCCGCTTGACGGTTGCACAAGTCAGTTCACAGCAGACGTGGCGAGCGACCACGATACAACACGAGAGATCAAGCACATGCCTATTTATGCGCTGGGCGACCGCGAACCCCAACTCGGCGAAAACACATGGGTAGCCGACAACGCGACCGTGATCGGTCGTGTCTTCACCGGCCGAAACGTCAGCATCTGGTACAACGTGGTGATCCGCGGCGACAACGATCCGATCATCATCGGCGACAACACCAATATCCAGGATGGCTCGATTCTCCACAATGATGACGGCGTGCCCCTCAGGATCGGCGCCGACGTCACCGTCGGCCACATGGTGATGCTGCATGGCTGCGAGATCGGCGACGGCTCGCTGATCGGAATCAATGCGGTAATCCTCAACCATGCGGTAATCGGCAAAAACTGCATCATCGGCGCCAACGCGCTGATCCCGGAAGGCAAGGTGATTCCGGACCGCTCGCTCGTCGTCGGCTCCCCCGGGCGCATCATCCGAGAACTGTCCGATGAAGACATCGCCTCGCTGAAGGTAAATGCGGCCAATTACGTTGAGAATGCCAAGCTCTACGCTGAATCGGCGCGGCGAATCGACTGAAGAAGGGCGATTGAGCGCCTGGCAATGAAGCGATTAACGCTTATGCAACATAATGTTGCCTGCGTTAGCTGATAATTTGCTCGAATATGACTAGAATGTAGGCAACCATAAACACGGGGTTGCCTTGTCATGCATCAAGTCTTCAGCTTCGCCCTGTTCCGCCCGATCTTGCCGGCGCTGCTGATTGCGCTCTTCTCGTTGCCAGTGCAGGCCGACGAGCACCCGCGCTTGCCGACCGTCGACCTGTCGGCCGAAGCTTCGCGCGACGCACCGAACGACCTGGCGACCGCGACGGTGTACTTCGAGGACACCCACTCGCACCCCGCCGAGCTTGCGCAGCGCGTCAATCGGGCAATCGCCGAAGCCTTCGAACAGATCCGCGCCTACCCGCACGTCAAGGCTGCAAGCTCCGGCATACGCACCTGGCCAGTGCATTCGCGCGACGGACGCACGATCGATGCGTGGCGCATGCGGTCGGACATTTCGCTGGAGACGACCAACGTTGCGGCACTGTCCGAACTGCTCGGCAAATTGCAGGCTGGCCTCGCGATTGGTGGTCTGTCGATGCAGCCTGCGCCGGAGACTCGCAATGCGGTGGCGGATCTTGCGGCTGAAGACGCTCTTCGCGCCTTCCAGGCCCGTGCGCGGGCGATCTCCGACACGCTCGGCCGCGATTTCCGAATCCGCAGTCTCTCGGTCAATTACGGTGGATTCATGCCACCCCCCTACCCGGTGATGCGTTCGGCCATGATGGCAGAGGCCGCGTCCGCCCCCGTGCTCGAGAGTGGTGAGAGCCGCGTCTCGGTCACCGTAACCGGCACCATCGAACTTCTGGATTGAATCCCATGCTCGAAACCCCTCCCGCTTCAACCAACCGTCTGCCACGCAACGCGGGCATCACCCTGGCAGTGCTGCTCACCGCAACGCTGGCGACCACTGCCTACACACGAGACAGTGTCCAGAGCGTGAGTTACATCTGTGGAGATGGCGACCGGTTCAGCGTCGAGTATCGGAATGGCCAGGCCCGGGTTCGTCATGGCATTGGCGTGTTCTCTCTGACAGCCCAGTCGGAAGGCGAGGTCAGTCGATTCAGCGACGGCAACCTGGTGCTGGTCTCGAGAAACGGCGTCGCCACCCTCAAGCACGCCGGGCCGACCAGCAGTGAGAACTGCCGCCCGATCGGACTCGACACCTGAATCTCGCGATGCGGCCGCATCAGCAGCGGACATGATTGCCCTGATCCAGCGCGTTCTTTCGGCGAAGGTAGAGGTTTCGGGTGAAACGGTCGGCGCAATCGGGCCCGGCATTCTGGCCCTGGTCGGCGTGGAGCGTGAGGACGGCGAACGTAATGTGATGCGTCTCGCCGAACGCCTGCTGGCGTACCGAATCTTCCAGGACGAACAGAACCGCATGAATCTTTCAGTGCAGGATGTTGGCGGGGGACTGTTGCTGGTGCCGCAATTCACGCTGGCTGCGGACACTCGCAAGGGCAACCGGCCAGGCTTTTCAACTGCCGCGGAGCCCGAACGGGCGACCAGACTGTTCGAAGAGCTGGTCGCACGGCTTCGAGAATCGCACGCACCGGTCGCAACGGGTCGCTTCGGCGCAGAGATGATTGTTTCATTGCAGAACCATGGGCCAGTGACCTTCTGGCTCCAGGCCTGATCCACGCCTGTTCGAGGAGAGCACCATGCGCAGCAGCCAGTCCAGTCTGATCATCGTGGCAGCGACCGCGCTCGTCCTCACCGCCTGCAGCACCGCACCCAAGCCAGCGTCGAACGCTCGGAGTCTGAGTGCGCCGACTCAGCCAACGCTGTCACAACGCGATGGGCGCTATTTCAAGCTACAGGACGAGAAGGCCGCCGAGGAGATCGTCCTCTACGCCCTGGGGCTACTCGGCACCGGCTACCGCTTCGGCGGCAACAATCCCGAAGCCGGTCTCGATTGCAGCGGCATGGTTCGCTATATCGTGCAGGAAGTCAGCGGCCAGACCCTACCGCACAATGCCGCCCAGATCGCGGACATGACCCGTCCGATCAGTGTCGCCGAACTGCGCCCCGGCGACCTGGTGTTCTTCAACACTCTCAACCGCCGCCATTCGCACATGGGCATCTACATGGGCGACGGTCGCTTTGTCCATGCACCTAACAGCCGAAGCCAGATCAGGATCGAGCGACTGGACAACACCTACTTTCGACCGCGCATCGACGGTGCGCGACGCATCGTTGCGAGCCTGAACTGAGGAGCTTCCAGGCCTAATCCTCGGCCGGAATCTGCACGAAGATCTCGCCGGGACGAGTCAGGCCCAGATCAAAGCGCGCACGCTCTTCCAGCGCCTCGTTGCCTGATTTCAAATCGCGCACTTCGGCATCCAGACCGGCGTTTCGCTGTTCGAGCTGGGCATTCACCGCTCGCTGCGACTGCAACTGGGCGTCAACCTCCCAGACCCGCAGCCAGCCGCCCTTGCCGAGCCACAGTGGATACTGCAACGCAAGCACGAGCAGAGCGAGAAGAAACACCGTCAACCGCATGACCTGAAACCGGAAAGTAAACGCAAGGTGGCCGACCTCGATGCGGTCGGCCACACTGACCAGTGCAAATGCTCGGGCAATCGGGCCTCCGGCCTGCGCCCAAGGGCGCTCAGCGCACCCGCAGGTTGTAGAACGCCCGCTTGCCCGGGTAGGTCGCGGTATCGCCGAGATCTTCCTCGATCCGCAGCAGCTGGTTGTACTTGGATATGCGATCCGAGCGCGACAGCGAACCGGTCTTGATCTGCATCGCGTTGAGGCCCACCGCGATGTCGGCAATGGTCGAATCCTCGGTCTCGCCCGAGCGATGCGAGATCACCGCGGTATAGCCTGCCCGCTTGGCCATTTCCACTGCCGCGAAGGTTTCCGACAAGGTGCCGATCTGGTTGATCTTGATGAGGATGGAGTTGGCGATCCCCTGGTCGATGCCCTGCTCGAGAATTGCGGTGTTGGTGACGAAGAGGTCGTCACCGACCAGCTGGATACGCTTGCCGAGCTTGTCGGTCAGAATTTTCCAGCCGTTCCAGTCGTCCTCGGCCATGCCGTCCTCGATGGAAACGATCGGAAAGCGATCGACCAGCGTCGCCAGATAATCGGCGAAGCCCTCGGAGCTCAGTGTCAGGCCTTCACCCGACAACAGGTACTGGCCGTTCTTGTGGAACTCGGAGGCAGCGCAATCGAGTGCGAGGACCACGTCGGTGCCCGGCTCGTATCCGGCGGCCGAGATTGCCTCCTGGATGAGGTTGAGCGCCTCTTCGGTGCCGCTGACGTTGGGTGCAAACCCGCCCTCGTCACCGACGGTCGTCGGATAGCCGCGCTTGTCGGTGAGCTTCTTGAGGTGGTGGAAGATCTCGGCGCCGCAGCGCAGCGCCTCGCGGAAGCTCTTCATCGACACCGGCATGATCATGCATTCCTGGATGTCGAGGCTGTTGTTTGCGTGTGCGCCACCGTTGATCACGTTCATCATCGGCACCGGCATGGTCATCGGCCCCGAGCCGCCAAAGTAACGGTAGAGCGGCAGGCCCGCCTCTTCGGCTGCCGCGCGAGCGACCGCCATGGAAACCGCGAGCATGGCATTGGCGCCGAGACGTGATTTGTTCTCGGTGCCGTCGAGCTCGATCAGGGTACGATCGATGAAGGCCTGCTCCTCGGCGTCAAGTCCGATGATGCACTCCGAGATTTCGGTATTGACGTTCTCGACTGCCCGCTGCACGCCCTTGCCGAGATAACGGCCGGCATCTCCGTCACGCAACTCGATGGCCTCGCGGGCACCGGTGGACGCACCGGACGGCACGGCGGCGCGCCCCATCACGCCCGATTCGAGCAGCACATCGGCCTCGACCGTGGGGTTGCCGCGCGAATCCAGAATCTCGCGGGCGATCACATCAACGATTGCACTCATAATTGTTCCCGTAGATATTGCCTTGAAAAATCAGAGCCCTTCGACCAACAGCATGTCGAATTCGGCTGCGCCGGCGCGCGCCTCACGGGCGGCACGATACTCCGGCGAATCGTAAAAGCGGCGCGCCGCTTCGGCATCGTCGAAGCGAACAATGACCACTCGCTCCGGCTGCCACTCACCTTCCAGCGTTTCGATGGCACCACCTCTCGCCAGGTAGCGGCCACCGTAGTGCCCGACCGCAATTTCCGCAAGCTCCCGGTACCGCACGATGCGCTCCGGGTCACTGACACGGACATCGACAACGACATAGGCAGGCTTCTTCATCAGCAGACTGGCCTTCCAGCACGACCGCCCTCAGGCGATCTCCATGAAACCCTGACGCTTGACCAAGGCATCGATGTCCCGCAGCGTCTCGAGGAGCGCTTTCATTCGGTCTAGTGGCCATGCGTTGGGGCCATCCGACATCGCGTTCTCGGGGTCGGGGTGAGACTCCATGAAGAGCCCGGCCACCCCGGCCGCAACCGCGGCACGCGCCAACACGGGCACGAACTCACGCTGACCACCGGACGAGGTGCCCTGCCCGCCCGGCAACTGCACCGAATGGGTCGCGTCGAACACCACCGGGCAGCCTGTCTCGCGCATGATCGCAAGACTACGCATGTCGGAGACCAGATTGTTGTAACCGAAGGAAACGCCACGCTCGCACACCATGATGGTGTCGGCGCCACCGGCGGCCTCTCGCGCCTTGGCAACGACCTGTTTCATGTCGCCCGGCGCGAGGAACTGTCCCTTCTTGATGTTGACCGGTTTGCCCGAAGCGGCGACCGCATGTATGAAGTCAGTCTGGCGACACAGAAAGGCCGGCGTCTGCAACACGTCGACCACCGCGGCTACCACCGGCACCTCTTCGACGGTATGCACATCGGTGAGCACCGGGACACCGACCTTGTCGCGCACCTCGGCGAGGATCTCCAGGCCCTTCTCCATGCCGAGCCCCCGATAGGACTTGCCCGAACTGCGGTTGGCCTTGTCGTACGACGACTTGTAGATGAACGGAATGCCGAGTTCGCCGCAGATGTCGCGCAGACGCGTGGCAGTATCGAACGCCATCTCTCGCGATTCGATGACACACGGCCCCGAAATCAGGAAGAAGGGCTTGTCGAGCCCGACCTCGAATCCACACAGCTTCATCGGCTTACCCTCGTCAGTTGCCCGTCTTGCGCGCCAACGCTGCCCGCACGAAGGCGGTGAACAGCGGGTGACCCTTGCGCGGGTTGGAGGTGAATTCCGGATGGAACTGACACCCCACGAACCACGGATGATCAGCCAGTTCGACCATTTCGCACAGACCGGTTCCCTCGGCTCGACCCGAGACTCGAAGCCCCTTGTCCTCGAGCGAAGGCAGCAAGGTGTTGTTCACTTCATAACGGTGACGATGGCGCTCGATGACCTCCGGCATGCCATAGATGTCCCTCGCAAGCGAACCCTCGGCAAGATGACAGAGCTGCCCGCCCAGGCGCATGGTGCCGCCGAGGTCAGAATCGGCAGAACGCTTTTCGACCTTGCCGGTGCGATCCTGCCATTCGGTGATCAGGCCGATCACCGGATGCTCGGTGGCGGTATCGAACTCGGTCGAGTGTGCGCCGGCCAGACCCGCGACATTGCGTGCAAACTCGACGACCGCAAGCTGCATGCCGAGACAGATGCCCAGGTAAGGCACCTTGTTCTCGCGGGCGAACCGGATCGCCGCGATCTTGCCCTCGGTGCCGCGCTTGCCGAAGCCCCCGGGCACGAGGATGGCGTCCATCTTTTCCAGTACGCCACAGCCGTCGCGCTCGATGTCTTCGGAATCGATGTAGTGGATATTCACCTTGGACTCGGTGTGCATCCCGGCATGATTCAAGGCCTCGATCAGAGACTTGTAGGATTCCGTGAGGTCGACATACTTGCCGACAAAGGCCAGGTTGACCGCAGCCTTCGGATTTTCCAGCGCATGAATGAGGCGCTCCCACACGCTGAGATCCGCTGCGCGCGCAAGAATGCCAAGCTTGTGGCAAACGATCTCGTCGAGCATCTGGTTGTGCAGCATGCCCGGGATCTTGTAGATCGAATCGGCATCGAGGCACTCGATTACCGCTTCCGGCATCACGTTGCAGAACAGCGCGATCTTCCGCCGCTCGTCGGCGGGGATCTCGCGGTCAGCACGACACAACAGAATGTCGGGCTGGATACCGATCTCGCGCAGCTCCTTGACCGAGTGCTGAGTAGGCTTGGTCTTGAGCTCGCCCGCGGTCGGGATATAGGGCAACAGCGTCAAATGCATGAAGCAGGTGCGGTTGCGCCCTTCCTCGAAGCCCATCTGGCGGATGGCTTCGAGAAACGGCAGCGACTCGATGTCACCCACGGTGCCGCCGACCTCGACGATCGCGACGTCGGCACCTTCGGCGCCACGCTTGACGAACTGCTTGATCTCGTCGGTGATGTGCGGAATAACCTGGACCGTCTTGCCCAGATACTCGCCACGGCGCTCCTTCTTGATCACCGACTCATAGATCTGGCCGGTGGTGAAGTTGTTCCGCTTGCTCATCTTGGCGCTGGTGAAGCGCTCGTAGTGACCCAGATCGAGGTCGGTTTCTGCCCCGTCCTCGGTGACGAACACCTCGCCGTGCTGGAACGGGCTCATCGTGCCCGGGTCGACGTTGATGTAAGGGTCGAGCTTGAGGTGTGTCACGCGGATCCCGCGCGACTCCAGAATGGCGCCAAGCGAGGCCGCCGCGATGCCCTTGCCCAGAGAGGACACGACACCGCCGGTAACGAAGACGTATTTGGTCATGGAAAAAGCAGATGCGGGAAAGCGCGATAATAACCGATGTGATCCGCCCTCAGGAAGCGGGGGTCTGTGCGTTGCCAGTGTCCGCCCCTGCCTCGACCTGCATGCAAACAAGCTAAACCACTGAATTCAATAACGAGTTTCAAGCGATAGGACACAATGACCGAGACGAGCGCCCGCCCCAGGTTGTTCTGCGCAACGATGCTGCTGGTCGCCGCCTATGTAGTCGGACTGCTCGCGGCCATGCTGCTCTGGCCCGCCCTGCCTCAGGACCCCGCCTACCACGCCTTCGCCAGCCGCACCTCACCCGGAATCGACCTGGCCAATGTGCTGACCAATGTCGCCTATCTTCTCGCCGGCACCATGGGGCTGGTCGTCATCGGGCGTGGTGCCGCGTTTGCATCCGGCCTCGAGCGCACTCTCGCGCAGCTTTTCTTCGCTTCCCTGTTCGCGACCGGCCTGGGATCGGCCTGGTATCACCATGCGCCTGACAACCTCAGCCTGTTCTGGGACCGCCTTCCACTGAGTGTCGTACTGGTGAGCGTGACCGCGTTGATGATCGCCGAACGAACCCATGTGGATCGCGCCGGCAGCGGTCTGGTCGTCGTGTGGTTATTCGTCGGCCCCCTCGCGGTGATCTACTGGCACCTGACCGAAACCTTCGCCACCGGCGACC
>ERZ869909.2024-NODE-2024-length-14758-cov-3.988012_pt1 | contig 14758 bp, 11 predicted proteins | sample MGYA00520892_ERZ869909 | MGnify/ENA primary metagenome ERZ869909 (study PRJEB32215, sample SAMEA104723947) | bioreactor metagenome | biome: bioreactor; feature: anaerobic bioreactor; material: water | place: China | collected 2015-03-12 ...
TCAGGGGCTTTCGAATGCCCCGTTCGCGACACCGAATAGTACACCAGAGTCGGGGGCGGGATCAAGTGGTCAAGAGGCAAAATGAAAAATCTGTGTCAATTATGTGGATAAGTGGGCGGCGTCGAGGATGCCCGCGAGTCCCAGAAGCACGGCGGCGACGCCGTTGCAGGTGAAAAAAGCGAGGGGCAACCCGGCCACGCCGCGACGGGCGAGGATGGCGTGTTCGAGGATCAGGAGCAGCGCGACGAGGGCGGTGGCGATGGCGGTGAGGGTGGCGAGGCGGGGGGTGGCGAGGAGCGCGAGGACCAGCATGAGCAGGGCCGCGCCGTGGAGGAGGCGGCTGGTCCAGAGTGCGCCCTGAACGCCGAGCTTGGCGGGGACGGAGTGGAGCCCAGTTTCGCGGTCGAATTCGAGGTCCTGGAGCGCGTAGGGGATGTCGAAGCCGGCGACCCAGAGCAGGACGAAGCCCGCGATGGCGAGGATGGCCTGCGCTTCGGGCGTGGGGGAGAGGGTGAGGATGGTCTGGGGATTGACCGCGATGGCCGCGGCGATGGGGCTTGCGGCGAGCGCTCCGCCGAGGAAGAGGTGGCAGAGGGCGGTGAAGCGCTTGGTGAAGGAGTAGAGGGCAATCCACGCGAGGACGGGGAGGGCGAGGATGCCGGGCCAGGGGTTGTCGAAGAGCGGCCAGAAGAGGGCAGCGCCAGCGGTGAAGGCGAGGGCGCACCCGGCGGCGAGGAGCATGCCGAAGCGAGGGTCGAGGGTGCCGCTGGCGAAGGCGCGACGGGCGGTGCGCGGGTTGGCGGCGTCGATGGATCGGTCGGCGAGGCGGTTGACGAGCATGGCCCAGGTGCGCGCGAGGACCATGCAGAGAACGACGAGGGCGAGTTGGAGGGCGAAGGTGCCCCAGAGGATGACGCCTGTATCTATGCGGGGCGCGACGAGGAAGGCGCTGAGGAGGGCGAAGGGGAGTGCGAAGACGGAGTGGGCGAGCTTGATGTCGGCCAGGGCGATGGCGATCCGGCGCGGCAGGGGGAGCGGGATGGGTGTGGGGTGGGTGGTCATGGTCGCGGGGATGCACGATATGGGCAGCGCGCGGGGAAATCCTCGCGGTGTGCATGCGAGGTCGTCGGGCGGTGTTTGGTTGATGGGTCGAGATGTCAGACCAGCGCGGGCTCGGCGAGTGTCTCGGGCTGCTCCGATTCCCAGTCGAGTTCATCGAGCAGCGGGAGCGTGGTGGCGAGGGCGGAGCGTGCGCTGGCGGGGATGGAGGGTGTTGGGCGTGCTTCGGATGCTTCGCGGGCCTTCTTTGCTTCGAGCAGGGGCGCGACCAGTGCGAAGCCGTCGATGATTTCGAGCGTGCCGTCGTGGTGTTCGACGAGTGCGGTGCCGGACTCGACCCAGTCGCCGCAGTTGTAGTAGGCGATCTCGCTGTGTGGCTCGCGGATCTCGGGCTTGTGGATGTGGCCGCAGACGACGCCGTCGAATCCCTTGCGCCGGGCTTCTTCGAGGAGTGTTTCCTCGAACTTGGCGACGAATGTGCAGGCGGACTTGACCTTGAGCTTGAGGAACTGCGAGAGGGACCAGTAGTTGAGCCCGAGGCGTGCCCGGAGCCAGTTGTAGGCGCGGTTGACGACGACGAGCCAGTCGTAGGCCATGCCGCCCATGATGGAGAGGAGTCGCGCGTGCTTGACGACCATGTCGAACTGGTCGCCGTGGGTGATGTAGAGGTTGCGTCCGTCGGCGGTGGTGTGGCGTGCGTGCGAGCGGACGGCGACATCGCCGAAGCAGAGCCCGACGAACTGTCGTGCGTGTTCGTCGTGGTTGCCGGGGACATAGACGACGCTGGTGCCGCGCTTGGCCATCTTGAGGATGCGTCGCGTGACATCATTGTGATCGGGCGGCCAGAACCAGCGTTGCTTGAGTCGCCACATGTCGATGACATCGCCGACGAGGTAGAGGTGTTCGCAGCGGATGGACTTGAGGAAGAGCGTGAGTTCGCGAGCGCGGCAGGAGCGGCTGCCGAGGTGGAGGTCGGAGATGAAGACGGAGCGGTATTGGTGCTTCGGAGTCATGACGGTCGCTCCGGAGTTCGGGCCGGGATGCGGAACGGGCGATTGCACTCTTTTGAGGTCGGGGAAAGCTATTCCGCGGGGTGAACGGCGGGGGGCGAGTTATGCACAATTCATCAACAATGAGTGCTGAGTTTGCGCACCCTGAGCGCAGGGGGTGGTTGGGGAGGGTTTTCGGGCGTGGGGGGGACGCCACCGGGCGCGGTCAGAACCCCGCAACGGCCATCCGCTGATGGAATGTGAGGATGGCGCGGATCTCGTCCACGGCGTCCTGCTCGATCTTGTGGAGCTGGGTGCGGATTTCCTGCATGCGTGCCTGTTCGCGTTCGCTGGGGTCCGGTGCCGGACCGGTTCGCGTCAATGTCAGTCCGCCGTGGTTCGTCGGGATGGTGAAGGTGATGTCGGGGTTGGGTCGGTCATCGAAATGCTTGCGCAGGGATGGATGTTGCGCGAGCACGGCTTCGCGGCGTTGCTGGAGGCGGTCCTCGATTCTGCGGAGTTGGCGGCGTTGATCGTTGGTGATCGGGTCGGTTGTTCTGAGCAGCAGCAGCCACTCCTGCATTTGTGATGCATCGTCGTGGATGGATTCGTCATCGTTGGGCATGCTCAGCAGGAATGATTGAAGTGTGGCCGCCACCTCGTGGGTGTTCTGGAGGATGCTGATGATGCGCTCGGCCCGAGAGTGGGCGTCATCAAGGGCATTGCGCTTTGGAATAGGGCGCAAGCTTCGCATGAAGGTCTCATGCGCGTGCTCCGGTATGAGGTTGAGCAGATCGTCGCGGAACCGGATGTTGGTGTCTCGAAGCCGTTCGGAAGCGCGGCGGACGCCGAGCGCCTCGTTCATCAATGAGCGATGTCGAGTTCGGCTTTGCTCCTGGTAGTCACTGAAGATTTGAGCGACCGTATCAGCATCGTTCTCCGTCATATTCTGCAGGGTACGATTGAACCGATCTGCAAGATCGGCTACTTCATCCTGCAACGATGAAACAGCTTGGATCCTTGCGTTTCGGATGGCGATCAGGGGACGAAGCGCTTCTGCGTATTCTTCGAGCAAGCCAGCGATTTTCTCATTCTCTTCGTCGTTGAGAGCAAGCTTTTCGACCGATTTGATCAGGTCGTATCGCTCGTCATCAAAGATTGCATACCTGGCCAGTGTTTCTCGGCGCAAGGATTCGCGCTCGAAGATGCTCCATCGGTCCTGCTGTTCCGGGGTGAGGATGAGTCGGAGGTCTTCCGTGATCGTCCGGGTGATCTCCTTCATCAATCGCTGTTCTTCGGTGTGCGCTCGACGGAGTCGCTCCTGCATGACCGAGTCCCAGCTCGAATACTCAAGATCATTTCTTGGTATATGCATGAAGCGGGAATCGGCGCGTCGCTCGGCGAGATCGACCCATCGCTCCATGTAGGTGATCATCATGGCTTGGTAGCGGTCCTTGATGAAATCGCGCTGCTCCTGCGTGAGGTTGAGGTCATTCGTGTAGTGTTCAAGATCCGTGAGCCTGATCGGGGTACTCGGGTGCGAGAAGAATTCGCCAAAGGAGAGATGCTCTATGTGTGCGAGGCGCCACTCGGACTCCGCATGGGCTTGGGAGCAGAGGATGATTGCGGCCAAGAGCGCAAGGATCAGCGTTCGCATTGTTTGGACTCCAAAGACGGCTTTGGAATGTTGATGCCGCAGGAATCATTTTGTGTGCGGCCTGTCATCTTCTGAATGGGGATTTCTGCCTCAGATTTCGGTGACTCATCCCGGTGGCGCGGAAAAAACCGCCCGCGGGGTGGTGCGGGCGGTTGAGGAGAGAGAGCGTGGTATCCGGGGGTGATTCCGGGGGTTTTCCGGGAGGGGGGTTACATGTTGGCGATGGCCATGCGTTGGCGGATGCTGAGGATGGCGCGGATCTCGTTGATGGTGTCCTGCTCGATCTTGTTGAGTTCCTTGGCCATTTCCTGCTGGTCGTTGTTGTCGGACTCGCCTCGGTTGAACCACGGCGGCGAGGAGCTCTCGGCCGTCTGGCGATAGAAGCGGAGTGTGGCGGCGCTGGTGGCGACGGAGAACGAGTTGTCCTCATCCACAGCGCGGGTGTTGGCGGCGCGTCGTGCGGCGTAGCGCTCCTTGACACGGTCGCGCTGCTCGTTGAGGCGCTTCTTGATGTCTTCGAGCATGCGGCGCTGGCTGGTGGACAGCGGCTCGGCGGCCTGCATGAGCGTCATCCACTCCTGCATCTCCTCGTTCTCGCCCATGCCGGAGGCCCACGCGCCCATCATGGTCTTGGTGGCTTCGAGGTTTTCGAGCATGCCGATGAGCTGCCCGGCGCGGGAGTAGTCGGACCACCAGTTGTCCATGGTGGTGGCCGGCTTCGGATTGGTCATCTTGGCGAAGTCCTCGTGCGTTCGGTCGGGGAGGAGTCTCTGGAGCTCGTTGCGGAATTGGATGTTGATGTCGCGTATGCGTGCGGAGGCCTCGCGGACGGAGAGTGCTTCGGTGACGAGCTGTCGGTTGAAGTTCTGCTGGCGCTCCTGGTGTTGCATCGTGGCATCGACATCGTAGTTGGCCTCGCGCAGGGCGCGCTGGTACTCGATGTTGAATTCCAGATACCGCTCGTAGGCGGTTGCGAGGGATTCGGTTCTGCGGTTGCGGTTCTGGATGAGGGGATGGAGGGTCTGGGCGTAGCGTTCGAGCGTGTCGGCGACGACGGCCTTCTCGTCCTCGTTGAGGTCGAGCATGCTGACGCACTCGATGAGGTCGAAGCGTTCCTCGTTGAAGACGGTGAACTTGGTGAGTGTTTCGCGCCGGAGGCGATCGCGCTCCATGACGGTCCAGAGGGCATCCTGCTCGGGGGTGAGCACGATGCGCAGGTCGTCCATGAAGGAATCGACGAGCGAGGTGATCATCTGCTGCTGTTCAAGGCGCGACTCGCGCTGCTGGTTCTGCATCTGCTCCCAGTCGCCGGACATCTGCGAGTTGTAGCGGGCGTCGGTGCGCTGCTCGGCGAAGTCGAGCCACTTCTGGCGGTAGGTGGTGATGAGGGCGTCGTAGCGATCGCGGATGAAGTGGAGTTGGTCCTCGGTGAGGTCGAGGCGCTGGGCGTAGAGATCGAGGTCGCGCCGGGAGATGGGGGCGCGTGGCGAGGAGAAGAAGTCGCCGAAGCTGCCGTAGTCCTGCCCGCCGAACTGCCACTCGGAGTCTGCTGTGGCGGTCTGGAAGCAGCAGAGCGTGGCGATGAGGGCGAGCACGAGCGCGAGGGGTGTGGTCCGAATGATCATGATTTGGCCTCCGTGGAGTTCCTCGGAAAACAGATGCCGCGATTGCGTCTGCGTGTGCAGGGTACCGACCCGTCACGGGGCCTACGAGACAAAACCGGCGTGGGGGGTGTTGGTGGCGGTTGGCGGGTGCTTACACAAAACCACCAGTTTCAGGGGGTGCGTCGCCTGCGGGCGGCGTAGGCAAGGGCCGCGACGAGGGGGAGGGCGGTCGTGGGTGCCGGGACTTCTCGGAAGGTGATGTTGAACGCGCCGAGGATGTCGTCGGTGTCGTCGTCGAGTTCGGTGCGGAGGATCTCGAAGTCGAGGGTGTAGGTGCCGGGTTCGAGGCGGAGTTGCCAGTTCGGGATGTTGGCGGGGTTGATCTCGCCGGGGTTGCTGCCGCCGACCCCGAAGAGCGGGACGAAAGCGGAGCGGTTGAACTCGGAGGAGAGGTTGACGAAGGCGGGCGCATCGAGGGTGATCTCGGCGTTGAGGTACGAGCGGAGGGAGTAGCGGAGCCCATTGAACTCGTTCGGTCCGAATTCCCAGCCAAGATCGAACGCGGCCTGAATGTTGCTGAGAAAGTTCGAGAGTGTCGCGTAGTACTCGACGCTGAGGGTGGTGATGCCGGTGGCGCGTTGCGTGGTGATCGTGGTCTCCATCCCGGTCCTGGCGCCTCCGCCGCCCATGCCGGTGAGTTGTGCGAGTCCGCCGTCGGTGTCAACGGTCGCGCCGGCACCGTACGGGCGCGGGATTCCGGGATTCGCGAACTCGATCGGTCCGAATTCATCAACGCCGACGATGACGAAGGTGTCATCATCGAGGAAGCCGCGGATCGCAGGTGTGTTTCGTACGAGGAGACCGCCGGCGGATGCGCGGGCGCCTATGGCGCCGTCGGTGAAGCGTGGATCGGGATTGTCGCCGGCGATTGCCTGCGCCGGTGCGAGTGCGCACGCAACAGCGAGCGCGCCGATGGCGGGTGTGAGTGAACGGAATTGCATGGCTGCTTCCTGACTCCTGATGTGCGTGTGCCGGGATCGTGTGCGGCGATCCGGGTCTTCCGACTCCTGCATAGAGAGTGCCACGCGAGCGGGCATCCGGCAACCAGTGAAAACAAGGGTATTGTTGAAGCTTCTACAAAAATTCCCCCCAAAGAAGGGATGTGTCGATCGGTGTCGATCTGTCGTGTCCGCTCAGTGTCTGCGTCTGCGCGATAAAAGAAGACCAGTGCCGATCAGGGCTGCCGAAGTTGATGGTGTTGGGATTTGGGGGAGCAGAAGTGTCCAGGAAACCGCGTTGGTGTCCGAACCCTGATCGAGAGATTGATTGACGGAAATCTTGAAAGTGCCCGGCAGAAGTCCTCCGTCCGGGGTGAACGGCACTGTGAAGGAGTCGTCAAAGCCGGGGATGATCTGGCCGGGGTCGGTGCCTGCCGGATCCAGCGATGGTGTCAGTACACCCTCAGACAAGATCGCGTACGGGATGCCTTCACTTCTCCATCGCGAGCCGATCAAGGCTGGCAAGTCGAAAAAGGCCGAGAAATCCAGTTCAAAGAACTCGTATCCGGATGCTTCGGCGTTGATGGTGATGGCGGTGTATGTGTCGAAGATGAAAATATTCCCGGATAGATTCGCTTCCGCGAGACCACCGTCAGTATCGGCAGACAAGCTGAAACTGCTTACGGAGATGAGGTTTGCGGTTTCGAAGGCGACGCCGCTTTCATCGAAAAGACTGACTGCAATATCGACTTGGCTGAAGGTGAGTGCATTCGCATGAGCTGCGAGACTGACTATGGCCGCTGCGCCTACGACACCAATCACAAAGCTGTGCATTGTGCGGACTCCCTCGTGTTTGGATCCCTTGCGGGTTGACGATTCCCTGTGTGCCCCATGGCGACTTGCTGTGCAATCTGGAGACTACTTCCGGTGTCGACATCGGCAAGCGTCTGGCTGCACGGAAGAGCCGTCTCATCGAGCGTCTTTTCATAAATCTGGAACCCGCACGACTTTGCGCTACTTAGGAAAAACACCGGTGTTGCGGCGCATCGTCTATTGACCGGGGCTCGTCGCTTTGTTCCGCCATTTGGCGGCCTCGGCGGGGTTGCCGACCGCATCGAAGTGCTCGGCGAGGTTGTTGGCCGCGCGGGCGATGAGCGCGGGGTCGGCGTCCGGTGCGCTGAGCGTCTGGTTGTAGCGCTGGAGGAGGATGGCCTCGGCCTCGGAGTTGCGCCCGAGGGCGCGGAGCGAGGCGCCGGTCCGCCGGGAGATCTCGATGGGGTTGGTGTGGTTCGGGGAGTATGCAAGCGGATAGAGCGGCTCGATGGCGAGGAAGAGTTCGACGCTGAGGTCGTGCCGATCGGTCCGGGCGTACAGGGTGGCGAGGTTGGCCTTGGTCTGGAGGGTGCGCCAGTGCTGCGGGCCGAGGCGTTGCTCGGCGAGGGCGATGGCCTCGGTGTAGAGGGGTACAGCGCGGTCGTAGTCGTCGAGGCGGTAGTGGATGAGCGCGAGTTCGGCGAGGGTGTTGATGGTGTTGGGGTGGTCGCGCCCGAGTTCGGCGGTGCGGATGACGAGCGCCTGCCGCATGTGGCCGAGTGCGCTGGGGAATTCGCGGAGCGAGGATTCGGCGAGCGCGAGGTTGTGGAGCGTGCCGGCGCGGTCGATGCGCTGATCACGGGTTGTGGATGTTCGGTTGTCCAGGATACCCCTGTAGAGGTCGCGTGCGCGTTCGATCTCGCCGGACCACTTCAGCGCATTGGCGATCTCCTGACGCGCATCAAGCAGGCGCGGATCGGTGGGGGAGAGGAGGCGCGAAAGCGTCTCGTACGCCTCGTTTGTCAGGGCGGGGGCCTCATCGGTCTTGCGCAGGCGATAGTGCGACTCGGCGAGGTTGAGCTGCGCGAAGGCGCGATCCTGCGCGTGCTCCGGACCGAGCGAGGTGTACAGATCGACGCCCCGGCGCAGGTGGCGCTCGCCTTCCTGCAGCGCCCCCGTGCGGAGGTAGGTCATGCCGATGGTGCGCTGCAGCGCCGCCTCGACGCGCGCCGGTAGGTTGGCCTGTGCGTCGAGCGCTGCCGCGGCGTTGTCGAGCATGTCGATGACGCGGGCATCGCGCCCGGTGTACTCCGGCGCGACCTGCGCGAGCAGTTCATCGTTCAGGAAGGTGTTGACTGCATCTGCGATGGCCCGCTCCTCATCGGCGATGCGGCGCTGGTGCGCCTCGGAGAGCGCAAAGGAGATCGAGATGCCCGTCGCCGCGACGAGCGCCAGCACGACGATCGCTCCCGCAGCAACGCCCGTGCGGTTGCGCCGGACGAACTTGCGGATGCGGTAGCCCGCGGAGGGCGGACCGGCGAGGACGGGCTGATCCGAGAGATAGCGCTGGAGGTCGAGGGCGAGGGCGCTGGGGGTCTCGTAGCGGCGTTCGCGGTCCTTTTCGAGGCAGCGCATGACGACCCAGTCGAGGTCGGTGCGGAGCGCCCGCAGGAGGTGGCGCGTGTCGGTCTTGAAGAGGCGCGCGAGTTCCGCGGGGTCGCTCTTGTGCGAGGAGATCCGCGTCGAGAGCCGGACGGAGGGGCGCGGCGGATCGACCTCCCGGATGATGCGGTGGATCTCGTTGAGCGCTGCATCGCGGAGCGTCTTCGGGTTGAACGGGAGATCGCCGGTCAGCAGTTGGTACAGCACGACGCCCAGCGAGTAGACATCGGCGCGGGTGTCGATGTCCTGCGGCGACATCTGGGCCTGCTCGGGCGACATGTACTCCGGCGTGCCGATGAGCTGCCCGAGGCGTGTGTACGCCGCGCCGCTCTCCATCTCGGCGTTGACCGCCTTCGCCACGCCGAAGTCGATCACCTTGGGCGTCGCGACGCCGTTCTCGTACGCGACGAGGATGTTCGACGGCTTGAGATCGCGATGGATCACGCCCTTGTTGTGCGCGTGCTGCACGGCATCGCACACACGCAGGAACAGGCGGATCCGATCGGCGATGCTCAGGCGTTGCTCATCGCAGTGCTGCGTGATGGGCACGCCCTGCACGAACTCCATGACGAAGTAGGGGAGGGCGCGGTCGGTCGCGCCGGCGTCGTACACCTTGGCGATGTTGGGATGGTTCATCATCGCCAGCGACTGGCGCTCCGCCTGGAAGCGGGCGACGACCGCGCGCGAGTCCATGCCCGGCTTGATGAGCTTGAGCGCGACGCGCCGACGGATCGGCTCGGTCTGCTCGGCGAGGTAGACGATGCCCATCCCGCCCTCGCCCAGCGGCTGGAGAAGGCGATACGGGCCGATCCGCTCCGGCGGGGCGAAGTCGTCGTCGGGGTCGGGCGGCGTCGTGGTGATCTGGGAGGGATCGTGGCGTCGCCCGGCATCGGCGGGCGAGTCGATGGTCGGCGAGAGGTCGTCGGGTGTGGGTTCGCCGGGTCCGGGCGTGTCCATGACGGATCACGCTACCCGTGGCGACGCCGGGATGGAAGGATGGGGGGGTGAACCGGTGGAAATGCGGGGTCAGTAGTTCGCGATGTGGGCGCGCTGGCGGATGGTGAGGATTTCGCGAAGACGGTCGATGTAGCGCTGGTCAAGCTTGCGGAGTTCGTTGAACAAGGTGAGCGATTCTTCGGGATTTCTCGGGGTCGGACTCTGCCGCTGCTCGCGCATTTCCTGGTCTTCGATGGACACCGTGAATTCGCCGAAATTGATGGGGTTCTGCATCCCAGAGTCGAATCCAATATGTCCCCTCTGCAGTTCCATGAGGGGAGCGACTTCATGGCGATACCGCACGAGCAGATCAGCAATATCGGTGGTGAGTTCCTGCACAAGAGTAGTGAGTTGCTCACGCTGTTCCTCCGTAAACGGCTCCGGTGCCGGGGTGGCGTATTGAGCGCCGTGGAACACTTGAGGTGAGAATCCACCTTGCCGCATGCGATCCGTCATCAATTGAATGACATGTAGAGCGCGAGAGGCCTTTGTAACTGATGGGATTTGGCGGTGAGGCTGCGATTGATCGCTCGTCGTTGCAGCAAGGAACCGGTCAAGTTGTTCATCGGTGAGCAAATCCGCGATTCGCCGGCGATAATCTCGGTTGACGCGAACGATGGATTCGGATTGCTCTTTTACCCTCAAGCCAATCTGGTAGAGACTGTCCAGCGCCTCGGTTTGTCCTGAAATGTTCTGAATCGACTGTCCGGAATCGTCACGCTCCTGATATCGATTCCAGATCGATCTCGCCTCATCGACAAGACGGTTTCGTGCAACGAGGGGGCGGTCTATGGCGAGGGAGTACTGATCGAGGATTTCGACAAGCTCCGCACTCCGTTGGTCCGGCGGTACGATTGACCGGGCAATGATCGACAAGTCGTATGTCTCGTCGGGGATGGTCGAGTGAATCGCAAGAGTTTCGAGTCTCCGGATCTCTCGCTCCACATCGCTCCAACGCTCGGCTTGCTCTTTTGTGAGTGCAAGCTGAAGGTCTGAGAAAAAGGCATCGCGCACCCGGATCATGCGCGATCTGTTTGTGGACAAGGTTTCCGATAAGATGCGGCGGTACTCCTGGTGCTCGCGAGAGGCGCTCTGCAGATCCGTCATCTTTTCGGTTGTATGAACCCATATCTCCAGACACTGCGCATCGTAGTTCGTCCGCAGGTCAGTGATCAGCGATCGCTGAGCATCGGAAAGATCGAGAATCTCCGAGATTCTTTCGATGAGCACTTCGGATACCGGAAGGTGCGGCACTCGCAGGTGGTAATCCGACCGATCTGTGCCGTATCTTTGAGATATGATGTAGTCATGCTGGGCACGACAGATCGAAGCGAAGGTCACCATTGCAAGCAAGATCACCCAGAATGTGAGTCGTTTCGGCCCTCTGCTCATGCATCACCTCTTCCGATGAATGTCATCAGAAGTTTACTCCCGGTTCTTCGCACGAGCCAATCAGCCCCTCACCCGCCCTCGGAGCGCCTCGCGCTCTTCGCCGCGTGCTGGTCCGCCAACTCCTGATCCCAGCGCTTCGAGACACTGTGCTGCACCCCGATGCAGTCGAGCAGGCGGGCCGTCATGAAATCCACGATGTCGTCCACGCTCCGCGGGTGCAGATAGAACCCCGGGTTGGTCGGGCAGATGATCGCCCCCGCGTCGTGCAGCTCCATCATGTTGCGCAGATCAATGCGGTTCAGCGGCGCTTCACGGTGCGCAATCACCAGCGGGAACTTCTCCTTCAGGCACACCGCGGCGGCGCGCGTCAGCAGCTCATCGCCGTAGCCCGAGGCGATCGCGCCCAGCGAGTTCGACGAGCACGGCACGATGACCATGCCGTCGTGACGGAACGATCCCGACCCGAGCGAAGCCCCGACATCGGACGCGGGGTGGAGGTAGATGTCGTGCGTGCGCGGGTGGTCGTGCTCGGGGATGCCCGCCAGACGATGCAGGGTGTCGTTCGAGAGATGCTCGATGCCCAGCTCGTCGTGGAGCAGCCGCTTGCCGTAGCGCGTGATGACGATGTGCGTCTCGTGCCCGAGGCGGACCAGCTCCGTGATGAGGCGCTGGGCGTAGACCGCGCCGGAGGCGCCTGTGATGCCGACGACATGGCGGCGGCGGGGCTGGATGTGCGGTTCATTGTGGCATCGGTGTTGATGGTGCTGTTCGCGGCGGATGGTCGCTGGATGAGCATCTCGCTGGTGTGGCGGTTGCTCGCGGGGCGCGGATCGGGTGTGCGAGCGTGGATGGATGGGGCGCGGCTGGTGAACGCTGGTGCGGGAATGGCGCAGTCGGCGATGCTGGTGCTCGCGCTCGCCGGGGGCTTGCTGGATGCGGCGCTGGCGGCGAGCGCTGTGGTCGGTGTGTTCGCGATCGAGTTGATGCCGGATCTGCGTGTGCGCGTCGCTCGGAAGGCGGCCCTGGAGTTGCAGCAGGAGTAGGGATCAGGCGAGCGTGATCTTATGGAGGAATTCCGCGCCGGTGTTTCGGCGGATGGCGTTGCGCGTGTCGATGATGTGCTGGGCGTGTGTCGCGACGAAACGCCAATCGTACCAGTCGTGATCGGTGACGATGATTACGAGGTCGTGCTCGCGGAGGTTCTCTTCGGACCACTCGATGCCGGTGAGAGCTGTTTCGTGGCGCCGACCGGGCCAGGTGCGCGGGATGTGCGGATCGTGGTAGCGGACGGTGGCGTTGTACTCGCGGAGGAGTGCGATGATCTCGAGGGCGGGCGACTCGCGGAGGTCGGCGATGTTCTTCTTGTAGGCGATGCCCAGGACGAGGATGGATGCGTCGGAGAGTTCGCGTCCGCCGCGTGCGCGGAGCACCTTGCGGGCGGACGCGACGATGGCGATGGGCATCTGTCGGTTGATGCGTCCGGCGAGTTCGATGAAGGGCGTCTCGATGTCGAATTCGCGTGCGCGGGCGGCGAGGTAGAAGGGGTCGATGGGGACGCAGTGGCCGCCGAATCCGGGTCCGGGGTCGAAGCGCTGGAAGCCGAAGGGCTTTGTGGCCGCGGCGTCGAGGACCTCCCAGATGTCGATGCCCATGGCGCCGAGGATGCCCTTGAGGTCGTTGACGAGGGCGATGTTGACGGCGCGGTAGATGTTCTCGACGAGCTTGGCGCTCTCGGCGATCTCGGCGGTTCGGCAGGGGACGACATGCTGCACGACCTGCTTGTAGAAGGCGGCGGCGAGCTTGCCGGAGATGTTGTCGATCGGACCGATGAGCTTCGGGATGGTGCGCGTGGTGTGCTGCGTGTTGCCGGGATCCTCGCGCTCCGGCGAGTGGGCGATGTAGTTGTGGGTGTCGGGGTGCGCCAGCGCGGGCAACAGGCGCTCGCGTGTTGCGCCGGGGTAGACGGTGGATTCGAGGACAACGAGGCGTGGTCGACTGGGATGGCGGTCGATGGCGTATCGGCGGATGTCGAGTGCCGCGCGATCGACAGCGGAGAGGTCGGGCTCGTGTGAATCGTCGTGGAGGGGGGTGGGCACGCAGATAAGGATGATGTCCACGTGCTCGAGTTGTGCGCGGTCGTGTGTGAGGGTGACGCGGGGATTGTCGTTGAGCCGCGCGGGAAGATCTTCGCCGAGGTGGGGCAGGTATGTCCGGCCCTGTATGAGATCGGCGATTTTGTCGGGGTCTCGGTCGATGCCGGTCACGCTGAAGCCGGCGCTCGCGACGGCGTCAAGGAGCGGCAGGCCGACATACCCGAGGCCGAGGATCGCGACGGCGGCGTCACGGCGCTCGATGCGTGCGAGAAGATCGCCCGCGTGCGGATCGATTGCGTGGATGTTCACTCGTGGCAGAGGATAGGGCGATTGGGCTCAGCCGCCATCGATGATGATGTCGTCCTCGAACTCGGGTGTCTTTGCAGTATTGACGATACCGGCCACGCCCTCCGGAAGATACGCAAAGAATCGCGCTTCGTAGCCGGACGGAAGGGTTTTATCCAGAAAGACGCGATCGGGTCCGGCTGAGTGGAGCAGCACATCCGCCTTCGCGGCTGCTGGCCGGAGTCTGAGGGGATCACGGAGATCGGTCAGGCCGGTTTCTTGCGGGAAAGCCGGGTTGCCGACGATGCCCAGAACGCTCGCGATGCGCTCGTTGGGATTTCGCTGTGTGGACAGCAGAGAGTTGCGGAGTTGGTCCTGGGGCCGACCAAGCCCGATGCGCTGTGCTTGGAAGATCCCGGCGTTGGAGGCCCAGTAGAAGCGAGCCCGCTGACTCGATGGAGCGGTTGGGCTGTTGGGGGCATTGATGGCGGCGAATTGCGAATCGGCTCCTGCGGCATCATTGCTGACCCACATGACGATCGGCTGCCCGAAGGTGTCGAAGATGGTCGGCATCCAGCGGTTGGCGGCATCACCGGCGGGGCCGGCATCCGGTGCTACGGTGAATGCGTCGGGCGGCAGGTCGATGTAGGAGCCGGAGTCGGCAGCGCCCATGGAGGCCCGGTCGATGACGACCTTGTCGGCATTCTGCGCGAATGGTCCGACGGCGATGCGTCCGGGAGGTGTGTCGCCCGACGGCGTGCCGACTGAGGTCGCGCTGATGTCTGTGCGGAGTCCGCCGGCGAGGTCGATCAGAGCGTTCTGCATGTTCGTGAAGCCGCCGCGGGAGGCGGTGGGAATGTTGGTGCTGCGTCCCATCTGCTCTTGCGAGAAGTAGCCGGGCAGACGCCGGTTTTCGGTGCGGAACTGGGCGATGCCGGTCTTGACGCTGGTCATCAGCGACTGTGTGCCGGCCTTGCGAGCGGCGGTGCGAGCGCCGGAGAGAGCCGGGATGAGAATGGCTATCAGGACGACGATGATGAAGATCACGACGAGGAGTTCGACGAGTGTGAAGGCGTTCTGGCGTGTGCGTGTCGGGCTCGTCATGTTCGGCGGCTCCTGCTGGAAGGTGCTGGCGGAGGGGGGCGTGGTTCTGAGCGCTTCGCGGAGCGCCTCTGGTGTGACCGCAGGGATGGTACTCCGACCAGAGGCG
>ERZ869909.2025-NODE-2025-length-14743-cov-4.013023_pt1 | contig 14743 bp, 13 predicted proteins | sample MGYA00520892_ERZ869909 | MGnify/ENA primary metagenome ERZ869909 (study PRJEB32215, sample SAMEA104723947) | bioreactor metagenome | biome: bioreactor; feature: anaerobic bioreactor; material: water | place: China | collected 2015-03-12 ...
GCTTCGCGGGCGGTGGTTCGTGTCGCATCGGTCTGGCCCTCGCTCTGGAGGATGAGCACCGTCTGCTCCTCCATCCACTTCTGGCGGGCGGCCTGCTTGGTCGTCATCTCCGAGACGATCGCATCCCCCGCGACCGCCAGCAGCACGACCAGCAGGATGTACGGCAGGCCGTACAGCACATCCACGATCCGCATCAGAAGCGCATCGACCCGCCCCCCGATGTACGCGGCGAGCGCGCCGTAGAGCGTTCCGATGACGACCGAGATCGCAGCCGCGGCGATGCCGATGCCGATCGAGATGCCGCCGCCAGTGAGAGTGCGGATGAAAAGGTCGCGTCCGAGCTTGTCGGTCCCGAAAAGGGGGCGTGGCGTGCTGGCCCGGATCTGCTCTTCCGTCGGCGCGGGGTGATCGAGAGCGTCGGGGTCCGCGCGGACGATCTCCTCCGCGGCGCGCAGCTCGGCGAATCTCCGCAGTTGTGCCTGCTCGGTCTCATCGTGCGGCGCCCACGCCGGGGGCAGCAGCGCACCGGCCAGCGCCCCTTGCTCGTAGCGGGCCTGATTCGCCCCCGCGGGCGTTCCCAGCGTCCACGGCAGCGTGCCCACGCACGCCAGCACTAGGATCGCCAGCACGACCATGCCGCAGATCCCGGCCGCCGAGCGCGTGAGCGGGTTATCCCGCTGCCGGGCGGGCGCCATCAGGGCCGGGATGCTCTTTTCCGCCATGTGGCGAGGATAGCCGCTGCCGAATCCGTCCGCAGTGAATGGCGGCTGGATCTATCGACGCGGGCGTCTTGGGGATCGTTCGGGTTCCGATTCGCCGCTTGTGGGGCGTCGCGGTCGTTCCATCTCGCGTGACTCTGTCAGCAACCCCTGGACTCGTCGTTCGATCAGATCATCCCTGTCGGCATCGATCCGCTGGAGCGAGGACTCGATGCGTGCCAGATACTCCTTGGCATCCTGATGCTGCTGGACAACCGCGCTGCGCCGCAGATCAAATTGCTCTGCGACCAGCGCCCGCAGCGCTTCGATGGCCTTCTCCCGGTCTGCTTCCGAGGCGGCACGCGCTCGGCGGGCCGTCTGTTGGATCTCGCTCTCGATCTGGATGAAGCGCATCCGGTTGTCGAACGAGTCGGGATCCTGGTCGTACAGCGCCACGAGTTCGCGCCAGCGCGTGTTCCGCTCCTGGAAGTGCCTGTCAAACTTCTCCGGATCACGATCGCGGATGGCCTCCAGCCGCTCGGCGAACTCGGGACGACGCTCGCGCACCATCGCCAGAAAATCCTCGAATGTGATCGCCTCGCGTCCCCGCTCGCGCGGACCGGGCTGCGCAGGAGGACCGGTGCGATCTCCGCCGGGGCGACCGCGCGGCTCATCCTGCAAGTCCGGCAGAACTTCCGGGGGCGATTCGCCTTGCTTCAGACGCGCGATCGCCTCGCGAACACGCCTCTGCTCGCGCTCAAGCTCCTCAAGGCGATGCTCCAGCCGGGCCACCACACGCTCTGAATGATCCGTTTCCGCGGCCTGTGCGCCTGGGCGAGGCGCTCCATCCCGCTGTGCGGAGACGACCGGAGCGGTGATCATCATCACTCCGGCAACAAGCAGCAGTGTGCAGAGACGGTATTTCACAGCACATCCTCCAGGAATGAGGCGGTCCACTCCGCATCAGACCAGATCAACGCGTACAGATCGTCCGAGGTATCGGGCAGCCGCGAACGGTCGTGCATGCCGGGAGTGAATTCGTTGTCGAGCGGATCGGCCGCCACCGCCAGCCACAAAGATTCCACCTCGGCATCGAGCGAGGCCAGTTCGGCATCGCTCACGCCGGGTGTCAGCATGTTCAAGGATGGTGTTCGTCCGATGAGCAGGCCGAGAGCAACAGCGCTGCCGATCAAGAGAGCGATCCCTGCGGCGAGCCGCCACGCTGGCGCAGCACCGAAACCGATGCGAGCAAGCACCGGCGATCGGCGCGAGGTACGCGCCGCGAGCGCTGCTTCGGAGGCCAGCCGTGCGCCGAGCCCCTCCGGCATGCGATGGCGTGCTTCCTCAGCGTGCGCATCGAGCATGGCCTCGATGCGGGCGAGTTCGGCATCGTGTGCGTGAGGCGTCGAGCCGTGCCGGTTCATGGATTTGCTCCCTCCTGCATGTCGGCGAGCAGCGGGCGAAGCTTTCGCAGCGCCCGGTGATGTCTGGCGAGGATGGTCCCCAGCGGTTGCTTGAGAATCCGTGCGATCTGCTTGAATTCGAGCCCCGCGTTGTGACGCAGCTCGATGACCGTCCGGTCGGCTTCCGAGAGTTGGTCCAGCGCTCGCCCCAACCGTTCTCGAATGGACTGCACGCCGTCGTCGTCCTGCGGCTCGTCCGTCGATCTCCGGTCCATCATGGTCAGAACGCCGGGATCCGTCGGGTTGGCCTGCCTGCGTTGGCGACGCATCTCGTCGCGGAGTCGATTCATGGCGATCCGGAAGAGCCACGCCTCGAACTTGCCCCGTTCGGTGTACCCGGCCTGCCCGAGGCGCGATGCCAGCGTGCAGAAGACCGATTGGGTGATCTCCTCGGCGAGTTCCGGGTTGTGGCATCGAGCGTGAACCATCGCAAAGATCCGTCCTGCATACACCTCGGTCAGCGTTCTCCACGCGGCCTCGTCCCCCGCCGCCGCACGCTGCACGACATCGACATCCACCGCGGCCGAGCCGGGGGCACCGGGGATACCGGGGGCACCGGGGATACCGGGGGCGCCGGGGGATTCGGGGGCCGTCATCGCGATGCGGGCTGCCTGGGCGCTCATTGGCCGCTTCCTATCCAGTTCAACGCTCCAGCGGGTACGGGGATTGCAATTGCAATGGGATAGGAGGGTTCTTGAGTCAGGGGCTTGCCGGTAGGGGGGGTCTGATGCTAGGTTTGTCGGCCCGCCGGTCACTCCGGCGTGATGCTCGAGGGCAGTTAGCTCAGTTGGTAGAGCACGGCACTGAAAATGCCGGTGTCCCCGGTTCAAGTCCGGGACTGCCCATTAGGGTTTTGTTCGAGTGTTCGTGTCACTCGCCACAAGTGCCTTATCCTTGATAACTCGTGGCAACTTCGTTTCGGTAACCCGATGCGCTGCACTGCCGTGTCGCCTGGCGCATCACCCATGGCCCGCATGGCGCATCATCTTCGACGATCGCGTCCGCCCAGTCATCGCCGGTGAAGAGTGTGCTCACCCCACCTCACGGAGTTCTGTCCCAGCCACGCCTTTACTTGGTAGTGGGCCATTCGCTTGGTTTGCCGGGATTGTGTTGAGCAGGCACGGCCACGGGGTCGCCCCCCCCAGATCACGATGTGCCGAAGGTGGATGAACAACCACCACCACGATCGGACGCAGCATCAAGCAGCTTTTCGAGTTCCTGGCGGGTGACGAAGTAGAACTCGCTGGGGCTCGTCATCGATCCGGACTGGTGGTGGGGGTTTTATGCCATGTCATTGCGTGGTGTGATACTGGACCCAGGTCGCTCCGGCCTTGGCGCTTTGCACGACTTTTTCGATGAAAGCAACACCTTGTACTCCGTCGTGGACGGTGGGGGGCATACTGGGAATGGTTGCCAGCGCACCGCGTTTGTGCAGCACGCCATCGGCGACGGCGCGGTAGATGTTGGCGAAGGCCTCGATGAAGCCCTCGGGGTGTCCGGTGGGGAGGCGGGAAGCATGGTTTGTTTCGGGTGCGAGTCCGGGACCGCCGCGGGCGAGGATCTGGCGGGAGCCGTCTGCGCGGCAGATCGTGAGGTGGTTGGGTTCCTCCTGACGCCACGCGAGGGAGCCACCATCACCGTGGATGCGGAGTGACAAGTTATTCTCTTCGCCGATACAGATCTGCGACACGGTGAGAACGGCTTTGGCGCCGTTGCTGAGGCGAAGGAGAATCGAGGCGTCGTCGTCGAGGCGTCGATCGGGCACGAAGGATGTGAGGTCGGCGCAGAGTGCTTCGATGCGGAGTCCCGTGACGGTGGTGAGCAGGTTTTCGGCGTGGGTGCCGATGTCGCCGATCGCGCCGCCGATGCCTGCGCGGGCGGGGTCGACGCGCCATGACGCCTGCTTCTGTCCGGTGGTTTCGAGGTTGTCGGCGAGCCAGCCCTGGTGGTACTCGACGAAGACCTTGCGGATGTTGCCGATCGCACCGGAGCGGACGAGCGCAGCGGCCTCTTTGACCATGGGGTAGCCGCTGTAGTTGTAGCAGACACCGAAGACGACGCCGGAGCGCTCCACCGCGGCGGCGAGCTTTGCTGCCTCTGCGGAGGTGGTCACCATCGGCTTCTCGCAGATGATGTTGAATCCGGCATCGATGAAGGGGAGGGCGATCTCTGCATGGACATTGTTCGGGGTGACGATGGAGACGACATCGACGCGCTCATTCTCGGGGCGTCGGCGTTCGCCTTCGAGCATGTCTTTCCATGTCGCGTAGATGCGGTCTTCCGGGAGGCCGAGTGCGTGCCCGGAGGCCAGCGAGCGTTCGGGGGTCGAAGAGAGAGCGCCGGCGACAAACTCGAATCTTGCATCGAGTACGGCGGCGGCGCGGTGGACAGCGCCGATGAACGCGTCGTTTCCGCCGCCGATCATGCCGAGTTTGAGTTTCTGCACGGTCGTGCTCCCGTGTGTCATTCGGAGAAGGCCGCGTCGAAGGCGCGGTCGGAGGAGGGGAAATCGAGTGCGCGGACGAGGTCGACGGCTTCGGCAGCGCCGTGTTCGCGGTCCATGGCCATGTCTTCCCATTCGACGGAGAGGGGGCCGGTGTACTTGATGCGGTTGAGGGCGCGGATGATCTCCTCGAAATCGACTTCGCCGCGTCCGGGTGAGCGGAAGTCCCAGCCGCGCCGGTGGTCGCCGAAATCGAGGTGAGACCCGAGGATGGATCGAGCGCCATCGAGGCGGGTGACGGCATCCTTGATGTGGCAGTGGGCGATGCGGTCTGGGAAGGTGTCGATGAAGTGGGCGGGATCGACGCCCTGCCAGAGGAGGTGGGAGGGATCGAAGTTGAACGCGAAGCTGGGATGCCCGTCGAGGGCATCGAGCGCACGCCTGGCGGTGTGGATGTCGTAGGCGATCTCGGAGGGGTGGACTTCGAGTGCGAAGCGGATGCCCTCGGTCTTGAAGACATCGAGGATCGGTCCCCATCGCTCTGCGAAGTCCTGATAGCCGCGGTCGATCATGGCGGTGGTGACGGGAGGGAAGAAGTAGAGCAGGTGCCAGATGCTTGAGCCGGTGAACCCGTTGACGACGGGCACGCCCAGTTTGGCGGCGGCGCGGGCGGTGTCGGCCATTTCGGATGCGGCACGCTTGCGGACGCCCTCGGGCTCGCCATCGCCCCAGATATGGTCAGGGGCGATGGCCCGATGGCGTTCGTCGATGGGATCGCAGACGCACTGGCCGACGAGGTGGTTGCTGATGGCCCAGACCTTGAGGCCGTGGCGGGCGAGCAGGTCGTGGCGGCCTTTGCAGTAGTCGGGCTCGGCCAGCGCCCGCCGGACATCGAAGTGGTCGCCCCAGCAGGCCAATTCCAGTCCGTCGTAGCCCCACTCGGCGGCCTTGGCGGCCAGAGTCTCAAGGGGGAGGTCGGCCCATTGGCCGGTGAAAAGTGTGACTGGTCTCGGCATGCTGCTCTCCGGCTCGGGTTGGTGAGCACTGTACCTCGGACGGCGAGGCGGAATCTGGGTCGAGTAGCATCTGCGGGATCAGGCAGTACATTGATGTTTTGCGGACCGGGGCATGACTCTGCTGGTGGTATCGGGCATCCCCGGACCAGCGGAAGCAGCCCCGGCAACTGGACCCCGAAGCGGAACAGGAAGACCTCGCATGATGCAGTCTTGGAGTTCTGAGAAGCCGCCCCCGTTTCTCAGAGTCCGGCTGTCGTTCATGATGCTGCTTCAGTACGCGATCTGGGGGGCGTGGCTGCCATTGCTGTACCCATTTCTGAGCGGGCACCGTGGATTCTCGCCCGGGCAGATCGGTGACATGTTCGCGATCGGAGCGGTGGGGGCGTTGTTCGCGCCGTTCATTGCAGGCCAGATCGCGGATCGTCACTTCCCGACGGAGAAGTACCTCGGGATCAGCCACATCTTGGGCGGGATTCTGGTGTGGCAGCTCGCATCGATCTCGACCTACTGGGGCTTTCTCGGCTTCTCGCTCGTGTACTCACTGATTTATTCGCCGACCTTGTCGCTGACGAACTCGATTTCATTTCATCATCTTCCGGATCGAGACCGAGACTTCGGGAAGGTCCGGTTGTGGGGGACGCTCGGGTGGATCATGGTGGGGATCGGGATCGGGCAGTGGCTTCTGCATCGCCACACGCCGTCGGGCGCGACGGAGGAAGTGGTGCGAGCAGCGCAGGCGGCCGGGATGGCCGATGCGTTCCGACTGAGCTCTATTCTGGGGATTGCGCTCGGGATTTTCTGTTTCACACTGCCGAACACGCCGCCCAGCAGGGGGGAGAAGCGCAACGCGGCGATGGAAGCGATGGGGCAGGTGCGGCGGAATCCGTTGCTGTTGCTGTTTCTGCTGGCGGTCCCGATCTCGTGCATCCATCAGTTCTACTTCGTGCATACCGCGGGATTCCTGGGCGGGTATCAGGTGAAGGCGGCTTCGTTCATCGACAGCATTTTCGGGGTCGGTGGTGGTGGGCTGATGACGATCGGCCAGATCGCGGAGATCACGGTGTTGGCGATGATCCCGTTGTTTGCGAAGAAGGTCTCGCGCAAGGTGCTGCTGGCGATTGGTGTCGGCGCCTACGCGATTCGGATGGCGTTGTTTGCGTATGTAGATCAGATCGTTGGGGTCACGGGGTTGAGCCCCATTGCGGTGCTTGTCCCGGGGATTGCGATGCACGGTCTGTGCTTCGGCTGTTTCGTGTTCATCGCGTTCATGGTGGTGGATGAGGAGACGACGCCGGATGTGCGTGCGACGGCGCAGAGCTTGTTCAGCGTGATCATTTTCGGGGTTGGGATCATCGTCGGGAGCAAGATTGCGGGGCTTGTGGCCGATGTAGCTTTGCGGCCCGACGGGAGTCTGGACTACACGAAATTGTTTGTCTATCCGATGTGGGGTGCGGTCGCGTGTCTTGTGCTGTTGCTTGCGGCGTACCCGCGACGCGGCCCGAATGAGCCGATTGCGGCGGGAGTATCCTGAGTGTCGCTTTGTTTCGGAGACGCCGTAGGGCGTGTCGTTTGAGAGGAAAGCATCGATGAACGAATCGCAAACCAATCCGACCGAGCATCCGGAAGTGAGCCGTCGGCGTTTTTTGCTGGGGCTCGCGGCGGCGGCGGGCGCAGCGGGGATGGCCGGTTCCTTGGCGTCGGGGGCTCAACCCAACGCACGACCTGTTGCGGAGCGGCCGGTTGCGAAGGCGAAGCCGCGGCTGCCGCTTGCGGAGGGTGAGCCGATCCGGATGGGCGTGATCGGAACGGGCGGCATGGGGACGAGCCACTGCGATGCGTTCTGTTCGCTCGTCAAGCAGGGCAGAGAGAATGTGCAGATCGTTGCGATCTCGGATGTGTGCAAGCCCCGGCTCGAGAATGCTCTGCGCCGCTGCCGGGAGCATCAGCCGGGTGTGCAGGTGGACGCGTACTACGGGAGCCACCGGCAGTTGTTGGCGCGTGGGGATCTTCACGGCGTGCTGATCGCGTCCCCTGAGCACTGGCACGAGGTGCACGCGGTGGATGCCTTGCTGGCGGGGACGGATGTGTATCTTGAGAAGCCGATGACGCTTCGTCTCGATGAGGCGATTCGGCTTCGCGAGGTCGTGTTGGCGAATCCGGATCTGCGGTTGCAGGTCGGCACGCAGATGACGAATCTCCCGAAGTATCACGAGGCGCGAAAAGTGATCGCCTCGGGAACGATCGGGAAGCCGGTCTGGAGCCAGACGAGCTACTGCCGTAATTCGCGCGACGGGGAGTGGAATTACTACAACATCGATCCGAACTGGCAGGACGGTGTGAACATTGACTGGCGGGAGTGGTGCGGCCCGCTGGGTGCTCAGGCGTGGGATCCTGTGGTGTATGCGCGGTGGCGGCGGTATCGGAAGTACTCGACCGGGATCATCGGCGATCTCCTCGTGCATGTCCTGACGCCGATGCTGGTGGCGATCGAGCCGGGATGGCCGACGCGTGTGGTAGCTTCCGGTGGGCATTACATCGATAAGGCGATGGAGAATCACGATCAGGTCAACATCAACATCGAGTTTGACAGTGGGCACACGATGGTTCTGGCGGGGTCGACTGCGAACGAAGTTGGTCTCGAAACGATGATCCGCGGTCACATGGGCAACATCTATCTCGGCGGTCGCAACTGCGTGGTTCGCCCGGAGCGCATTTACGCCGATGATGTGGATATGCAGACGATCGAGTGCGAGGACATCGGCAACGATCAGGATGTCCACCGTCTGAAGTGGCTGGAGTGCATCAGGACACGGGTGCAGCCGGACAGCGACATCGAGCAAGGCACCAAGGTGATGGTGATGGTGGACCTCGCGACACGATCGATGTGGGATGGCGGCGCGTATGAGTTCGATTCGAAGACGATGCAGACCCGAAAGTTGTAGGAGTCGTTGGTGATTCTCCCGCTGTCCATTCATGCCATGGGCACTCGATTTGAGTTCGTGCTCGCTGGGGCAACGGAGCCATCGCTGCGGGCGGTGGGGGAGGCGGCGCTCGAGGAAGTCCAGGGATGGCACGCGGCTCTGAGCGTGTTCCAGCCGGAGAGCATGCTGTCGTTCATCAACCGGACGGCTTGTGATCGTCCGGTGCGGCTCGATGAGGACATGTGGAATCTGATGAGCCTGTGCGACCGTGTGCATCGTGATTCGGAAGGAGCGTTCGATCCGACTGTTGGCATGGTGATGCAGCGACTGGGTCTGCATCCGGGCGATGGGGCGGATGGCCCGATCGGGTGGGCGGATCTGGTGGAGTTGGATGAACGAGAGCGCACGATCCGGCTGACGCATCACGGAGTTCGGATCGATCTGGGGGCAGTCGCGAAGGGCTTTGCGCTGGATTGCAGCGCTGGTGTTCTGCGCGAGCATGGCGTGGAGGCCGCGCTCCTGCACGGCGGGACGAGCAGTGTCATCGCGATCGGTTCGCCTCCGGATCGCAACGGCTGGACGGTCAGTATCCGCTCGGCGGGCGAGGCGATCGAAGTCGATCTCGCGGATCGGGCTCTGGGGGTGTCGGCACCGCGTGGGCGCATCGTGGCGTGTGAGGGCGGCTCGGTGTCGCATGTGATCGACCCTCGATCAGAGCATTCGGCAGAGCAGGTTGATACAGCGGCGGTGGTCGGGTCTTCGGCGGGCGTCGCGGATGCGTGGGCGACAGCGCTGGTGGTGCTCGGCGGGCGTCCGGCATCAATGAGCGACAAACTCGAATCGCTGATACATGGGCAGGACGGCTGGGTGTGTTCGCAGCGGACTTGCCCTCAGGAGGTTTCATGAACCATACGACGCGGAGAGAGTTCATCGTTCAGACCGCGGGCGCGCTCGGCGCGGTTGCGTTCATGCCGAGTCTGATCGCGAAGGGAGCGCAGATCGATGGTCGGCTCGATGTCGCGGTGATCGGTGCGGGGCGTCAGGGGCGGTCAATTCTGGGCGAGTTGCAGAAGTTCGCGGGCGTTCGGGTTGTCGGTATCTGCGACAACAATCCTGGGCGGCTCAACTCTGGTCTTCGGCGCGTCCAGGGCGCTGAAGGGTTCGCGGATCATCGTGCGATGCTCGACAAGCTCACCGGTTGCAAGGCGATCGTGATCGCGACGCCGACGCACCTGCACCGGGAGATCGCGATCGATTGTCTGGGTGCGGGTCGGCATGTGTACTGCGAGGCGCCCCTCGCGCACACCATCGAGGACTGCCGTGCGATCGTCGTTGCCGCAAGGCGGGCTTCCGGGTTGGTGTTTCAATCAGGACTGGAGGGGAGATCGAATCCGATTTATCAGCTCGCGAGGACATTCTTCCGCTCGGATGCGGTGCGCGAACCGGTGTCGCTGGAAGCGCAGGACTATCGAAAGACCTCGTGGCGTTTTCCATCACCCGATCCGCGGTTTGATCGGGAGATCAATTGGCGGCTTGACCCCGAGGTGTCGCTGGGGCTTGCGGGCGAGATGGGTGTGCATCAGTTCGATGTGATGATGTGGTATCTGGATGCCATCCCGGAGTCGGTGATCGGGGCGGGGTCCATCCGTGCGCACGACGATGGTCGGGCACTGGCTGACACCATCGATTGTGCTCTGCGGTTTCCGCGTGGGCTTGGGATGAGGTACGGTGCATCACTGGGGAACTCCCACGGCGGGAGATATGAACTGTTGCGAGGCACCAACGCGGCGATCAAACTCGCGTGGACGGCGGGTTGGATGTTCAAGGAGGCGGATGCGCCGACACAGGGCTGGGAGGTGTACGCGAACCGACAGCAGTTTCACAACGAGGAAGGCATTACGCTGATCGCGGATGCGACGCAGTTGGCTTCGCAAGGGAAACTGCAGGAAGGGGTTGGTCTGCCCAATCCTCCGCTCTACTACGCATTGGGAGATTTCATCGCGAGCGTCGCGGAGGGGAAGCCGGCGATCTGCGATGCGGAGGCGGGGGCGCGGGCAACGATCGTGGCGATCCACGCCGCGAAGAGTGTGACCGGGGAAGAGATCGTTCGGATTGACCCCTCGCTGTTCCAGTTCTGATTTGATGAAGACGGGATCACCGCTTGGCAACGCTTCGATTAAGGAACTTGGGCATCGGTTTTCGGCTTGGGTTGACTGGGCTCCTGATCACTCTGCTGATCGGTTACGCGGCATCGGGACTGCATCTCTACTGGCACTACGAGCCACGCGACGAGCGTCCCGGTCTGTCGATCAACGACATCAGGAGTGCGTATCGAGGGATTGATTCGCCGTCGATTCTTGCGGAGTCACTGCGTGGGGGGCATCCGGAGACGCTGAGCGATGTGGATCGGCAGGCGCTGTTGGACTGGCTCGCATCGGGGCGGGTGAGTGAGAACTACGACAGTCTCGATCTTGGCGATGATGCTCCGGCGGAGATCATCGCGATGTCGTGCCTCTCCTGTCACTCGCGGAGTGCGCCCGCATCCGAGCGCGATGCGGGTGCGATGCCGCTCGAGTATTGGAACGATGTCAGCAAGATCGCGTTCGCGGTGAAGATCGAGCCCGTGCCGCTGAAAATTGTGGCGATCTCCACGCATACGCACGCATTGGCGATGGCGCCGCTCACACTCGTGATTGGTGTAATGGCGTTCGCCACGATCTTCCCGCGTCGCTTTGTTGCGGGGGTCTTCGCGGTTGCCGGCTTGGCGTTGGCCGCCGACATATCCTCGTGGTGGCTCGCTCGTCTCGGGGATGTCTGGGTGTATGTGATCGCGACCGGCGGCACACTGTATTTCGCTGCCTCCGTGCTGATGATTCTGATGTCGTTGGTGGAGCTCTGGCGTCCGTTCGGTCCGAGGAATTCTCCGGGGAAGGTCGTCTCGTCATGATGGACTCTGGGTTTCTTCTGGCTCGGCGACGAGTGCTGGCGGGCGTCGGCATGATGATGCTTGCCGGGCCGAGTTTCATCGAGCGGGTGTTTGCACGCCAGGTCATTGCTCAGGAGCGCGAGCCGCTGTTTCGGATTTCTCTCGCTCAGTGGTCGTTGCACCGGACCTTGCGGGCGGGGGATCTTGAGCATCTGGATTTTCCGAGGTCTGCCCGCGAGGATTTCGGCATCGAAGCGGTCGAGTATGTCAATACTTTCTTTGCGCGTGGGGCCGATGCTGCCTACATCGCGGAGCTTCGCAAGCGATGTGACGACATCGGTGTGCGTTCGCTACTCATTATGTGCGATTCGGAGGGGGCGCTGGGTGACCCGGATGAAGAGAAGCGCACAGAGGCGGTTTCAAATCATCACAAGTGGGTTGAGGCGGCGGCTGTACTCGGGTGCCATTCCATTCGCGTGAATGCGCAGAGTCGGGGCGACTTCGAGGAGCAGCAGAAGCTGGCGGCGGATGGGCTGCGACGGCTGTGCGAGTTCGCGGATCCTCACAAGATCAATGTGATCGTCGAGAACCACTGGGGGCTGTCGTCAAACGCGGCATGGCTTGTCGGAGTCATGAGATTGGTCGATCATCCTCGCTGCGGCACACTCCCGGACTTCGGAAACTTCGATCCGAAGGTCTACGACCGTTACCAGGGCGTGCAGGAAATGATGTCGTGGGCGAAGGGTGTCAGCGCGAAGAGCTACGATTTTGACGAAACGAGCGGTGATGAGACGGCGATCGACTATCGGCGTATGTTGAAGATCGTGTTGCTGAGCGGGTATCGTGGCTTCATCGGAATCGAGTACGAGGGGCGGCGTTTCAGCGAGCGAGGCGGCATCCTCGCTACGAAGTCGCTGTTGGAGCGTCTGCGTGAGGAATATTCGCGAGATGAGGAGATGCGATGATTCGAGCGTGCAAGGTTCTTTTCTTGATCGCCTGCTTTGCGAGCATCTCGTGTGCCGTGGGTCCGAGCGCGGAGCGTGCGGAGGTCGCCGCGATGCACAATGTGCTAAGCGAGGCCGAGCGGGAATCCGGCTGGCGGTTGCTCTTCGATGGTGAATCGCTCGAGCACTTCCGCGGCTATCGCAAAGCTGAGATGCCCGAGATCGGCTGGCGTGTGAAGGACGGGACACTGTGGCGTCCTCCGGGGCAGGGTGGTGGCGATATCGTCACGCGCGAACAGTTCCGGGATTTCGAGTTCGTCTGCGACTGGAAGGTCTCGCCTCGCGGAAACAGCGGCATCATCTATCGCTGCACCGAGGATCACGCGTATAGCTGGGAGACGGGGCTTGAGATGCAGATCCTTGATGATGAGGGGCACGGCGACGGCCTGAATCCCAAGACCCGTGCGGGCTCGCTCTACGACCTCTTCCCCGCGCCCGAAGGCGTCGTGAGGCCAGCAGGGGAGTGGAACACGGCGCGTATCGTCGCGCGTGGTGCACGGGTTCAACACTGGCTGAACGGCGAGAAGATCGTTGATGTCGATATCCTCAGTCCCGAGTTCAAGGCGGCGTGGAAGGTCAGCAAGTGGCCGAATATGCCCAACTTCGCAACTCGTCTTCGAGGCCACATCGCGCTTCAGGATCACGGCGATGAGGTGTGGTTCCGCAACATCAAGATCCGCGAGATCGAGTAGGCGGCTCCGCGCAGCGTTGTTCAACCGATCCTGATCACTTCAGAGCGTTCCAGACTCATCCGTTCGGCATCGAGCACCTCTGACACTTCGACGGCGTGTTCCATCGTTGCTCGCAGGTCTTGCCTGCCTTCGGAGATCGCCTCGATGATGTGGCGTGCTTGGGCGTCGTATCCGCTCTCTGTGCCGACCTCGATCGCCCTTGAGCCCGAGTCGGTGTGCAGGACAAGCGTCGGTGTCCTGGATATGTCGAACTCGGCCGTTCCTCGCTCGAAACAGACCATGAAGCGCATGCGGAAGCCGGATTCCGGGTGAAGACTCCATCCGCCCTCGGCGGCGAGATGCATGCCGGGATGTGCTTCATACCTGTACAGCGTCGTGACATGAGCGAGCGATCCCGCACTGGCCACTGAGTCGGGGCGCCCGAAGCACCAGCAGATGAAGTCCGTGTCATGGATGTGGAGATCGACGAGGGCACCTCCGCTCCGAGAGTGATCCGCGTAGAAGGAGGATGCCCACGCTGGGGCGCTTCCGAGACGCTGGAAACAGGCGCTTTGCACTCGGCCGAGCGATCGATCGTGGATCCGGTCGCGCAGCCAATCCCAGCCGGGCCAGAATCGCATGCACATCGCCGGCATGCAGAGCGTGCGTGCATCCGCTGCGGCGATTGCGAGTCTGCGGACATCCCGTGTGTGCACGGCGACGGGTTTCTCCACCAGCACATGCTTGCCGGCTTCGAGTGCCTGGATCGCAAGATCGGTGTGCGAGTCCGTGTAGGTGCAGATGCTGACAAGGTCGATTGCCGGGTCCGAGAGCATTTCGGGAACAGTCACATGGAAGCGCACCCGTGCCTTCTCGTCCTTTGAGAGCGATTCGGCCGAATCGCAGCCCGCATCCCACCGAGAGCGATCAGTGTCACAAACAGCTTTCAATTGGCAGTTCAGACCGCTTGCTTGCGCTGCCTGATACGCACGGATGTGGTGCCATCCGATGAATCCGAGCCCGATGACGCCAATGCCGATCATCGTGCCTGCTCCCCGGTCTGGGTGATTCGGCGGATGAGATCGGATGCCGCGCGAACATCCTCGATGCGCTCCAGCCCCGCCTCTCGCTCGATCATCAGGTCACACTCCGGGACTCGCGCTTCCAGAACCCGGAAAAACTCGATCCAGTCGACCTCTCCCTCACCAGCACGGACTTCCTGTCCCCACTCTCCAGAGACTCGGCTGGTGCGGGCATCCTTGATATGCACCTGACGAACCCACGCCCACAGTCGCTCGATCGAATCGATCGGATCGCCACTCCCGTAGAGAAGCATGTTTGCGGGATCGAAATTGACCCCTACATCGGCCAGTTCCGAAAGCACGGTTTCGAGCGTCGCGGCAGTCTCCTGACCCGTCTCAAGTGCGACGGCGATGCCATGCTCCGCGAAGGTGTCAGCGAGTGCTCGGAGCCGCTCGATCATGGTGCCGTATCGAGGATCGGTGCGTTCGTCTGGGAGGAATCCGGCGTGGAGAGTGACAAGTCGGATGCCCAGATCCGAGGCGATCCGTGCGGATGCTTGTGCCGCGTGGAGGTTTTGC
>ERZ869909.2026-NODE-2026-length-14732-cov-8.631116_pt1 | contig 14732 bp, 17 predicted proteins | sample MGYA00520892_ERZ869909 | MGnify/ENA primary metagenome ERZ869909 (study PRJEB32215, sample SAMEA104723947) | bioreactor metagenome | biome: bioreactor; feature: anaerobic bioreactor; material: water | place: China | collected 2015-03-12 ...
CTCATTTGACGAGCAAACCCAACCGGGTGGGGAAATTTGAATTACCACACTGGGGAAAATTCGCTTGCCCTTGACACCCTCCGCCGTGGCGAGCAGGTGTTCGCCGCGGCCGCGCGGGAGCGCCGCGAGGCGCGTGAGGCGGCCGCAAGCCGCCCACCACCAGCCAGGCCACCACGGACTACCCCCGAGCAGGCGGCTGCCTATCTGGCCGCCCTGCCGCCCGGCCTGCGGCCTCGCCGGCCCGAGGCGCCTAGCTGATGCCCAGGCGGGGCGCATGCCCCGCCTGTCCGCTGCTGGCCAGCCAAGATGGAAGGGATCCGGCGCATCGCCTCAATCAGCCGCGAGCGTCAGATGCCCAACCGGCTCGGCCGACGGCCGCACTTTGATCTCGATGTCGTAGCCAAGGCGATTCAGGCAATCCATCAACTTGCGCTCAGACAGGTTGGTAAAGTCGCCGCGCATCATGCCCGACACCTTCGGTTGCGGGATACCCATGCGTTTGGCCGCCGCTTGCTGATTCAGTCTGAGGGTACGCATTGCCTTCCTGATCTCGACCACCAGGCTGGTCTTGATCTTCAGTTTCTCGGCATCGGGAAGTCCAAGGTCGGCGAAGATGTTACCCGAGCTGCGTTGAACCTCGACACCTTCAATGATTCGTTTTTGCATTTCGTAGCTCCTGTGCCATTGCCTCGGCCACTTTCAGCCGTGCACGGATGACGTCCATGTGTGCCTTCGGCGTGGCGATCCCGCTCTTGCTCTTCTTCTGGAAGCAGTGCAGAACAAACACTGCTTCCGAAAACTTGACTGTGTAGACCGCTCGATAGGTGCCGCCGACATCGTCTTCGACGATCTCCAGCACGCCGGCACCGCCGAAGCCCTTGAGCACCTTCGCCGCATCGGCCTGGTCACCCATCTGCGCCAGCGACAGGGCGTAACCGAAACGCTGGCGCACGTCGGGCGGCAAAGCCATCAGATCCTTGTAGCTGCTCGCAATCCACTCAAGCGGTTTTTCTTTGTCGATCATGGCGTTCATGATTATACCTGTTCAGGTAAAAACGCAAGTGCGATAGTCGTATGCGCATCTCCCCCTGCGTCGCACGTGCGCCTCACCTGCGACGCAGAGAACCCCACGACCACCCTGCAAACACGCCTGCGACGCACGCGCGACTCACCTGCGTCGCAGGGACTCGTGTGCTCGTACCCGCAGTCCAACTCCTGCGACGCACGTGCGTCGCAGAGCTTTTCTTGTCGCGTCCGCTATCACGTTCCCCACAGAAAAACCACCGGTTAAAACCGCCGAAACCGCTGTTTTAGCAGAGCGACAGCGGCGGTGTGAGCGGGCAAATTAGAGATGCGTTCAACATCAACAAGCCGGATCATCAATGAGCCCTGCCGAATCCCTTCCTGCAATCATCAATGGTTTGCGTGCAGCTGCTGACCCCAGTCTGCTCGCGGCCGAGGGCCGCTGGCTGCTGCACGGCTTGCTACTGATCATGATCAGCTGGACAGCCCTGACAAACATGCTCAAGCAGGCCGGACCGAGCGAACTGATTGCTGATGTCATCAAGCTGTTTTTCACATGGGGGCTTGTATCCGCTGCACTCATGGACGACAGCGCCATGTTGCGTGGCATGGCGGCCGGCTGGGACACGCTTGCGTCGAGGCTGAATCCCGATGCCGATGTCGTAAGCGCATTAGGCCGGATGCTCGACGCTGCGACGAGCGTCTGGAGAGGCGAACCCGCCGCAGCGCCAACCCCTGAAGGCGGGTGGGTTGATCGACTGCTCGCGAGCATTTATGCGGCTGGGGGGCAGCTTGCGAATTATGCGTACGGCCTACTCATTGCGCTCCTAATCGTCGGCGCGGCAATTATCTATGTGGGTGTTTATGTTCTTGCGCAAGTGCTTGTCAGCATCAGCCTCGTGTTCGCCCCGATCCTGCTGCCCTGGCTGCTAGTAAGCCAAATGTCATTTCTTGCCACCGGGTGGCTGCAGTTTTTTATCAAGGCAGGCATCACGCAAGCCCTCGCGGCACTCATGTTGGCAATGACATGGGGATTCGTTGAAAGCGCTCGAAAAATGGTGCTCGACGCCGCAGCCGACCCCGCTGTGAATTTCGTGGCGTACAGTATGGCAATGCTCATAATGATGCTGCTCGCATTCCTGATGATGCAAGTGCCAGGGATCGCGAACGGACTCGTGTCGGGATTCAACTCCGCCGCATTTTCGATCGGCGGGGGTGCTCAATCCGCGGGTCGCATGATCAACAGCGGCGGGTCAGCCATCGGGCGTGGTTCCGTCCAGGCCGGCGCTTGGCTGGGCAACAAGATCTCAAACATCCGGGGTGGGAAATGATCTTCCCACCGGAGCAGCGCGCGGTGCGCGCGCAAGAGAAGCGCGAGATCGCGCTCGAGCTGGCCGTCCAGGAGGGGTTGGTGACAACAAACGCGCTGGCTGTCCGATACGGACACGGATCCAGTGTCGCGGCTCACCGCTTGTTGAAGCAACTGCACGAGGAAGGGTTGCTTCACCGTGTCCGGAACGGACACAGGCATCTCTATCTCCCTTCGCCGGCGGCGCACGCGGCAGTGTTGGGCGAGGTCCGCGAAGCCCGCGAACTGGACATCCCGCTCGCGCTGCTCGCGCTCGAACTGAGGACGACGATCGAGGCCGCTGGCGGCATCGCCGTTCGCGATGGCCGGCGCATGCGGATCACCATGCCTGGCGCGGCGGCGGTCAGGGCGCGACTGGTTCCCCGCATGCCGACTCGCGAAGTGCTACATGCGCTCGCCAACGACCCATCAGTCGACGCGCTCGTTCTCCCCAGCGGGGAACAACGCGACGCCGCGCGTCGCTCCATCAGCAACCCCCGCGCACTACTTCTCACCCCCTCGGACTGGAGGACAGCACCATGAAACACACCCTCGCGGCCGCGCTCGCGGCCGCCTCGATCCTGACTGCCCCCGCCCCCGTCCTCGCGGGTGGGGGCATGAGCGGCGGCGCGACCGAGGTCACGCAGATCCTCAACAACACGCAGCTCGCCCTGCAGTCTGTCAAGCAGGAGATGCAGTACGCACTGCAACTCCAACAGTACATGGTCGAGCTGCAGCAGTTGATGCCCGGTGAGATGGTCGCCTTCGGTGAGTTCATGCTTGATGCACACCAGACCATCACTGCAGCGCAGCAGGTCTACAGCGCTGGCGCGAGGCTCTACGGATCGCTTGAGGATCTGCAATCGGTCACTGACAACCGTTTCAAGAGTTTTGCTGCTTCAGGCCTGACTTGGGAGGACTATCTCGAGCGGGAGGGGCAACTCGTGCAGCACCAGCGGGACCGCGTGGGAATTCTCAACCAGCACGAGGCGCACGTGGCGCGCACGGTCGCGCGCAATCACGAGAACTTCCAGCGATTGGCGGAGGAAATTCCTCGCACGCAAGGATCACACGAGGCCATCCAGCTCCTCAACGGTCAGATGGCGATGCTCAACGGCACGCTCAACGAGGCCCTTCACTTCCAGCTTGCCCAGTCCCAGCGCGAGAGCGCACGCGATGTCGACGCTGCGATCGCGCGGGACCTCGACCGGCAGGCAGTCGAGCGATTCATCCAAGACCAGCGCGCGGCGGACGCCAAGGCGCGCGGAATGCTGGACGAGTTTTTTACACGGGAGGCCAGATGAAACACATCAACAAACCCGATCACGATGGCGAGGCGCGCGTGAGCGAGATGCTCGCGCGGATTCGGAGTAAAGCGCCGCGCGCAAGCGCGTTACCGGAAACGCGCGTCGCGAAGTTGATTCGTGTCGCGCGCGAGCAAGAGCGGAGGAAGCACCGATGACAAGAAAGAGATCAATCCTTGTGCCGCGTAGCGGCACGAGCGCGACGGCACGGTTCAGCGTCACGATCGACGCGGACCTCCTCGAGCGGCTGCGGGACCTCGAGCGGCGCGCGGAGCGCGCGGGCTTTGCGTTACCGGTAACGACACTCATTGAAGAACGGATCAAGGAGATCGTGCGCGATGCGAGCCGGGAACTCTCCACCCTTGGCTTGAACCCCGCCGCGTCCGCGCCAGCGGACGCGGCGGCGGGCGAAAAGGAGAACCGGGATGGTTGAAGAACACCGCGGATTTCTGGGGCGGGTTGAGATCGAGGGCGAGACCGGGAAGGTTGAGCTGATCATCAACCGCCTCTCCTCCCCCGGATTGGATTCGTATGTCTGCCTCTCGATTCGTAGTGGCTCGGTGCGGGTCGAAGTCGACTTGCCGGCGTGGATCGACTCCCCGCTACCAGGCCTGATCCAAATCAGGCCCGGACACGACCCGGTGATCATCAGTCTGCCTGACGATGGGAACGCATGTGCGGAAGCCCGCGAAAAACTCGAGAAGTTGCTTGGTCCCCATGCATGGTTTGCCGGCCGCGCGCAAGCGCGGCCGGCGCCAGAAGTATGCGCCTCGTCGCGCAGCGACGAGGCGCAAATTTAGCGCCCCGCCACACCTGATACCGCACATGCCACAACACACAGCTCGGGTCGATTCAATGCGCAGCGGAAGCTGCACATTGAATCTCACACCCCTCGCACCTTTGGTGCCTTCGCGCGAGGCGTTACCGCCTCGCTTTGGCCCGGAACCCCGCTCCGGGCAAGGAACACGGACACAAGGCGCTTGCGCCTTGAAGGAAAAAGAAGCCAAGGCGGCAACGCCTTGCCGAAAGGAGTCGAAATGCGCCAACAACGGACCGTTCATTTACCTGTTTTGCTCGACGCAAAACTAAAGAAACTTGCCGTCGCTCAGGGCAAGACGACGAGCTCAATGATTGCTGATCTGGTCGCGTCCGGCCTTGAATCGGAGCCGCAAAGACTTGAGCGAATGCTTCAACTCGACGCCCGCATCGAGACCCTGCAGCGGGTGGTCAACGAACGATTCAACCGAATCGATGGTGCCCTCGACGACATGCGCGAGCACTCCAGCAACGTAGAGGAGCGCGTTGCGACGATCACCAAAAACGCCATCAAGCTCATGCTCACCGGCGGCAAACAGGAGGCCGGAAAGTGAGCCAGGACATCACTCGACAGGGACAGATCGCCCTGCACTTCACCGTTGCAATCATCGCTGTCGCTTGCGCGTCGCTCTGGGTTTGGTACGCGTGGCCCAATGAGAAAACGTGTATCCATACACGTGATGCCGCGGCATGTGCAGTCGCCGGGATGTCCCGGAATCTCGCCCTGTTCCATCCATTCAATCAGTCCGACTTCAGCATCGTCTGGACAGATGGAAAAGTCCACCAACTGAAATACGACCCTGGCTTTGATTGGCTGACCGAGCAGGCGTGGCCGCGTGTGCGATCCATTCTGACGGGCGCGGCGGTGGTTCTCTTTGGGCTTCTTGCCCTGGGAAACATCGGCATCATGTTGCTGGCAAGGCACCACCGTAAGGAGAAAAAGAAACATCTGCGGGGTGCCGAGGTCATCGCGGAAAAGGCCCTCGCCAAGCTCGCCGGGAAAGAAAACCCTGGTGGTCTGAGTATCGGAACGATCCCGATTCCACGCGCCCTCGAGCCGCTCAGTTTCTTATTCGCGGGGTCTCCTGGAAGCGGCAAAAGCCAGGCGATCAACCGTCTCGTCATGCAAATTCGCAAGCGCGGGGATGCTGCTGTCGTCGCCGATGCGGGTGGCGAGCTCTTCGCGATCGCGGCCCAGAAGGGGGACGCGTTGCTCAACGTGTTCGACAAGCGGACCCTGCAATGGTCCCCGTTCGCGGAGGTGGAGGGACCCGGCGACCTCGAGCGAATCGTCAAATCAATCATTCCAAACGCCGAGGGCGAGCGTGGCGAGTGGCGACGATATGCGCAGCAGTTGCTTGAAATCACGATGAGCCAGCTCCTCGAAAAGGGCCACGGTAAAAACTCATGGCTGCTCTACTATTGTTGTTCCTCAACGGTTGAGGAGTGGGCGGAACTGGTCGCTGAAACCCCAGCTCAGCCATGGTTTGCCCCAGGCAACGACCGGATGTTTTCAAACGTCAGGGCAGCCATTTCCACCTTCGTCACTCCCCTCCGTTACCTGAACCCCACCGCCGGCCGTGACGCATTCTCGGTGACCAAATGGTCACGAACCGCACGCGAACGCGGGGCGGTGCTGTGGCTTCCGTATCGCGAGGCTAGCCTCGACGCAGTGGCTACTCTCGTTGCCACCTGGCTTGATCTGGTGACCGTCGCGCAGCTTTCAAGTCGACCGGACAGGGACCGTCGGATGTGGGTAGTGGTAGATGAATTGGCCGCGATCGGGAAGATTGAAAGTCTCCAAAAGGCGCTCGCCCAGGGGCGCAAGTACGGCCTATCGGCAATTGCGGGCTATCAGTCTATCGCTCAGTTGAGGGATCTGTATGGGGAGAACGGACACCGGGCATTGTTGTCGTGTCTGCAGACTCGTGTTGCCCTGGCAACCAGCGATTTTGAGTCCGCCAAAGCGCTGGCCGATGACCTGGGCGATGCCGAGGTGTCACGTGAGGAGTTCTCAAGCAGCGGTCGTATCGGGGAGGTCGCGAGCCAATCAAAACGCGATGCCCGAGCGATCGAGAAGGTAATCCTGCCTTCGCAACTGCAGCGACTCAGCCCCTTGCATGGCTACATCAAACTTGCTGGCGATCACTCGATTGCGCACGTCACGATACCCATTCTGAAGGCTCCGGAACGGCTCAATCCCTGGCTGCCAAACACCGACCTTGACCCCCGCATCCGCCGTCCGGAGGCGGTGGCGTCGGAGCCAAACCCGGCTCCCGAGGCGAAAACCGAACCCCCAGAGCCAACCCCGGCGGCACCGGACGCCGAACCCGAGTCGACCGCCGATCTGGATGACGCTGAGGACGATGACGTGCCGGATCCTGTGGTGGGTGTTGACGACATCGATGACTACCTCGAGTCGCAGGATCCCGAAGTCGAAGTGGAGGATGAAACGAAATGATGACCGCATCCCGCATGAAAACCGGCGGCTCCATCATGACCTATTTTGCTGCGCATCTGCAGGAGCGTGCGCCTGTCGACGGGGGGGTGGAAGACTACTACGCTGGCGAAGGCGATCTGGGGCACTGGGTTGGCGGAGGGCTCGCGCGGATGGGTCTCATCCAGGACGAAGTCGTGACTTCCAAAGACTTCCAGATGCTGGCCGCAGGGATGACGCCGGACGGCCGCGAAAAGCTCGCCCAGAACGCGGGTGACAGCGAGCGCCGAGCGGGCATGGACCTCACATTCAGCGCCCCAAAGTCCGTGTCGGTGCTGTGGGCTGTGGCCGATCGCGAGCAGCGCGAGGTCCTCGAGAACGCCCACGAGCGCGCGGTCAAAACCGCGCTCAAGTTCCTGGAAGGCAAGGCCTTCCTTGTCCGTACCGGCAAGGAGGGCGCGGTGCAGCAGCGTGCGAAAATGATCGCCGCGCTGTTCCAGCACGGCACGAGCCGCGAGCAGGATCCGCAACTGCACACCCACGCCTTCGTCATGAATCTGGGGGTGCGAGAGGACGGAAAAACATCGTCCATCGACCCCATCACAATCATGCGCTGGCAAAAGGTCGTGGGGGCGGCCTATCGCGTCGAGCTTGCCGAGAACCTGCGGCAAGCTGGCTTGGCCGTCGAGCGCGACGGCGAGGCTTTCCGTGTTGCTGGAGTCGACCGGGAACTCGAGGCTGAGTTTTCGAAGCGACGCGCCCAGATCCTCGAACGCCTCGACGAGCTCGGGTTCGGTGGGGCCAAGGCTGCGCAACATGCTGCGCTCGAAACGCGTCGCGCAAAAGACCAGGTTGAAGTCGCCCAGCTTCGCGAGGAGTGGGCCGCGCGTGCGTCGGGGCTGGGACTCACGGCAGAGCGTGCGGCCGAGCTCGCCAACGGCGTCGAACCGCCGCGCCTGGCCGAGCTCGTCGGAGCGGCTGAGCTCCTCGAGAAAATTACCACGAACGAGGCCATTTTCCGGGATCGCGAGCTCTACCTCGCGGCCATGGAGGCGGCGCAGACTGCGGGCAATCTGGGCGATGCGAAGCTGCTGGCTGAGACGGCTCGAGGCCTTGCCGTCGAGCTCATCCACCCCGTCACGGGCGAGGTGGTCTACACCACGCGCGAGATGCTGCAAGCTGAACGCGATGTGCTGCAAATCGCTCGACAACGTGCCTCAGATCCAAGTCACGCCCTGTCCGTCCAGGACGTTGAGCGCGCCATCCAGCAGATGGAGTCGGAGCGCTCAATGCCCGACGCACCGTTTCGTCTCCGGGACGAGCAGCGCGCGGCGGTGCTCGCCCTGACAACCCGCCAGGGTGCGACCCAGGTGCTGGTTGGCGATGCTGGAACGGGCAAATCGACCGCGCTCGAGGCCGTGCAGCGCGCGTATTCATCACAGGGCTACACCGTTCTCGGGGCGGCCCTGGCGGGCAAGGCCGCCGCTGGTTTGTCCTCCGATGCCGGGATCGATGCCAAGACCATCGACCGCCTCCTGTTCGACATCGACCAGGATCGAGTGAAGCTCGGGCCGAAGACCGTCCTCGTCGTCGACGAGGCCGGCATGGTCGACTCGAGAAAGTTGGTGCGACTCTCCCGCCTGGCGGAACAGTCCGGCGCGAAGCTGATTTTGGTCGGTGACCACAAGCAGCTCCAGCCGGTCGGCGCCGGTGCGACGTTCCGACACCTGGCGGCCGAGCTCCACGCGGCGCGGCTCGAGCACATCACTCGCCAGCGCGAAGAATGGGCACGGACGGCTGTCCGCGAAATGTCGCGCGGCGACGCCGCCGCCGCGATGCGCAGATACATCGAGGAGGGGCAAGTTCAGGTCGCCACCACCCACCGCGCAGCGGTCAGGAAGGTCGCTTCGCAGTACCTGCTGGACCGTTCCGAAGTTGGCGCGGACAAGTGTCAGATTACCGCCTCGACGAATGCAGCGGTCCGCGACATCAACGACGAGATCCGCGCTGCGCTGAAGAAGACCGGCGAGATCGCGAGCCCGATCGACCTCCGGGTACGTGAGTCGCGGAGCGATGAGGTACGTCTCGAAACCCTCGAACTGGCAGTTGGCGAGCGGGTCGTCGTGACCCGTAACCTCAATGCCATCGGCCTGAAGAACGGTGACTTCGCGACCGTGCTGGAGCTCGCGCCCGACCGTCTGGTGCTCCAGGTCGACCGGCTCCAGGAGCCGATTGAGGTCCGTCCGGAGGAGGTTTCGCTGCGACATGGCTACTGTGCGACCACCCACAAGCTTCAGGGCGCGACCGTGGAGCGTGCCGTGGTGCTCGGGTCCGAGCATACGTCGCGCGAGATGGCCTACGTGCAGGCCTCGCGCTCGCGCGGTGAGTGCACGTGGGTTTTCAGTGCCGCCAAGATTCAGAAAATCGAGCTCGAGATCGGGGAGCCAGGCGAGTCGGGTGAGACAAATCGGGCCGTCGAGGAGGGGCGCGTTACCGGTAACCCGACAAGATCCATCCGTATCAGTCAATCCGACCAGCAACCGACCGAGGGCATGCTGAAGTGGGCGCAGGACCTCCACAAGAAGGGGAAAGGTCCAGAGATCGCGGAGCCCAACAGCTTCGAGTACGTCAGGGAGTATCTCAATCAGTTCTCCGGCAAGGAAATTCAGAAGAACCTCCAGAGCGAGGGCCTCGAACAACCGGAAACCGCCGCCAGTCAGGTAGCGGCATTGCGTGCTGAAGGTCGTGAGAGCGAGGCCGATCTGCTCGAGCGCCTCGACCGCGTCATCGGGCGGATGGCTGCGTCCCGACAGAAGGATTCGACCCTTGACTGGCAGCAGGTCACTCGCGCACCGGTCGAGGTGGCTGGCCCCGACGAAGCATGGTTGCGTGATCTCGAGCGAGGACTCCAGGAGTCCGCCAGGGTGAAAGAAAACGCCAGAGACCAAGCGCAGCAGCGCCAACAGCAGCATGAGCGCGGGCGCGATGGGATGGGGTTGTAAGTCTCGGGGCATCCCGGCTCCGCCGGGACCGGACGCCCTTCCAGGCTCGCTTTTCGCTCGGTCCCTGCGGGACTGGCCGCAAGCGGCCACCCTCCAGGCCGCCTTGCGTTGCGCGCTCCGCGCGCTATTCAGAGCCCGGCAGGGCCGGGCTGAGGCGCAGGCCGCGAGCGGCCCGCGCTGCTTGGCTGTTCGGCTCGAGAACCATTCAGCGCGCTCCATCCTCCTGCGCTGTTTGCTCCACCAGTCGGTCCCGCCCTTTTCGCCGACGAATCTCACGCCGCGGTCACTTCGGAAGGGTCCGCTTCGCCGAAATCCTCACCCGTTCGGTGCTCGCGCTGTGCGCTCCGCTCCGCATGCGGCTTCCAGTTTCGCCCTTCCTCCATTCCCTTTCCCGGCGTGAGACACGACGGCGAGGCGATACCGACTGGCAGATCAAACAGCAAACGTGCAGGAGGATGAAATCATGAGCGCACCGAACATCGAGCCGAACAACCAAGCCAACAACGCGGGCTTTCCCCCCGCACCCCCCGAGGACTCCTCCAACCGGCAGGGGTGGAAAGTCGAGAAGCGCAAGTTCTTTGTTCCTGGCGGGTTTATCCCGGTCGAGCTCGAGGGCGAGCTGCCCGAGGGTGTCGAGGTCTGGCGGGATCCGGTTCGCGCCGTGGCGGTTGGGTTTTCCGGCAAGCGGGGCAAGCCGGATTGGTACTACCGGTTTCCGAGCGAGGAGCGCATGCAGCGGCATGTCGACGACTGGATCAAGCGGATTCGTGAGGCTGAGGAATGGAAAGCCAAGCGACGTGCTGAAGCGAAGGCTAAGGCCGCGCAGGGGCACGGCTGCAAGGTCGGTGACATCTTCCGCTGCAGCTGGGGATATGAGCAAACGAACGTCGATTACTACCAGATCACCGAGCTCCACGGCCGCACGATGGCGACCGTGCGCCGGATCGCTGCACAGGCAGAGGAAAACGGCTGGCTCAGGGGTGATTGCGCACCGGCGCCGGGTCGCTTCCTTGATGAAGATCGCTATCCCGCCATGCGCGTGAAGATCAACACAGGCGAGACGCCGAGCTTCCGGGCCTACAGCTTTGCCAGTGCCTACTTGATGAAACCAACGGTCGAGGTCGAAGGGGTGAAGACCTACAACGTCGACTACTGGAGCGCGTACCACTGAGTCATCAGCCCCGGCACTGCCGGGGCTCACTAAGCAGGAGAGAACGAGGTGAAAGCCGAGGTAATGCAGACCCCAAACCGCTGCGATCGATTCCACGTCATCACGTCACCCCAGGGGGCGCTATCGCCGGCCGGCTACCCGGTTGCACCGTGCGAGATCCTTGCATCAGACCTACCAATCGAGCAGGCGCGACAGATCGCGCAGCAGTTCAACCAGGCGCCACAAGTTGGGGCTTGAAATCCGATCAAACGATGAGAATCTGACCAGGAGTAATGACCATGCACACTACCACGATTTGCCAATACGAGGATGAGCCGATCTTTGACCTCGTGCTGCTCGACATCGTCGACGGGGTTGGGAAATTCCGCAATGCGGCCGGGCAGGTGCTTGAGCTCCCGATGTACGGCAAGGGGTGGGGCCACGAGCTAACCAAGCAAGTCAATTTGAATCAACGCGGGGTCGCGATACCGGGCAACGGCTGGCGCTTCCACCCCTACTTTGATTCGACGCTCGAGCGTGTGCCTGAGCTCGACCAGCCGGCCCGGCTCGGCTGGAAATGCCGAGCGAAACCCGAAGGCTTCACCTGCCCGTTGTTCATCGTGCCGGGTGTCGACGGTGCGTTCCTCGAGGAGCAAACCGAGACATTCCAGATTCGTGTTCCGCCTGAGTTCATCGAGATCTGCGACCGCTACGGCGTCGACGTGGAGGACGTGCTCCACGGCTTCATTGCCGATGCGGCCGGTCTCATGAATCGGGTGATCTGCCCGCGTGCCGACGAGCTTAGCAGCCACGGCAGCGACGAGCGGATGCTCGCGCAAGAGTACATCGAACGGACGTGGCGGAGGGGTTGAGAATGCTTTCCTTGATTTGTCCCTGGCGCTCCGCGCCCCCCTTGGGCTGGCTAGCTGCCGACGCGAATGAGCACCACCTCACCGGGATGGTACGAATTCTTTGCTCGCGCCCTTGGTCGGAAGCGGCCATCGAGATCGCGGTCGCCTTCGGCGAGGCGGAGCGGAAACCGATCAATGTGTCGTTCCTGCCGGACCAGCAGGGCCTTTGGCTCGAGTCCGACCTGTCTCAGTTCGAGCTTCAGCGCAGTGGGGGTGAGGTCGTTTCGATAATCGTCACGAACAATATAAACCCCCGCGCTGGCTGGTGGTGGCTTGATCTTGAGATTATGCAGGTACAACCATATGTCATCTATAGACCAACTTGCTCGACACGCTCCCTGAGCGTTGAGGAAGCTCAGTTCATCTCTCAACACCCCGCCCCGGAGGAGCTGCTATGAAAACCAGACGCCGCACTCGCTGGATTGATGTTGTCATTCCCACTCTGTTTGTGATCGCAGCCATGCCAGGTCTTGCGATGCTCATTCGTCACGTCTTTTCTTGAGGCCCGTCATATGTACGCGAACGCAACTTTCTCGGACCGGCTCGCGATCCCGATTTCCCGGCTCGTTTCGTGGGCGCTTGGCGTGGCATGCATGTGTATCTCCGCAGTCGCCGGGCTCTTCATTGTGATCGCGGTGTTTAATCCACAAGACCGCTTTATGTATCAGCCGATGGTGAGCTGGAGCGCTGCGGCGCTGTCATGCGTCGCTGTGGCCTCGGCGTTGATGACCATGTGGCGCGGTCCGTTCGCGGTCTATATTCGTGCCTGGGCGCTTTTCTGCGCCGGTCTGACGCTTGGATTCGCGGCGCTCGTGCTCGAGCAATGGCTCATTGTGGCCGCAGCCCTGACCCTGCCGACCATCGCCCTCGTTCAGCACTTCACAGTGCCGGTGCAGGCGCAAGCGCTGGCCGGTGGCGCGGCCGGGCCGATGCCAGTCGCTGAGGATCCGCCGTTTTTCGAGGCAGTAAAGTCCCGCACTACCTTTGTCGACGTGGTGGGCATGGATGAACTGAAGGCGCGGTTGCTTGAGGCGGGGCAGGAGATCATCGGCTCCCAGGCGAGCCAGGGCGCCAAGCGAAACGGGATCCTGCTCTTTGGCGAACCGGGCAATGGCAAGACCTTCTTTGCCGAGGCGCTCGCCGGAGAACTCAAACTGCCAATGATCACCGCCACTTTCGGCGATGTCAGCTCCAAGTGGGTGAACCAGACCACCGAGCAAGTGATGGACGTGTTCAGGTCCGCGCACGAGCAAGCACCCTGCGTTCTTTTCCTCGATGAGATCGACAGCCTCATCAAGGATCGCAACCTCAGCACGGGCGCGAACGACGAGACAATCAAAACCACCAACTCAATCCTCACCGAGCTGGTCAACGCGCGCAAATCGCGCATCGTCGTGATCGCCGCGACCAACTTCCTCGACAAGCTCGATCAGGCTGCGATCAGGGAAGGGCGCTTTGACTTCAAGATCGAAATCACGCCACCCGATGAGCCGGCGCGGGCTTCCGTCATTGCCGGCGCGCTCGAGCGTTTTAATCGCATCCGTGTCGACGAGGGCGCGATCGCCCAGGCCGCGAAGCGCTGGGAAGGCTTCTCGGTGGCACGTATCCGCGCCGTGGCCGATGAGGCCGGCCGCACGGCTACTAAGGAAGGGCTCAACGAGATCACCTATCAGGATCTACAGGCCGCACTGCGCCGCATCCAGGGGCGCAAGGGCGCCATGGCGGCCAATGCGCCGACGCTCGATGAGCTGACCCTCACAGAGCCGCTGGAGCGTCAGCTGCACGGATTGGCTCGCCGGATGAGCCGGATCGAGGAGATCGAGGCACGCGGCGGCAAGGTGCCCAGCGGAATGCTCTTCTGGGGGCCGCCGGGGACCGGCAAGACCGTGACAGCCCAGGCGCTCGCCAAGAGCGCGGGCTGGGCGTTCCTGAGCACCAGTGGAAACTCCCTGCTGTCCAACCCGGACAAGATCGATGAGATCGTGCGCGAAGCCCGCGACATTCGCCCGTGCGTCGTGTTCATCGATGAGGCCGATGATGTTCTGGCCGATCGTCAGTTCTCGCGCCACTCCGCCTCGATCACCAATCGGCTGCTCACCGCCGTCGATGGCGCTGGTGGCAAAGTCCATGACATCGTGTGGATTGCGGCCACGAACCTTCCCGAGCAGATGGACTCAGCCGCCCTGCGTGGCGGTCGCTTCACCGTGAAGGTCGAGTTTGCGCTGCCGGACGCGGCCACCCTGATGCAGTTTATTGGAGGCTGGATTGCACAATCTAAGGCCGAGTTTTGCCCAGGCCTCACGCCTGACCTGATCGCCCAGCGCCTCGAGGGACTATCCATCGCCAATGTCGCGGCCGTCATGCAGCAGGCCGTGGATCTGGCGGTCGACCGATGGATGGAAGACAGCGCAGATGATCATTACGTTAGCCTGGCTGACATCGAGGCCGCGTGCGGGAGCGTGTGATGAATGTCGAGCGATTGATCTCAAAAGCCGTCGCGCGCCAGCAGAAGCGCCTCGATCAGGCGCTGGCAGTCTTCGGCGTCGCGCTGGCGCTGCGTAGCCCCGAGCGGTGCATCACGATACCCCGCGTCGAGTTCGGACACTGGCAGCCAGACAGCGAGGCCTGGAAGCCGCGAAACTGGAAGTGTGGGGAGGTCTTTCAGGGGTCGTCTCAGAAAACGGAAAATAAAGCACGCTAAGCGTGCGTGGAGGCTGGCACCCAGCGGTACAGCGTCGGAA
>ERZ869909.2027-NODE-2027-length-14731-cov-3.916542_pt1 | contig 14731 bp, 19 predicted proteins | sample MGYA00520892_ERZ869909 | MGnify/ENA primary metagenome ERZ869909 (study PRJEB32215, sample SAMEA104723947) | bioreactor metagenome | biome: bioreactor; feature: anaerobic bioreactor; material: water | place: China | collected 2015-03-12 ...
CATCCCGGGTGTGTATGGCGGTATCGTCGACAAATTCCCGATTGGCGCCCTGATGCAGAAAGGACTGACGGTGAAAACCGGACAGACCCATGTGCAGAAATACCTGCCCAAATTGCTCGAGATGATCGGTGAGAAGAAGATCGATACGACCTTCCTGATCAGCCACCATATGAGTCTTGAAGATGCGCCGGAAGGATACCGGCTCTTCCTGGAGGAGCAGAACAGCACCACCAAGGTGGTCCTGAAACCGGAGTGGGAAAAGCAGCGGGCAAACTGAAACGCAATCATATGCCCGGCACGCGGAATGCATCTGTCTCCGCGTGCCGGGCATCGTTCTTTCATGCGCGGGATGCTACGCCGGTCTGGCTGGAAATTCTCGAGAGGGCAGCCCCCGCTGATCCGTCACCGTCCGCGAGCGCGACATCACCCAGTGACAGAATACCCACCAGCCGCTTGTCCCGGTTCAGCACCGGCAGGCGGCGCACCTGCAGCTCGCCCAGATTCTGGCAGACATCGCCTGTGTCATCATCCTCGTAGCAGTATTTGACACTGTCGCTCATGACCTGAGAGACCGGGGTGTCCGGCCCCATACCGCTCGCCACGGCCCGCACCGCTATGTCCCGGTCCGTGATCATACCGACTAGACCGTCACCTTCGGCAACCGGCAGGCACCCGGTGTCGATTTCGCTCATCAGGCGAGCGGCCTCCTGAATGGTGTGGTCGGGGTTGGTCATGCGGACATCGCGCGTCATTACATCGCTGACTCTCATCTGATCCTCCTTGGTTCGCCCAACCCCGGTGGCCAACCGGCCAGCCTTGTCCTTGTTCCCTTGCAGCACCATGGCGGAACCATCGCGGCGGGTGCCGGTTGGTCTGCCCCCGACCGAAGCCTTTGTCAGGCTATGGTGAAAAGGAAGGAGTATCCGATGCCCGCCAAATCGAAAAACCAGCAGCAAGCCGCCGGAGCGGCGCTCAGCGCCAAACGCGGCGACACCAAGAAAAGCGACCTCAAGGGTGCGTCCAGAGAGATGTACGAGTCCATGAGCAAGGACGAGCTTGAGGACATGGCTTCCACCCCGCGCAAGGGCAAGCCGACAAAGAAAAACTCCTCATGACGGAGCGACGTATGTTGACCCGGCCCGACATGAGCAGCCAGTCCGCAGGTTAGTAATGTCCATATTTATCAAAGTGCTCGGCGCGATATTCCTGCTTGCAGGGCTGGCGTTGTCCTGGTCGCCCATTCCTGTGGGGATCCTGCTCATTCCGCTGGGTGCCGCAATGATCGTGGCCACCTCCAGCCACGCCAAGAAATGGCTCCGCCAACGGCGCGTCAACAACCCGAAGCTTGATCGCTGGCTGTGCAAGATGGAGGGCAAGGTGCCCGAACGCATTGCCCGCCCTCTCCATGAAACCGACGCCAACAACGACAACCGTTAGCAGCAACGGACATGGAACAAAGCGTCTCCTGACTTGTTGGCCGCACCGATGCCAGATTTTCAGACGGCTTGTTCAGGATATTGACATGTTTAGGTTTTCCTCACTTCTCCCTGACCTTGGGACCGCGCCGGAGGGTGCGCAATGAGCACGCAATCGTCCCGGCTGGTGCTCGTCTCCAACCGTGTACCCGTAGGAGAGACGACGCCCGGCGGTCTGGCCGTCGCGTTGAAAGACGCCCTATCAACACGTCAGGTCCTCTGGTTCGGCTGGAGCGGCGGACTGACAGACAAGACGGGCGCTGGTCTGACCGGCATCCGGCGCGGCAATGTCGAATATGCCGTCACCGATCTCACTACGGACGAGTATGAGGGTTATTACGCCGGGTACGCGAACAAAGCCCTGTGGCCCAGCTTCCACTACCGGCTCGACCTGGCCGAATATCAACCCGACGAGTTCGCGACCTACATGGCGGTGAACGCCCGCTTCGCCCGCGAATTGTACGAGCGGATATCGCCCAGCGACCAGATATGGATACATGACTATCACCTCATCCCGCTGGCAGCCGAGCTGCGCAAGTTTGGCGTGACCAATCCGATCGGGTTCTTCTCTCACATTCCGTTTCCCTCACCAGAAATCTTCCGCGCCATACCCCAGCATGCTGCGCTGGCGAGCGGGTTGATGGCATGTGACCTGGTAGGCTTTCAGTCGGACCGGGACCGCAGCAACTTTGAGCGCTATGCGGCAGAACAGGCCGCCATGTCGGCCCTGCCCGCGAACGCCCCGCAAATGGCCGGCCGCCGGACTTCAGCCAAGGCCTTCCCGATAGGGATTGACGCCGCCGCTTTCGCCGCAGAGGCAGAAACCAGCGCCGGGTGCGCGCCTCCCGCACTGGTGGGGGCTGGCAAGTGCCTGATCCTGGGCGTGGACCGTATGGACTATTCCAAGGGCCTCGTCGAACGGGTGACGGCTATAGAGACGCTGCTCGACAGCCGGCCCGATTTGTGTGAGCGGGTAAGCTATATTCAGGTCACGCCGCCCAGCCGCGGAGAGGTAGACGCCTACGCCCAGCTGCGCATCGAGCTGGAGACCTGTGTCGGTCATGTAAACGGCCGCTTCTCCACGCTGGACTGGGCGCCTGTACGCTACCTGGCACAGGGGCTCCCACGAAACGAACTTGCGGGTCTCTACCGCGACGCGGCGGTAGGCCTTGTCACCCCATTGCGCGATGGCATGAACCTTGTGGCCAAGGAATTTGTGGCCGCGCAAGATCCCCGCAATCCCGGCGTTCTGGTGCTTTCCGAATTCGCCGGGGTGGCAGAACAGCTGCCGGAAGCCCTGATCATCAATCCCCACGATCCGGCCCAGCAGGCGCGTGCCATCGAGCACGCGCTGGCCATGCCCCTGCCTGAGCGCCAGGAGCGCCACGCGGCCATGATGGACACGCTGAACCGCTATGATGCGTCCTGGTGGTGTGGTGCATTCCTGCAAGAGCTGGCAGTGGCCACGTCAAAGAGCTCCGCAGTTCAGGCCGGGGCCGCCCACCCACACGACGAGCCACTGACGGCGCCGCAGGTTGCGGCCGGTGCGCTGGCGGTGGCCGGGCGCCGGGTGTCGGGAGGCTAGGAAGCCCGGAGCCATGCGCCGGAACAACAACGCGCGCCCGTTGTTGGAAGGCTTCCATTCGCTAATAACGCCAAGGAGACCCCGATGAAAATCCGGCTGAAACCCCTCTCACAGCAAACCATCGTCATTACCGGCGGCAGTTCCGGCATCGGGCTGTGTACGGCCCGCATGGCCGCAGAAGAAGGCGCGCGCGTCGTCATCATCTCACGCAATGAAGAGGCTCTGGCCAGTGTGGTGGAGCAGATCAAAGCCAGCGGCGGCGAGGCAGACTACATCGTCGCCGATGTCGGTGACCGCGATGCCATGCGTGATGCCGTCGATACGGTGATTGAGCGCCATGGCGGCTTTGACACCTGGGTCAACAATGCCGGCGTCGGGATCTATGCGACGCTGGAAGAGACCAGCGACGAGGATCACCACCGGATATTCCAGACGAATTACTGGGGCGTGGTCTATGGGTCGCTGGAAGCCCTGCGCCATCTCAAGGAGCGCGGCGGCGCTCTGATCAATACCGGGTCCATCTCATCGGAGATGCCGGCGCCCATACTCAGCGCCTACACCGCCTCCAAGTTTGCCGTGAAGGGATTTACCGACTCCCTCCGGCTAGAACTCATGCACGAGAAGGCTCCGGTAGCCGTCACGCTGATCAAGCCGAGCGGTATCCACACGCCGTTCGGAGAGCATGCGAAAAACTATATGACCGCCCGCTCTCAGGTTCCGCCGCCCGTCTATCACCCCAAACTCGTTGCCAAGGCCATCCTGCACTGCGCCGAGCACCCGACCCGCGACGTGCTGGTAGGCGCTTCCGGCTTTGCCCAGACCATGATGGCAAAATTCATGCCCGGTCTCTCCGACCGGCTGTTCTCCTGGGCGTTTTACAAGACTGCAATCGACAAGAACCTGCCCAAGCGGAATTCGCGAGGCCTGCACAATCCCGGCTCTGACGGAAAGGAGCTTGGTGATCAGGACGACCCGATCCTCGAGGTCAGCCCCTACACGGCCGCGCAGCTGCACCCCAAAGCCACGTTTGCGATCGGTGCGGGCATTGCGGCGCTGGCAGCAGCCCTCATCATCAAGCGCAAGGATGTCGGCAAGCTGGTGAAGGCCTAGCGCTCTAGGATTTCTCCTCGTCAGCCTCCTGCTCCTCGCCATTCCTGTCGATGCTGGTGAGGAGCAGGAGGCTGGCAAAATTGATCAGCGATAGCACCAGCGCGATGCTGATCCGGCCAAACCCTACCGCTACGCCGATAGCGCCTGCGTTCCAGATGGTCGCCGCGGTCACCAGGCCGTGCACTGAACCATTATGCTTCAGGATCGCGCCGCCGCCGATAAACCCGATCCCCGTGATGACGCCCTGCAGGACCCGCGCCCGCGCCTCCACTTCACTGGCCTCTGCAGGGGCGATCACCAGCGCAAAGCCGCAGGCGGCCATCGCCACCACCGGCAGGGTGCGAAATCCGGTATTGTGAGGGCCGTGGCCCCGCTCCCAGGCGATCGGCAAGGTGAGGAGAAAGGCCAGCAATACCTTCAAGAGGTCGATGCCCAGCCGCTCCATGTCAGGAACGATCTCCTGCAATAGCTCCATACCGCCCTTACGCCTCCGTCGGATTGCCTCTGGATGAGGCCTTTCAAACATGACAGGCGGCATTCGGTTCCGCGCAGAACAAGACGGGCAATCTGATGTTTCGGCCTCGGCCTTAACGGCGATTTTGTCGGGGGTGCGCGTCCGGCAGCCTGTCTGAGCTGGGCCGAGCCGCCACCAGCAGACAATATAACCTAGATTATCGGAACGCAGACGCGTCTCAGCCGTAATTAGAGGGCGGCGGGATGAACCGAATTTGAACGAGGCATTTCACCGAAGGAAGGGTGGCCGTCCCCTCATGGAACACGCATCCGGATTGCAATCAGAAATACTCGATCTGCTGCCATCACTGAGGGCGTTCGCCTTCTCGCTGGCGCGTGACAGCAGTGATGCCGACGATCTGGTGCAGGAGACTCTGGCAAAGGCGCTGACGAATATCGACCGCTTCGAGCCAGGCACCAATTTGCGCGCCTGGCTTTTCACCATATTGCGGAACACCTTCTACAATGCGCATCACCGCCGCGTCCGTGAACCGGCCATGCCGGTCGAGGACATGCCCGCTTCCCGGTGCAAGCCGGAACAGGAATGGTGCCTTAAGCTGAAAGATGTCCACGAGGCGATCGCCAAACTGCCCATCCAGCAGCGCGAGGCACTGATACTCGTGGGCGGCGCAGGGTTCAGCTATATCGAAGCTGCCGAAGTACTGGGATGCGCAGTGGGAACGATCAAGAGCCGCGTCAATCGCGGCCGGATGCAGCTGCTTGCCCTGCTGGATTGCGAAACCGAGCTTGAGTTTCTCGAAGAGAAGGCGAGCTAGACCTTACCGTCTTCCGGATCGGGTTTGGCCCGGAGCGCGGCACGCTGGCGGTCCAGCGCCTGCGCAAGCTTACGTACCTCCTCGGGCATATCACCTTTGCCGTAAGCGGCATAAAGCTCGCGCAGCTGCCGGTCCAGCTGCTCTGCTTTCGCGATGTCGTCCTGCTTGTCCGAGCCTGCACCGCGAGACGCAGGGGAACCATTTGATTTTTCTGTATCCATACTCGTAGCACTTTTCAGGGTAATAAGTATTTTTACGCAAGCTAGTTCCGTATGGATCACACAAATCAGATTTTTGAACTACTGACAATGTTAGCCGATTGGCTCTGCGAACGCCTGGCGGAGACAACCGGCCAGAGCAACGGGACTGAGCGGCTTCCTGACCAGGAAGGTCCGCGTCTCGGCGCAAAACTCGCTGTGCTGTCCCGGGCGGGAGGTCACAAGCACCACTGGCACATTCAACGCCTGGCGGATATGGTTCACCGCGTTCGCGCCGGACTCCTCGCCATCAAGCTCCGCATCCGTAATCACCAGATCCGGCGCAGCGGATGAGGCACAGGCGATCACCTCGCGCGGCGAACTGAACGGGCCGACCGGATCAAAACCCAGTTCCTCCACAAGGTCATGGAGCTGCTGCGCCATGACAACGTCTGGCGCGAAAATCAGAACCCTGCGCGACCAGCCAAACCCGGTCAGAACATGTGCGCGGCCGATAGCGGCTTCAAGCTCGCGTTCAGACATCCCCGTGATTTCGGCAGCTTCCAAGGGGGAGAACCCCTCAAAGGCACACAGCAGCAGCGCGGCCCGGTCCATGGGGCTGAGCCTGGCCAGGAGATAATCGAGCCTGTTGGTGGGGGTAAAACCCGGCCGGTCGACGGGTATCCAGCGGCTGTGAAGAGCCTTGAACACCTCAATACGGGCCGAAGCAGGATTGCTTTTATCCTGTGGCTTTAACTGATGCAGCGCATCTACCAGCAATTCATCGGATTCATCAGCATCGAGACTAAGAAACCTGGCGTACCGGCGGACCGAACCAAGTTGAACTGTAATTTCACCATCCATGACTTTGGGCCTTTATTTATTTTTATCGCCCGCAATCCCTCATATCGGCGAAGTTAATCTAATATGGGCGCGGCGGCTAGGATAAACTCTCAGAAAATTTATTGTTTGAAACAATTTGGATGCCAACTGGTTGTTTAACAACGCCGATAGCAGAAGGCCTGTTCTCCATGGCAAAATCGCATACCACCGTGGACCAGTTGAGGCACGACATCGACCGGGGCCGCACGCATGACAAGGTCGACTTTCCTGACCCTGCCGCCGTACCTCTGGGGTCCGATGAGGAGGCTGCCGGCACGCAAGTGACGCCGTTCGAGGCCAGCCAGGCACGGCACGACGAAACCGGCCGGCCAGCAAGCAAGGCCGGAGCGCCCGGCCTGGAAAGCAATCCGCGCAAGGCCAACCTGTTCATCGTGCTGGGTGCTGGCATCGCCGGTACTTTAGCGCTCCTCGCCTTGGCGACATGACCGGCCATTCCATCGGCGAGCGGCAAGGACGCCCGCGCGGGTTTCCGGCGGACGTCCCTGATCACGCTGGACCGTTGAAGCCCAGGCCCTAGGCGGCCTGCTTGTTCACCTGACTTTCAGCCAGCTTGGTCAGCTTCTTGTCGGTATTTTTCTCTTCCTCGAGCGTTTCCTCGAGAAGCTTGCGGCTGTCTTCATGGCCAAGCTCGCTTGCCCATTCGCACAGCGTACCGTAGCGGGCGATCTCATAGTGCTCGACGGCTTGGGCACCGGCGAGCAAGGCGGCTGTCAGCACATCCTTGTCCTTGATCTCGTCCATCAGCTCCTCCGCCTCGTCGATAATGCCCTCGATGGCCGGACACTCCTCACCTTCGGCTTTCTTGCCGAGCTGCTCGAAAACCTTCTCGAGGCGGCGGACCTGCTCTTCGGTTTCCGTCTTGTGCGTCTGGAACGCGGCCTTCAGATCGGTGTTGTCGACCTTGTCGGCCATCTTCGGCAGCGCGTTCACGATGCGTTTTTCAGCGTAATAAATGTCGCGAAGCCCATGGATGAAAAGGTCTTCTTTTGTCTTGATGCTCATTTGCGGCTCTCCCTGCGGGGTTGATGGAGGCCGGTGAACAACGGTGGCAGGCATTGGTTCCAACACACGATCCGGCAAAATCAGATGCGCGTGACAGCGCACTGAAAAAATGCCGGAACGCAAGGAACAATAAGGCTGGCCAATGATTTCCCGTTCAGCGAGCCGGCTTCCCCTCCCCGCGCCGGCCGCTTCACCCGGCTCCCCCGCAATGGCCGGGATTTCGCCCGGGCAGCCCCACCTTGCTCCGGGCCGCCGCCGGAGGCAGTGGCCAGCTACCCCGCCCAAACAGCCACTGCACCCGGCGGCATTTTTCGTCCATTGAAACGAACGGTCAGGCTGGCCGGAAGGTCAGCCGGTAAGGGCTGAGCGTGGCCGGCATATCGCCGCCGGCCCGGACCGCGCCGGATTCTTCCCGCCACTGCTGCTCTATCAGACGGCGCAGCGTCATTGCACTGGTCATCAGCACGAGATGGCGGGCCGGGCAGCGGGCCGGCCCGGCGCTGAATGGAAATACGCCCCTCTGGTCTACGGTCTGCCCGTCCTGCCATATCTCCGGCGCGAAGCGATGCGCGATATCGCCAGCGGACGGACCGCGATGGAAAAACGGGGCGAAAATGATAACGCCGGAGTCTTTGACAAGGGCGCACCCGTTGAGGTCGGCCTCTTCGCCTGTCTGCCGCAATATGGCTGGCGTGGTCGGCCAGAGCCGCAGCGATTCCATCACACAGGCGCGCAAATAACCCAGATCCTCGGTGGCGCGCTCCTTCCGGGCGCGCTCATAAGCCTCCGGATCGGCACAAAGTAATGCCAGCGCCCGGAAAACTGCCATTCCTGCAGGGTCATAGGCGAACAGCCAGTGCGCAACCTGATGAGCGGGCGCATCGCCGGGTGAAGCCGATGCGGCAACGCGGCTGGCGAGCGATCCGGGTTCCGCGCGCTCCAGATGCGTGTCCAGTCGCCTGTAAAAGGCTTTTAAGAGGCGCTTTCTGCGCGGACGAAGAAAGGCCCAGTTGGCCGCTTTTCTCAATTCGGCCAGCTGGCGGCTCAGTTTCTTATCATCACGCGCGCCCTCCCCCAGAACAACCCGGCGGACAACACGAAACCAGGCCTCGGAGAACGTGTCCCAGTCGAGTCGGCCGTCCGGAGGCAGCAACAAGGGGCCCAGCTCGTCATCAATGATGGCTTCGAACGCGGCGGCGCACGGGTGGGACACTTCCTCGGAGGCCAGTACCTGCTCATTGAAGCTGCGGCGATTACAGCGCTCGGCGCCGCGCGAAGCCAGCGAAACCCCGGGCTCGAAATGGGCCAGCGCCGACTGCTTCTCGTCGCTTGCCGCCATGAAGGGTGCCGAGGTGTTGTCCAGCACCTCCATCGCATCCTCAGGCGACAGGATGACCACGCGGGGCCGGCCGGGCAGTTTGAGCTGCAAAGGCCGGTTCCCGTAGGTCGAGCGCAGCCGGGTCAGCGTGCGTATGGCGCGCGCATCAGTTTCCATACGGTCGGCGAGTGCTAGCACACTTCTGCGCCGGATCAGCACGCCCTTGCCGAGGGTCGGCAGGGCAACGTCCAGAGCAAAGGCCAGCGTGTCGCCTGCGGTTGCGCGGGAGGGTCCTCTCTGCGCCATGCTTCACCGGCTCGCAGGCAGATCGCTCGCGTCACGTCCGAGATAAGCCAGCGTCAAGGTTTGCAGATTGTCCTTCACCCATGCGGCCATAGCCTCCTCCTGCGCGAGGATCTCGCCGCAGGCCTCGGCGATCTCGGTTTCGCCAGCGGTCTCTGCCGCAGCAATGAGCACAGTGTAGGAGGCCACCTCAAGGTTCTCAAAAGCGTGCAACGCCAGAGCCCAGTTCATGATTTCGTCGTCAGCGAACATGCCGCTGATAGCCTGGCCCTTGGCCAGCAGCTTTGAACCGGCATCCTTCAATGACGAAGTATCTTCGCCCAGCGACTCCAGACATCCGCGCACGATCTCTGCCTGGTCTTTCGTTTCCTCAAGATGCTCACGCACCCGCGCCTCAAACTGCGGATAGTGTTTCACGCGATCAAGGTGCCCCTTGAGCATGGTTTCGGCTTGTTCTTCCATGGCATGCGCATCGCGCAGCCATTGCACCAGCCGCTCTCTGGCCTGGGTCATTGTGCACTCTCCTTGCTGTCTCAAAATGTTAGTCTGCGCCGAGAGCGGTTGCTCTCTCCGCCCAGCTGCGAAGCTCGTCCAGACGCGTCTCGGCGTAATCGCGCATGGGCTGACGTCCCGGGGTGCCGGCGTACTCCTCGTACAGGGCAAGCTCCGCCTCATGGGCCTCGCGCATCTGCTGAACGAAGGACGCATCGAAATGATCGCCCTGTACGTCGCGTAGCCGCTCAAGCCGCCCCTCAATCATCTGCCCCGCCTGGGTGGCGCTCCACGCGGCGCTGCCTGGCGCTTCGGGACTGCCCGTGCGCGACTGGCTTCCCGGCTCGTCTTCTGTTGCTGCCCGGGCGCGCAGGAAATTGCGGTCGCTCACCGTGCCGGGGCCTTCCGTACTCGCGTGGGGATGGTGGGTCTGCAGACGTTCCAGAGCATCTGCTTCGATCGCGGAGGCATTGGCAGCGCGTGTCAGGGCCAGTGCTTCCTGGCGCTGATCTGCCACCATCCGTTCGGCGAACTCCCGGATTTCCTCTGCCTCGGCAAGCTCTGCCGCCATCTGCCCGGCTTCGATCTTGAAGATCACCCAGAGTGCTGCCTCGGTAGCGAACTGGTTGGACCGCAGCCCTTCTTCCTCCACAAGCACCGGCTCCGCCGTTGAAAGCTCCATGCGGGCTGCAGGGGTCAGTACGATTATTGCTGCAGCCCATATGCCCCTGTGGAACGTCTTCATATCGGCCTCCGGCTGATTGCTTACAGGCCACGCCAACCAGCCCCGGCGCGAATTGTTCCTACCACTGGCGCTTTTCCGGCGAGGGTGGATTGGAGGGGCGCGGCATGCGCCGCTGACGGCGCAGCGCTCCTCCACGCCCGAGTGCAAAAATGACGATCACCGCAACAATCGCCGCCGTAATCAACGCGATCCAGATCATATCCATGGCCGTGCTCCTCGTTTCGTCCACCTCAGGCAGGCGGGCGGATGGAACAAAGAAGCAAGCGGTTGGTTCCCTAGTCAGCCTATGGTGCAGAAACAAGCAGGAGGGCGCCCATGATCAAGAGAGTATTCGGCGACAGGCCTCCGCCTCCCCTACCGTGGTGGCGGATTGAGGCTGCCGGTATCGGCGTTGTTGCGGCGCTCGGCCTGCCGATGGTCATCGACCAGTTTTTTCACGCCATGAATGTGTTTCCCCCCACGCGCGCGCTCATCATCGAGCCAGGCGACCATATCCTCGCCTTCTCATACCGATTGCTGGCATTGATCTTCGGCGCATTTCTGGCAGCCCGCATTGGTCCGCCTGGCGTTTACCGGACTGCTCTGGCCATAGGCGTAATCGTGCTCCTGGCTAATGTGCTGGCCGTGATCTCCATCCGGCCCGAAGGTCCGGCATGGCACCTCATCGCCATGGCGATTGTGGCGCTTCCAGCGGCGCTTCTGGGTGCCTGGCTCGCCTATATCCGGCAGCGTCACCGCCGCGTGGTGTAACGACGAATTGCGGCTGTACTCTCGCTGCATTTTGTCGCCGGGCGCATGATTAAAGTGGAAGGTGACAACTTCGCTCCGAAAGTTCCTGTAATTAGGTGACTCGACCTTACAGGCTGCAGGCGTCATGCTGGCCGGGCAGGACGCTTGCAGGAAGGCGGCCGGAACCGGTGATGAACCAGTCAATACTCCTGATCGCGGAGGATAGCCGTTGCGTGGGCTGCGAAGTGCGTACGCACGGCATTTGCGCGCGGCTGGATACTGGTCAGATTTCCGACATGGAGGCCGCGGTCTCGGTCAAGCGGCTGAGCGAAGGCCAGATATTGATGCTGGAGGGCGACCGCAGCGATCACGTTGCCAACGTCACCAGTGGGCGGCTTAAGGTCTACAAATCCCTGCCCGATGGCCGCACGCAGCTTTTGCGGGTCCTGCGTCCGGGCGATTTCATTGGCGCGCCCTTCCGCGTAACGACAGGCTACACCGTCTCCGCCATCACGGATTGTGAGCTGTGTGTGTTGCCACGCAAGGCTCTGAAAACACTATTCGGCCGCCATAATGAAATCGAGCATGCCGTCATGCGCCAGCTGGAGAATGAGCTCGCCGACGCGCAGTCACGCATTCTGGCGCTTGGGCGCAAGACCGCCATGGAACGGGTGGCCGGCTTCCTCCTTGACGAGCATGAACTTGCCCGCACCTGCGGCGACCGGCAGGCAGGCCCACTGACCCTGCCCCTCGGACGCGCCGAGATCGCCGATCTGCTCGGACTGACCATTGAGACCGTCAGCCGGAACATGACCCGGCTGAGGAAGGCCGGCATCATCACTTTGGAGGGCGGGAAGTCTGAATGCGTGCACATACTGGATGAAAGCCGGCTGGCCACTGCAGCAGGCAGCGAGGACCATTGATCCGGATCAATGCCCGGCGAGAGCGGGACCTTCACACTCGGTTTTGAAGATCGGAGTGTGAGTGATGCGTGAGCCTCCATTTGTCCTGCGCGACGCGCTGTTGGAGACGTGCGAGCTGCTGGAGGCGATCCGCTCAGAGTTGAGGTTGCGCGACCAGATGCACGCGTATGCGGTCCTTTATGCTGTTCTCCGAGCAGCGCGCCAGGGCATGCCCGCTGCTTCAGCCCTGCGCATGGCGGCCGGCATGCCCCTGGTCACGGCCGGTCTAGCCATACAAGGCTGGCACACACGCGTAGACGCTGCCCCAACTGGTACCTTCACAGACCGTGTTGGCGACGGCTTGCCGCTTGGATTTCCCGTTCCGGCGGAGACCTGCGCGACGGGCGTTCTGGCCGCATTGGCGAGCCGCATGGAACCCGACGCACTAGCCAGCCTGCGCGCCGTCACATCCGGTGCCTGCCTGTCCGGTGCGGGCCCGCACCCCCAAAAGTAGCAAGGAGAGCTCAAAATGGCCTACCGCACACTCATGGTTCATGTCTCGTCTGACGGCTTCAAAAATGGTCGGATTGAGAGAGCCCTCGAACTGGCGAAGACGTTCGATGCCAGGCTGATAGGCGTGGGCGCGATGGCCCGCCCTGAAGCGATTGTCACGCCGGAGGGCGTGATGTACCCCGATCCTGACAATGTCTCGATACTGGAAAGGGACCTGAAAGCCCTTTCATTGCGCTTTTCGAAAAAGGCGGCAGTTCTGGGTAAGGACAAGATCAGCTGGCGAAGTGCCCTCACGGCCCCGGCGCCCTTCCTTGCAGAAAATGCTCGCGCCGCTGACATGGTGATCGTCAGCTCACGCGCAGACAAGGACTTCCCGGTGATTGGCATCGACCCGTCCGATGTAATCATGGCAGCAGGACGTCCCATCCTCACCGTGCCCCGTGGAAAGGGCGAGCTGGATTTTTCTACTGTTCTGGTTGCGTGGAAGGATACGCCGCAGGCCCGCCGCGCCGTAGCAGCGGCTCTCCCGGTACTGGCCCTCGCCAAGCGCGTCGTGATCATGGGAGTTGGGGATGATAGTGCCGAGGCCGCGCTTAACGACGTGGCCGCCTGGCTAGACAGTCATGGGGTGAAAGCCGAACCCGTTCATGTGAGCGACCGGAACGCCGGACGGGCGATTATCAGAGCCGCAGAACTGCAAGGAGCGGGCCTGATCATCGCCGGCGCCTATGGCCGCAGCCGCCTGCGCGAATTCATTCTCGGCGGGGTGACGCGGGATTTGCTGTTCAAAAGCAAGACACCCTGCCTGTTCAGCCACTGACCAGCCCCGTTTGCGCTTGCAGTAGATGCAAGGCGCCTCAAGACTGATACGCGCCCCCAAGGCTTGCTCAGGCCTTGGGGGCGCTGAAATGCAAAGCGCTGCCAGCGGACCTGCCCATGCCCGAGACGTCACACCTCCCCGATTCCGCACCAGCCAATATTGAATGGCACGCCCTGACGCCCGATGCCGCTCTGGAGAAGCTGGACGCTGGACCCAAGGGGCTTGCCAGCGACGAGGCGGCGGCGCGGCTGGAGCGCTACGGACCTAACCGGCTGGAGGCCGCGCGCAGGCGCAGCCGGCTCGCACGGCTTGTCGCCCAGCTGCATAACCTCCTGATCTATGCGCTGATCGCCGCAGCGTTTCTCGCCGCCGCCATCGGGCACATTACCGACGCGGTGGTGATTGCGGCCGTGGTGATCGTCAATGCGGCCATCGGCTATATCCAGGAGGGCCGGGCAGAGCGCGCGCTCGACGCCATTCGCGGCATGATCGACCCCAACGCCGCCGTTCTGCGCGATGGCAAACGGGTCACGATACCCGCCTGTGAGATTGTTCCGGGCGATGTCGTGCTGCTGGAGGCCGGTGACCGTGTGCCCGCAGATATGCGCCTTGTCACCGCGCGGGGCCTGCGCGCGGATGAAGCCATACTCACCGGGGAATCTGTGCCCGTAGACAAGTCCTGCACCAGATCGGTGGCGGCTGACGCCCCGCTCGGTGACCGGCATACCATGGTCTTCTCCGGCACGCTGATCACTGCCGGGCACGCAACGGGCGTCGCGGTTGCTACCGGCACGGCCAGCGAACTGGGACGCATCAGCGCAATGCTGGGCGAGGTGGAGCAACTCACCACGCCCCTATTGCGGCAGATGAACCTGTTTGCGCGCCAGCTCACCATCATCATTCTGGCCATGGCCGGGCTGGTCTTCGCCTACGCGGCTTTCACCCAGCACTACGCGTTCGACGATGCGTTCATGGCCATGATCGGCCTTATCGTGGCGGCGATCCCCGAGGGCCTGCCTGCGGTGATGACGATCACGCTGGCCATTGGCGTGCAACGCATGGCTGGGCGTAACGCCATTATACGCCGCCTGCCAGCCGTAGAGACCCTCGGCGCAGTATCGGTGATCTGCTCGGACAAGACGGGCACACTCACCCGAAACGAAATGATGGTGGCCGCCGCCGCAACCGGCGACGCGCTGTGGCAGGTCAGCGGCACGGGCTACGCGCCCGACGGAGAATTCACCCGCGATGGTAGCCCGGTAACCGCGCTTGACGATCCGGTGCTGGCCGAGCTCTGCCGGGCGGCCCTCCTGTGCAACGATGCGGGCCTGCGCGCGGTCGACGGAGC
>ERZ869909.2028-NODE-2028-length-14724-cov-8.127262_pt1 | contig 14724 bp, 12 predicted proteins | sample MGYA00520892_ERZ869909 | MGnify/ENA primary metagenome ERZ869909 (study PRJEB32215, sample SAMEA104723947) | bioreactor metagenome | biome: bioreactor; feature: anaerobic bioreactor; material: water | place: China | collected 2015-03-12 ...
GCATAGTGACGGTTCTCCGTCTCATACTCAACGTGAGCCGTCGAAATCGTGATCCCGCGAGCCTTCTCCTCCGGCGCACCATCAATCTGGTCATACGCACGAAACTCACCGAAATACTTCGTAATCGCAGCCGTCAGCGTCGTCTTGCCATGGTCAACGTGACCAATCGTGCCAACGTTCACATGCGGCTTGTTACGCTCAAACTTTGCCTTGGCCATGGCGCCTTGTCCTCGTCGCGACTTGCTGGGTAGGCAGGTCTTCACGCCCTGCCCGGTTAAACTGACGGCGCGGGATAGCGCCCGTAACGCGCCATTGCAAGAGCTTTGCGCCGCTTCGAGGCCATACTTGACTCAGGTTGGGCCAGACGCATTCTGATTGCTGGCGGCACTGTTTGGGGAGACTGCACGGAAGTGTTTGGGGCCTATCGATTTTTCCTGGCCTCCCTGGTCGTGCTGACCCACAGCGGAATGCATTTCGGATCGTTCCGGCCCGGTCCGATGGCCGTGATATGCTTCTACATCATCAGTGGCTACGTCATCAGCGCATTGCTCGATAACAGGGCGGCAAGGATAACGCCGGGCGGGTTCTATCTTGAGCGGAGCTTTCGCATCTATCCGCAATTTGCGGCGCACCTGTTGATTTCGGTCGTTTTCCTGCTGGCCACCGGCCATGTATCCAAGCTCACCGAGATCAGACCGGATTTCGTCTCCGTGCTGACCAATGCCTCTCTCTTTCCCCTTCAGTTCCGGGCATTCTCTGACGACCTTTCGGCCATGCTATACGTGCCGACTTCATGGTCGCTTTCGCTCGAGGCCTCGTTCTATGTGGCCGCGCCGTTCCTGCTGCGCTCCAGATTCCAGGATGTCTTTGGCTGGCTGAGCCTCGCAGTATTTGCGGCGGCCGTGCTCAATCTGTTGCCGGGCCCGCCACATACCCTCTCATACGCCACCATTTTCGGGACGTTGCACTTTTTCCTGCTTGGCACATGGATACAGCGCGGTGAAACACGGAAAGTAGGGGCGTGGTGCGCCCTCATGATCGGCACAGCGATCGCCGTCACCCTTTTTGCCTCCTGGCGGCCGGCCCACATCGAGGAGGCAATATTTGGCGGGTTGTCGGGTGCCGCCGCGATCTATCTGCTCAAGAACGCACGAAATGCCCGGCTGAAACATCTCGATGACTGGCTGGGGCGTATTTCCTACCCGGTATTCCTCAACCACTTCCTGTTTATCTGGTCGTTTGAGCTTCTGGGCCGGGACACGCTGAGCAATTCCGACCGCTGTCTGGTACTGGCCGGGAGCTGGATATTCGGTCTCATCTGCTACTGGGCCGTCGAACATCCGACGCACGCCTTCCGCCGCAGCCTGCGAATGATGGGCCAGCGAGCCGCGCTTGCCCGGGAGGGCGGCGGTCCGGCGCGAGGTTGAAAATGGAGCGGGTGGCGGGAATCGAACCCGCGTATTCAGCTTGGAAGGCTGACATTCTACCATTGAATTACACCCGCGCTCGCACGCGTGCCGCCCCGGCCAGCCTAGCGGCAAGCCTCGCCGCTGGCGAGGTCAAATCCGCCGGCGGGCTGTGACTGGTGGAGGGGGCTGGATTCGAACCAGCGTACGCTTGCGCGGGCAGATTTACAGTCTGCTGGATTTAACCACTCTCCCACCCCTCCGGATCGCCAGCTACTCCGGGCGGACCGGCCGGGCCTTTCGAGCAGGCCTTGTCAGATACGGTCTTGCGCGTGCGCGCCGACCGTCCTAACGAGGCAGCCTCGTAAAGCCGGGACGCGACTTATACTTATGCCCCCTGACCAGCGCAACACCTCGAAACCTCGTTTCGCACACCCGCGTGCACAGGGCCGCAATGCCGGGCGAACCCCGGCGCGGCAGGGCGGCGACGGGCTGCCTCCGGGCGAGGGGTGGATATGGGGCCGGCACGCCGTGCTGGCCGCCCTGTCAAACCCGCGGCGGGGCCTGATCTCGCTGCATGTCACGCGCAATAGCGCCAAGGATCTCGACGCGGCGATGTGCGCCCGCCTGGCGCCGCAGATAGAGGAACCGGCGCAGATCAGTGTGCGCCTGCCAGACACTGCAGTGCACCAGGGTTTCGCCCTGAAGGCGAAAGCGCTGACACCTGAACCGGTGCAGGCGGTCCTGGACCCCACCCACGGCCTTCTGGTCGTGCTCGACCAGATCACCGATCCGCACAATGTCGGCGCGATCTTCCGGTCCGCTGCCGCCTTCGGCGCGCGGGCCATCATCACCCAGGACCGCAAGTCACCGCCCCTGTTCGGCACGGTGTGCAAGAGCGCGGTTGGGTGCGCGGAGAAGGTCGGCCATGTGGAAGTCACCAACATCGCCAACACGCTGCAGGCCTTCCGCGACGAGGGGCGCTATGTGATCGGCCTTGCGGGCGAAGCGGAAACATCGCTCGCGGCCGCGGTGCAGACGGGTGCGGACATCATGGGCCGCACGACGGGCCTCGTTCTGGTGCTGGGCTCCGAGGACAAGGGGCTGCGTCCGCGCGTGGCGGATCATTGTGACATGCTGGCGCGCATCCCGATGGGGCCGAAGGCGGAGAGCCTGAACGTCTCCAATGCGGCTGCCGTGGCGCTATATGAAGCCTCGAGGCATGATCCGAGGATCAATCCGGCCTGATACCTTCCCCGCTTTACGCGGGCGTCGGCCTCGCGCAAGACTGGCGCCATGACACAGCCCCTTGCGCCGCGCAGCGAGTTGCGCACTCACACCGTTTTCAACCAGTCCGAGCCCTTGAGCGGGATCAACCTGTTCAGCGCCGACCGGGTGCTGACAGATGCCGTCAGCCGCAATGGCGGCGATGCCCACCATGACCATCTCTCGGCCTTCGGCGCCCGCGTGGGTTCGGCCGAAGTGCAGGAATGGGGGAGGCAGGCCAATGAAAGCCCGCCCCGGTTCAAGCCGTTTGACCGTTATGGCCACCGCATTGACGAGGTGGAGTTCCACCCGGCCTATCATCAGCTCATGGCGCTGGGGCTGGAGGCGGGGGTGTCCGCCGCCGCGTGGAATACCGGCACCGCGCCCCACACGCTGCATTCGGCCCTGCTCATGCTTATGGGTCACGCGGATGCCGGCGTGTGCTGCCCGATGTCGATGACCTATGCCTGCGTGCCGGCCCTGCGCCATGCCGGCTGGGCGGACGACTGGATCAAGGGCGCAACCGCCAGCGCGTATGACCCCGCCATGAAGCCGATGGGCGGGAAGGCGGGCCTGACCATCGGCATGGCGATGACCGAAAAGCAGGGCGGATCGGATGTGCGCGCCAACGAGACGCGCGCGGTCAGCATTGGCGGGGACGAGGTGGAGCTGACAGGCCATAAATGGTTCTGCTCGGCGCCGATGAGCGACGCGTTCCTGACGCTTGCCTACGAGGGCGAGGCAGAGAGCGCCGCGCTTTCCTGCTTTCTGGTGCCGCGCTGGCGCCCCGACAGCACGCGCAACGCCATCGAGATACAGCGCCTGAAGGACAAGCTCGGCGACCGCTCCAACGCCTCCTCCGAGATCGAATACCACGGCGCCTATGCCCGCCGCGTGGGCAAGCCGGGACGCGGGGTGCGCACCATTATCGACATGGTCAACCACACCCGCCTTGACTGCCTGGCCGGGTCAGCGGGCCTCATTCGCACGGCAAGCTTTCACGCCATCTGGCACGCAGACCGGCGCGCCGCCTTCCAGCGCCGCCTGATCGACCAGCCATTGATGCGCGAAGTGCTGGCAGAGCTCGTCATGGAAGCCGACGCGGCGATGGCGCTGGCTTTCCGTGTTGCCCGCGCCTTCGACACAATGGCCACCGATCCGGACGAGGCAGCGCTGGCGCGCATCCTCACCCCCATCGCCAAATACTGGATCTGCAAGCGTGCGCCCTACCTCGTCTACGAGGCGATGGAGGCCCATGGCGGCGCGGGCTTTGTCGAGGAATCCCCCCTGCCCCGCATGTTCCGTCAGAGCCCGCTGAACGCGATCTGGGAAGGGTCGGGCAATGTCATCGCCCTCGACACGCTGCGCGCCCTTTCCCGCGACCCTGAGAGCCGTGAGGCACTGCTGGCCCACCTGGCGCGCGCCAAGGGGCAGAACGCGGCGCTTGATGCCCTGACTGGCCGCATCGAGGTGTCACTGGCGGGCGGGATCGGAGAGGCCGATGCGCGCCGGTTCAGCGAGGAGGCAGCGCTCGCCCTCTGCGCCCTTGCCCTGATGGATGCCGGGCTCGATGCGGCATCAGACGCGTTTCTCGCCCGGCGCATCGCCAGCCAGTCCACGACGCTTGGGGCCGGCCACGGACAGATCGACACCGAAAAACTGATTGAGCGCGGACGGCTGGCGGTCTAGTGCGAAGCGGATCTGCAGGGTGCAGATGACAGGCTTCGGGGGACGCCCATGATTCTCGCCGCGCTCATTCTCTACATCGTCATCCAGCTTGGCATTGCCGTTTGGGCATCGCGCAAGATGAGCACGCATACCGACTATCTGGTGGCGGGCCGCAGGCTGGGTTTCTGGGCGGTCGGCATTTCGGTGTTCGCCACCTGGTTTGGCGGCGAGACGATCATGGGCTCCACCGCCACTATCGCGGATGAGGGCCTTTCAGGCGCGCGCGCGGAGCCTGTGGGTTACGCTATCTGCCTCATCGTCGCGGCCCTGTTCGTGGCGGGTCAGTTGCGCCAGAAGGGATATCTGACGCTTGCCGACTTCTTCCGGGACCGGTTTGGCCCGCGCGCCGAGATCGCTTCTGCCTGCGTCTCCATCCCCACCTCCATCATCTGGGCGGCCGCGCAATTGCTGGCGCTCGCCTCCATCATCGCCGTGGCCAGCGATCTGCCGGTGGAATGGGCGCTGGTAGGCGCGAGCCTTCTGGTCATCTGCTACACGCTGCTGGGCGGCCTGCTGGGCGATGTGGTGACCGACATCCTGCAGAGCGCCGTGGTGTTTGCGGGCCTGGTCGTGCTGACCTTTGCGCTGCTCGCGCGCGCGGGCGGGTTTGCCGGGGCGATGGACCTGATCGATCCGTCCCAGCTTGTGCTGATCGCGCCCGGCGAAAGCTGGCTGGAACGCGTTGATGCGTTCGCCATTCCCATTCTGGGCTCTATCGTCGCGCAGGAGATGATTTCGCGTTTCCTGGGGTCGAAATCGGCGAAAACTGCCATGCGCGGCGGACTGATGGCCGGCGGCCTGTATCTCGTCGTCGGCTTCTTTCCGATCCTCTTTGGCCTGGTCGGCCCCGGTCTCGGCTATGATCCGGAAGCGGGCGACCTGTTCCTGCCCAATCTCGCCATGGACCTGTTGCCCAGCGCCCTGTTCGTGGTCTTTGCCGGTGCGCTGTTCTCTGCCGTGCTATCGACGGTGGATTCCGCGCTTCTGGCCGTCTCCGGCCTCGCCACCGAAAACCTGTACTCGCGGGTGCGCACCAGGGCGGCGCCGGCCGAAAAGCTGCTGGCCGCGCGCGGTTTCACGGTCGTTGCGGGCGTGATGGCCTATGTCGTCGCCACGACCGGCGAGACGATTTACGGGCTGGTGGAGCTGGCCTCCTCTCTGGGATCGGCGGGCCTGCTGGTCTCGCTGCTCATCGGCATCCGCAGCCGGTTCGGCGGAGAATGGTCGGCGCTGGCCGCGCTTGGCAGCGGGCTGCTCGCCATATGGCTGGGTGATTTCGTGTTCGGGATACCCGGCGCCTTCCTGTTTTCGATCCTCGCCGCACTCGCCGGCTATGTGGCGGCGGGTTTGCTGGTACGCGCCGCAAGCCCGGCACGGGCATGAGACCGGCACGGTCACGTCCCAGCCTCAATGTTGTGTATCCCGGCCAAGGCTCTAGGCTGGACCACGAGCCATCAGGAGATCACGTTTGACACCCCTTGTCCGCAGCACGCTGTTCGAGATCAGTTATTGGCTGGTCACCATCAGCTTTGCCGTGATCTGCACCATTCTCGCGATACTTCCCGGCAAACGGCCCCTCAGCTACGGCATCTTCACCTATGGCCGGGTGATGGCGTTTGCCATGCGGTTTGTTGCGGGAATCCGCATCGACCTTCGCGGGACGCAGCATCTCAGCCGTACGCCCAGCGTGATCGCCGCCAAGCACCAGAGCTGGGGCGATCCCCTCATCATGGTCGCTACGGTCCGCCCGCTGGCCTTCGTGGCAGGCGATCACCTGCTCAAGTTTCCCCTTATCGGCTTCATCCTGAAAAAGGCGGGTGCTGTCGTACTCTCCAATCAGGGCGGTACCGCAGCCCGGGCCCGCATTGACGCGGGAAAGCAGCGGCTGAAGTCCGACCGGCGCCATGTGCTGATCTATCCTGAGGGTCACCTGGCCGCTCCGGGGGAAAAATTCCCCTACAAGAAGGGCGTATACCACCTCGCCTATGATCTGGGCCGCCCCGTCGTGCCGGTCGCGACAAGCCTCGGGCTTGCCTGGGACCGCAAGGCCTTCGTCAAGCGCAAGCGAACCGTTGTGGTGGAGTTTCTGGAGCCCATCATGCCGGGGGAGGACAAGGAAGCATTCATGCGCCTGCTTGAAGACCGCATAGAGGGGCGCACAGCTGAGCTGATACGCGCCGGCAACGGGGAGGCATAGCCCATGGGCCTTGGTGTAGCCGCGCGCCTTCTGGTCCAGCGGCGCTTCGCTCCGCTGATGGCCGCCCAGGCGATGGGCGCCTTCAACGACAACCTCTTCCGCTTCGCCCTGGTCAATCTGGCGACCTTTCAGGGGCTGACGATTTTCGGCCTCGAACGCGACCTGATGGTGCCCATTGCGGCAACGGCGCTGACGCTGCCGATCTTTCTGTTCTCCGCCGTCGCCGGCCAGGTGGCCGACAAGTATGACCGCGCCTTCATCATGCGGCGTACCAAGCTGGTCGAAATTCTCCTGATGATCGCTGCGGCGGTGGGATTTTTCCTCAATAGCGGCCTGTTGCTGGTCACGGTCCTGTTTTTCATGGGCATGCAGTCGGCCTTCTTTGCCCCGGCCCGCAATTCGGCCCTGCCTACCCTGCTGGAGGGCAAGGAGCTGGTGACAGGCAATGCCCTGGTATCCGGTTCCCTCAACGTCGCCATTCTGGCCGGAGCCGCACTCGCCGTGGTGTTCGTGGTGCGCGAGGACGCAGCCCTGATGTTGTCGGCCACGCTCATCGGCGTCGCCGTTTTCGGCTGGATCGTCATGAGCCTGAACACGCCGGCACCGGCCGACTCACCGGACCTCAAGATCAGCTGGAACATCGCCGCGCAGACCTGGAAGGTGCTCGGCTTTGCCTTCCGGGCTCCCGATGTCCTGCGCCCCCTGCTGGGCGCTGCCTGGTTCTGGATGCTCGCCGCCTCCGTGCTGACGCTGATGCCGCTGTTTACCGCATCGGTACTGGGCGGCGACGAGACGGTGGGGCTTGCCCTGACCGCCCTCTTTACCGTCGGTGCGGCTGTAGGGGCCGTCATGTGCGGGGTGTTCACGCGCGGTCAGGACGCGCTGATCTTCACCGTGATCGGGGCGTTCGGCCTTGTCATCTTCCCCAGCTTTGTTGCCCTGTCGACTCTCGGCTGGCCAGAGCCGGACCCGTCCGATCTTGCCAGCGCCGATGTGTTCCTGGCTGACCGGGCCAACTGGCCGATTCTGGCCGCTCTGGCGCTGTCGGCTGTCAGCGCCGGGCTTTTCGTGGTGCCCCTGCAGGCCATGGCACAACGCCGGGCCAAGCCTGAGGTGCGCGGACGCATCCTTGCTGCCGGCGGCATCATGAACGCGGCCACGGCCAGTCTTGGCCAGTTCACGCTCGCGGTCATCGCGCTGATGGCCCTGCCCCTGCAGGCCGCCTTCGGCTATATCGCAATCGTATCGGCGTTTGCCGGTGCATTCGCCCTGTGGCGGATGATGCGTCCGGGCCGCCACGCGGAGTAAAGCATGCTCGCCAAACGGCGTCTGGCGCGGTAAGCGGTGGATTCATGGAGCTGATTCAATCGACCGATGCGCTGGCCAATGCTTGCGCGGCGCTGGGCAAGGACCGCTTTGTCGCGGTCGACACCGAATTCATGCGCGAGAGCACGTTCTGGCCGCAGCTGTGCCTCATACAGGCGGCTGGCACCAAGGCCGAGCTGCTTATTGACCCGCTGGCCGAAGGGATGAATCTCGAGCCCTTCCTCGAGTTTCTGCGCAAGAAGGACACCGTGAAGGTGTTCCACGCCTGCCGGCAGGATCTGGAGATCTTCTTTCACAAGGGCGCGGAACTGATCCCCGAGCCGATCTTCGACAGCCAGATCGCCGCCGCCGCTGTGGGCCTTGGCGATTCCATCTCCTACGACAATCTGGTGCGCGAACTTCTGGGCGCGCAGATCGACAAGGGCTCGCGCTTTACCGACTGGTCGCGCCGGCCGCTCTCTGAGAAACAGGCCGAGTACGCCCTCGCCGACGTGACGCATCTTCACAAGCTCTACCCCATCCTGCAGGAGAAGCTCGAACAGTCGGGCCGTCAGGAGTGGTTGAAGGAGGAAATGCGTCTCCTGACCAATCCTGAAACCTACAGGATGGATCCCGATAACGCCTGGAAACGCCTGAAACCGCGCAAGACGACCGCGAAATGGCTGGCGGCCATGAAAACCGCCGCGCGCTGGCGCGAGATCGAGGCGCAGACGCGTGACGTGCCACGCAGCCGCGTGATGAAGGATGACGGCATTTACGAGCTCGCCCAGTCCGCGCCCGTGTCGCAGGAGCAGCTGGCCGCCCTGCGCGCCATCCCCAAGGGCTTTGAGCGCTCCAAGCCCGCCGAGCGCCTGATCGAGATGATGCGCGAAGCCATGGACGCACCGGAAAAACATGCGCCCAAGCTCGCGCGGCAGACCCATCTGCCGAACAATATCGGCCCCGTAGTGGAGCTACTCAAAGTGTTCCTGCGGGTCGTGGCCGAGGAAGAGGGCGTGGCCCCGCGCCTCATCGCCACCGTGCCGGATCTCGAACAGATCGCAGCGAGCGACAAGGCCGACGTGCCTGCTTTGACAGGCTGGCGCTATAAGGTGTTTGGCGAAGCTGCGCTGAAGCTGAAGCGCGGCGAGCTGGCCCTGGTGCTGGAAAAGGGCAAGGTCGTCACGGTGGAGCTGGAGGACTAGCGCGCGTCGAGCACCGCTTTCAGCTTGAGCATGCTGGCCAGCGTTTCAAAGCGTGACAGAGCCCGTTCGACGACAAGGTCATCGCGCCCCTTTTCCATCGCAAGCACGAGCTCGGTGTCCGAGCGTTCCAGCGTAAAGAACTTCAATACACCCGCCGACCCGCCCGAGAGGGCAGAGCCCAGCCGGATGCCATAACCCAGCAGCAGGGCCGCTTCTTCCTGAGCATCATCGAGCATGCGCCGCGACGGGCACTCCTCCGGGCGAGATCTCTTGCCGGCATAGCGGTGGTGCAAGGTCAGCGCGAGGAAGGCGCGCTCGGGATGGGATATGCCGCCGAAGGGCGCATAGAGCACTTCGGTCGCAGCCAGTTCCGCGCGGTGATCGGGGTGCATGCGCGCACCAAGCTGGGAAAGACGGCAGGCCGCGCCCCGGAGCACATGGTCCCGCTCGGGATCGAATACAGGAGGGCTGACGGCGAAGACCGGCTCCAGCCAGTTTGCCAGCGCCGGACCGAAGGCCGGGTCGCTGGCCGCATGGCGGGCCATGGCTTCGGCTCCCGCCAGCAACGGGTCCTGGCGTTGCTCGAGGGCCGCGCTGCGGCTGAAGGCTACACCCTCGCGCAGGCCGTTGGCCGAGAAGATCACGCGCTTGAACTTGCCGCGCTTGACGATGCGTTTGAGAAGCTGGGCTGCGTAGGGCAGCGTGGAGGCACGCTTGGAGGAGACGCCCGGCGTTGCCGCCAGCGAGGCATCGCTCTGTGCCATGGCGAAATCGGCGGCGCGCGCCACCTGCTGGGCGGAGAGCGCATACTGGTGCAGCAAGGTCAGCGGATAGCGGTCCAGCGCCATGGCGAGATGCGCAAACGCCCGCCACGCGCCGCCCACAGCGTAGAAGTCCGGGCCTGATCCGTCGAGCGCGCCTGAGGCCTCGTCCAGCCCGTCATCAATCTCGCCGCGTATGCGCTTGGCATCTTCGGCCCCGCCATTCAGTACCGCCAGCGGCCCGAGCTTCAGTGAGAATACCGGCCCCACTTCACGGCCTGTCAGGCGCGCGATCTCAAGGCTCGAGCCACCCAGATCGCCAACCACGCCGTGGCCGGCACCGATGCCTGCCACGACACCCATGGCCGAGAGGCGGCCCTCCTCCTGGCCGGAGAGCACCTCGATTTTGAGCCCCGTCAGAGCTTCGGCTTCCGCGACGAACTCCGCCCCGTCCACACACTCGCGGACCGCCGCGGTGGCCACGGCGTGGCGATCACGAACGCCCTTGGCGTCCAGCAGGCTGGAAAACCGGCGCAGCGTGACAAGCGCGGTCTGCACGCCGTCCGGGTTCAGCGTGCCGCGTGATATAGCGCCCTTGCCGAGCCCCGCCATCGTCTTCTCGTTGAAGACCGGCCAGAGCGCGCCGTCCTCAAGTCGGTACTGGACGAGGCGCACCGAGTTGGAGCCGATATCAATGACGGCGAGGTCCCGTCCTGCGGGATCGGGCGTCTTCGCTCTGGCGCGCGTCATGAGCGCCGCGCCAGCTGCGGAACGGAGGGCGGCTGATCGTGGCGCAGCGCTTCGCCGCGGCCGGAAAGCGAAGGATTGGTCATGAAGTAGTCGTGCGCGCTGAACGGCACGGACAGCCCGTCCGTATTGACCCGCGTATAGCTGCCATCAGGGTTCATGTACCAGCTCTGCGCCTCGTCATTGAGATTGGCGACCATGATCTGGTCGAGCACCTGGCGGTGCACAGTCGGGTTAACGACCGGGCACAGGGTTTCGATCCGCCGGTCCAGATTGCGCGGCATCCAGTCGGCGGATGAAATCCACACCTCGGCCTTGGCAGATGGCATCGCCTCGCCATTGGCAAAGCACACAATGCGCGAATGCTCCAGAAAGCGGCCGACAATCGATTTGACCCGGATATTCTCCGAGAGGCCGGGCACGCCCGGACGCAGGCAGCAAATGCCGCGCACGATCAGGTCCACCCGTACGCCTGCCTGGCTGGCCGCGTACAACGCATCAATGATTTCCGGGTGGACGACAGAATTCATCTTCGCCCACACGGCCGCGGGCTTGCCTGCCCGCGCATTGGCGGCCTCGCGCGCGATCTTCTCCAGCAGCAATTCCTTCATGCCCAGCGGCGAGATGGACAGGCGTTCCAGTCCCGTGGGCCGGGCATAGCCGGTGACGAAGTTGAAGATGCGGCCCGCATCGCGGCCGAATGCCGGGTCGGCTGTGAAAAGCGACAGGTCGGTATAGATGCGCGCCGTGATGGGGTGGTAATTGCCGGTGCCGAAATGCGCATAGGTGCGCAGCGCAGCGCCCTCCCGGCGAACCACCAGCGATATTTTGGCGTGCGTCTTGTATTCGACAAAGCCGTAGACGACCTGCACCCCGGCGCGTTCCAGGTCACGCGCCCATTTCAGGTTGGCTTCCTCGTCAAAGCGGGCTTTGAGCTCCACCAGCGCAGTGACGTTCTTTCCCGCCTCAGCCGCCTCGATGAGCGCGGCCACGATGGGTGAGTTCTTCGAGGTACGGTAGAGCGTCTGCTTGATGGCCACGACTTCCGGATCGTTGGCGGCCTGGCGCAGGAACTGCACCACCACATCAAAGCTCTCATAGGGATGATGAACAATCAGATCCTTGGCGCGGATCGCCGCAAAGCAGTCCCCGCCATGATCCTTTATGCGCTCGGGGAAGCGCGGCTCGTAGGGCTCGAACTTCAGCTCCGGCCGGTCATCGGGGATGAGCTGGGACAGCTGGGCGAGACCCAGATTGCCGTCCACCAGAACGACATCGCGCGATTCCGCGTGCAGCTGCTGGATGATGAAGCGGCGCAGCTCCTCCGGCATGGTGGCCTCGAGCTTCAACCGCACGAGCACGCCCCTGCGGCGCTGCTTCAGGCGCGCCTCGAACTCGCGTACCAGGTCCTCGGCCTCTTCCTCGATCTCGATATCGCTGTCGCGGATGATGCGGAACGCCCCCTTGCCCAGCAGCTCGTATCCGGGGAACAGCGCCTCGATAAAGACGATCAGCACGTCTTCCAGCGCGATGAAGCGCCGGACGGGACGGCCGCGGCGGTCCTTGCGTGAACAGGGAATGTCCACAAAGCGCTTCACCCCTGCCGGCAGCGGCAGGAGCGCATTCATCGTCTTGCCATCGCGCTGGCGCTTCAGCTTCAGCACCAGGGCAAAGCCCAGATTGGGAATGAAGGGGAAGGGGTGGGCGGGATCGATCGCCAGCGGGGTGATCACGGGAAGGGTGTGGGCCAGAAAATCGTCCCGCAGCCAGGCCCGCTCCGGCCGGGTCAGTTCCTCAGGGGTCAAAAGCTGAACCCCCTCCTTGCCCATTAATGCCCGCAGTTCGCGCCAGCGCACCTGCTGGGCCATCATGAGGGCGGAGGCCGCCTCGTTGATCTGTTCAAGCTGTTCGGAAACGGTCAGGCCGTCCTGCCCTGCCCGGTCCACGCCATTGCGCAGCTGGGCGCGCAGGCCCGCCACCCGGACCATGTAGAACTCATCCAGATTGCTTGCCGATATCGACAGGAAGCGCAGGCGTTCGAGAACCGGATGCGCGGGGTTTTCCGCTTCTTCCAGTACGCGCTGGTTGAACTGCAGCCAGGACAGCTCCCGGTTCAGGAAGCGCCGGGGAGACTGCAGCATCTCGCTCCCCTCGGCTGGGCCGGAGGGCAAGGCAGGCTGGGAGGCGGGCAAACCCTCGGCAATATCGGTCATGTCCGCGCGCCCGGCTCCTCGTCAGGGTTGGTGGCTGCTGATAGGCCAGCCAGCACATCGCGTGCAAGCGGGCGCGTGACAGCGCTCTTGCTGGCAAGGGCCGCATTGTCCAGCCGGGCCACCAGAAGCCGGGCAAAGTCGACCGAGCGCTCCATACGGGCCAGCAGATAGTCCAGGATGCCGGGACTGAGGGGCGTGCGCCGGTCGCGGAACAGCTTTTCGAGCACCTGGCGCAAAAGCGCGTCGTCCGGCTCCTGCAGCACCGCCGCCTCGGCCGCGCTGAGCCGGGATGCGAGGTCTGGCAACGCCACTGGCCAGGAGCGGGGCGGGAGCCTGCCCGTCATCAGGACACTGATGCCGGAATCGCCAGCGGCGCGGTTGAGGAGGTGGAAGAGGCCGAGTTCATCAACCCCCCGGTCTGCGTCCTCGATGATCACGCTGGCACCGCGCTGGATGGATTTCAGCGCCCCCGACACGTCTTTGCGGTCGATACGGCGCGCGCCGGTGCGCAGTTGCCACATGTGGGCAAGATGCGTCTTTCCCGATCCGGCAGGTCCGGTCAGCGCCAGATGGCCCATCCGCCAGCGTGGCCAGCGATTGACCAGGGCCAGGGCGGACGCGTTGGCCTCGCTGACCGCAAAGCTTTCCGGGCGGTAGTCCGGCTCAAGGGCGAGATCGAGGGCAAGCTGGGGAGTTGCCATGACAGGTCATCAGGAGCGCGGACGCGCCACCCAGCCAAGACCCTGCTCTTCCTGCAGGCGCGCGCCGCGCTGGGAAAGCTCGCGCACCAGCTGGTCACGCTCGCCGCGATGGGTCAGCGTCATGACCGCACCGCTGGTCGTTACGGCATCAAGGCGCGCATTGGAGACCAGTGAGGCGCCGGTGATGGCCCGCTGCAGGGAGCGCCATTCGCCGAGCGAGTTGTACAATATCGTCACAGTGACCTCGCTGGCGCCGCCACCGCGCACCACGACCTCGCGCTTCCACGCTTCCTGCTGGGTCTGGACAATGCGGCGGGCGAGCTCCTCGTAGCCGCTCTGGCTCGCTGCAGGAGGCAGGTCCGACGTCACGGCATCAGGGCCGGAGAAGTCATGAATCGTGCCGCTGGCGCGGATCGTGCCACCGCCTTCGCGCGCCGTAATGACGGCAACACGCTGCACCCCGTAAAGGCTTGCAAGCTCGCGCAGCGCGTACTCGTCGCCGGACAGCGCGCTGGCCGCGCTGATCTGGTTTCGTCCAAGCGGCACTTCTGCGTCGCCTTCGCCGGTCGTGCGGGACCCAAGACCGACAAACGGCGTCAGCGCATTGTTGTGAAGATTGGTGCGCCAGGCTTCATACCAGGCGCCGCCCCAAAGCCCTGCCGAATCATCGCGCTGCATCACGGGCACGACGAGAATGGCGGCAGCCTGCGATTCAACGAAGGGGATGTTCTGCGCGCGCAGGAAGCTGCGCACCGAACGGGCGTCAAAGTTCACCGTCATGGTGGCGATATAACGGTTGGCCGAGCGCCGCTCGTCGGCGACCTGCAGGCCGGCCACCATTTCCTGCGCCAGCTCGGACGGAATGGAGGTAAGGCCCGCGCTGATGCGGTCCTCGCCCAGGGTCAGGCGTTCGAGCAAGACTTGCGCTGCCGCGATCTGGCCGGAGCGGAAGGCCGCGGCCTGCGCCTCGGTCGTGTTGCCGGCACGCTCGTCGACAGGGACACCGGAGACCGTGAACACGTCCTGCGCGATAGCGGGCATCGTGTAGATGACCACACAGATCAGCGCGGTGATGAACGCTGTAAGGCTGAACCGACCGAAACCTGTGTGCCGCTGACTGGACGATGACATCGCGCTGACCTTGCCTGACCTGAAACCTTGTGAACCCGACTATACCCTGACCCGCGCCCCGGTG
>ERZ869909.2029-NODE-2029-length-14721-cov-4.414709_pt1 | contig 14721 bp, 10 predicted proteins | sample MGYA00520892_ERZ869909 | MGnify/ENA primary metagenome ERZ869909 (study PRJEB32215, sample SAMEA104723947) | bioreactor metagenome | biome: bioreactor; feature: anaerobic bioreactor; material: water | place: China | collected 2015-03-12 ...
CGGGCTGTGGGTGGACGGTCCGCTGGGCCTGGCGGCCTGCGGGCTCGCGTCGCTGGAGTCGGGCATCGAGGCGCAGGCAGCGCGCTGCGTGTCGCAGCACCGGCGCCCGGCGCCGCCGGCGTGGCGCTGGCGAGCCGACCACACCGCGGACGCCGGGAAGCCCGGCGCGGTCGTGGATCCGCTGGCGGCCGTGCGCGGCGGGATCGACGTGAGCGACGGGCTCGCGCAGGACCTCTGGCACGTCGCCCGCGCCAGCGGCGTGCGCCTCGTCGTCGACCGGCCGCTGCCCGGGGAAGCGCTGCTGGAGGCGATCGACGCCTCACGGACGGCGGCCTGGCAGTGGGCCGGCGGTGACGACTACGTGCGGGTCATCGCCTGCGCCGGGGACCCGGGGCCGGGCTGGACGAGGATCGGGCGCGTCGAGGAGGGCGCGCCGGGTGTCGTCCTCGAGCGGGGGGGCGCGGCGGAGCCCGTGTCGCCCGCCGGCTGGCGCCACGGCTGATCCGCGGCGCTTTCGTCCGTGCACCTTCGTCCGTGCACCTTCGTCCGTGCACCTTCGTCCGCGCACCTTCTCGTGGGCGTGTTCTCACGTGCACGTCGTCGTGGGCGGGTTCTGCTGCGTGCCGTCCGGCGCAGCTCCCGCGCGCTGCTCCGGCACCGGGTGACGGGCGGCCGGGCTCCGTGCGCGTCGACTCCGTGAGCCGGCGTCAGGCCTTCGACTCCTTCCGCAGAGCCGACCCGGGCGCCGGGAGTGTGCGTCGTGCCCGTCGTGTTGTGGTGCCGGCGGCTCGTTCGGGGTATCGGGACGATCACCCGGGCGCCGGAGCGGGGCACGGCCCCCTGGTCTGGCGGTGCGGGATCCCTGGCGGTGGTGGTCGACGACGATGGCAACGAAGACAGACGGACGGAACACGAGGCCGGGCGGCGACGCGGGTCGCGGCGGTGGTCGAGCCGGTGGCCGCGACGCCGCCGCAGGAAAGCGCGGCTCGCGCGCCAGCGGGCGGCGTTCGGGCTCCGGAAAGGCGCCCCGCCGCTGGTGGGTGCGGCTGCTGCTCTGGCTGCTCGCGCTCGGCGTGATCGGCGCGCTGCTGGCCGCTGGCGTCGTCGCCATCGTGATCTGGCAGTTCAGCCGTGACCTCCCCACGCTCGACTCCGCCGCTGACTACGACCCACCCCAGGTCACCCGCGTCTACTCCACCGACGGCGAGGTCATCGCCTCGTGGACCGACAGCCGCCGCCTCGTGCGCACCGTGCTGCCGCACGACGAGATCCCCGACGTCATGCGGCACGCCATCCTCGCCGCAGAGGACTCCAGCTTCTACCAGCACCAGGGCCTCGACTACGTGGGCCTCGCGCGCGCGATGTACACGAACGTGCGCCGGGGCTCGATGGCCCAGGGCGCGAGCACGATCACCCAGCAGGTCGTGAAGAACCTCGTCCTGTCTCCGGAGCGCAGCCTGCGCCGCAAGGTCCAGGAGGCGCTGCTCGCGTTCCGGCTGGAGCGGGCGCTCTCCAAGGACGAGATCCTCACGATCTACCTGAACGAGATCTTCTTCGGGGTGCACTTCTACGGCGTCGAGGAGGCGTCGCAGTACTTCTTCGGGCACAGCGCCCGGGAGCTGGCGCTGCACGAGGCGGCGCTGCTCGCGGGGCTGGTCCAGTCGCCCAACCGCTACAACCCGTACCGCTACCCGGACCGCGCGATGACCCGCCGCGGCTACGTGCTGCGGCAGATGTACCAGAAGGGGTTCATCGAGGAGGGGGTCTACCGCGCCGCGGTCGAGGCGCCGCTGGGGCTGGTCCCGCACGAGGAGCGCCGCCCGCTGGAGGGGCGGTTCCTGTGGTACACGGACGCCGTGCGCCGCGAGCTGGAGCGCCACATCGGCGTGGAGCAGCTCGAGACCGGTGGGCTGCGCATCCACACGGCGCTGGACTCGACGCTGCAGGCGCTCGCCGAGGACGCGCTGCAGGAGGGGCTGCGCGCGTTCGACGGCCGCCACGGGTTCCACACGCCGTTCCGGCGCCTCGACGGCGACGACGCGGTGGCGCGCTGGCGCCAGGAGCACGCCAACGACGTCGAGGCGGTCGGGCTGGACCCGGAGCTCGACTACCGCGCGGTGATCCTGCGCAGCGACGACGACGGGATCGTCATGGGGATTGGCCCGTTCGAGGTCGCGCTGCAGCGCACGCCGGAGTCGCGCCTGCGGCCCGATCCGCAGACCCCCTGGGCTGAGCTGTTCCCTCCGCGGACCGTGTTCACGGTGCGGCCGCTGCGCCGCTACCCGGTTGATGAGCTGCGCGCCGCGGCGCCCGGCACGGCCCAGGTGCGGCTGCTGCCGTCCGCGCAGGGCGCGCTGGTCGCGATCGACCCGTCCACCCGCGAGGTCCGCGCCCTGGTGGGGGGCTACGACTTCCGCGAGACGCCGTTCAACCGCGCCGTGCAGGCCCGCCGGCAGGTGGGCAGCTCCTTCAAGCCCTTCATCTACGCGGCCGCGATCGACGCCGGTGTGGCGACGCCGGCCACCGTCTTCCAGGACCAGCCGACCGCGTTCCGGCAGCCCGACGGCCGCACCTGGAACCCCCAGAACTTCGACGGCCAGTACCGCGGGCCCATGTCGATGCGCACCGCGCTGGCGCTCTCCCGCAACGTGATCGCCGTCCGCGTCCTCGACCTCGTGGGCCTCGAGCGGGCGCGCGCGTTCCTCGAGCGCGCAGGCGTCGAGGGCCTGATGTCCGACAACCTCACGCTGGCGCTGGGCTCCGCGGAGATGACGCCGCTGGAGATGACGGCCGCGTTCGCGACGTTCGCGGATGAGGGCCGCGTGCTCGCCCCGACCCTGGTGCGGCGTGTCGAGGATCCCCGCGGCGGAGTGGTCTGGCAGCCGGAGCGCGCCGCCCGTCAGGGGATGTCGCCGGAGGCGGCCTGGCTCACCGGGTCGATGATGCGCTCGGTCGTCGAGCGCGGCACAGGCCGAGCCGCCTCGCGGGTGGGGCACCCGGTCGCGGGCAAGACGGGGACGACGAACAGCGTGCGCGACGCGTGGTTCGTGGGCTACTCGCCCGGGCTGGTGGCCGGGGTGTGGGTCGGCTACGACAGCAACGACCCGCTGGGGCGGCGCGAGGGCGGCGGCCAGACGGCGCTGCCGGTGTGGACGGAGTTCATGCGGCGCGCCCTCCGCGGGCGTGAGGTGACGCCGTTCCCCGAGCCCCCGGCCGGCGTCGTGCAGCTGGCGATCGACGAGGCGAGCGGGCTCCGGGCGCGCCCGGGGCGACGGTCGGTGACGGAGTACTTCCTGCAGGGCACGGCGCCCACGGACTTCGCCTCGTACGAGGAGGACCGTGGCGTGCTGGACACGCTGCTGCACGGGGGCGGAGACGGGGCGGCGCCGCTGGACGGTGCGGTGTTCGATGACAGCGGGTTCTGACCCGCCGGAGGCAGGTGCGCATGAGTGACGAGCGGACGCGTGGCGAGGTGGTGCGTGAGCTGGTGGGGTGGGCTCGCCTGCCGTGCCCGCTGGAGGACTTCGCCGGTGGGCAGGTGCTGGCCGGCAGCCCGTCGCTGCACGCGCGGGCGGTGGCGGCGTTTGGCAGCTGGGAGCTCGCGCTGGCGGCGGCGCTGCTCGAGGTGTGCGCCCCGGCAGACGAGCTCGCGGACGGCGGCAGCGCGGGTCGGCTCGAGGACGCGCCGCGCCCGGAGCGTGTGGTGACCAGCGCGGCGGAGCACCCGGTCTACCTCTTCACGGAGGACGGGACCGGGTGGTGGGCGCCGCTCACGTCGTTCCTGACGCGCCCCACGGGTGCGCTGTACGAGGTGCCGGCCGGTCCCGGGATCGAGCAGTGGCCCAGGGCGGTGCGGTACGTGGGGGACGACCCGTCCGTGGCGCTGCTCACGCGGCTGGGGATGGTGGGCACGATGCTGCAGCAGCAGCTGCGGTCGTGGTCACCGGACTCGATGCACGTGCCGGTGCATCGGCACCTGAGCGGGCTGCCGGAGGACGACGGGTTCGTGGAGCTGTGGCCGCGCCGGCTGTTCCGGTACGACGCGCGGGTGTACGCGGTGACGGTGGACGGCCAGGTGAAGGCGTCGTCGTGCGACGAGTACAGCAAGCGTCTGTCGGGCGAGGCGGTGGAGGCGGTGTTGCTGCGTGAGGGCGACAGCGCGCTCGCGCTGCTGACGGGCCCGGAGCGCGTGGAGCTGATGCTGGCGAGCTCGCTGGGCAAGGCGATCGTGTTCGACGCGTCGGAGCTGCGGACGCAGGGCCGGAAGGCGCAGGGCGTGCGGGGGATCAGCCTGGACGAGGGGGCGCGTGTGGTGTCGGCGTTCCGGCGGGACGGCGTCGAGCAGGTGCTGCTGGTGACGCGTCAGGGGTACGCCAAGCGGATGCTGGCGGACGAGTTCCGTGCGCAGGGGCGCGGCGGCGGCGGGCTGCAGACGTGCCGGCTGGGTCCGGGGGACGAGGTGCGGGCGCTGGTGCCGGTGCACCCGGCGGACGACGTGCTGCTGCTGTCGGACGACGGGCGCTACGCGCGGATGCCGGTGTGGGACGTGCCGCTGATGGGGCGCGCGGCGCGCGGCGAGCGCGTCTTCGAGCTCGGCGCGAGCGAGGTGGTGCAGTCCGTGGTGGCGGTGCCACCGGGGCCCATGTAGTGCCTCAGAGGCCCAGCAGGTTGCCGTCGCGGTAGTAGATGGCGGTGCAGCTGAGGCGGGTGGTGCAGGGGGCCAGGCCCCAGAACTCGACGGAGCGGAACCCGCAGGCGGCCAGGTGCTCGCGGCCCGGCTCGTACCGGCCGCGCTCCGCGTTGTCCCAGATGATGACGCCCTTGTCCGTGAGGTGCTCCGGGGCGCGGCGCGCGCACGCGACGCGCTGCCGGCCATCGATGACGATGACGTCGAAGGGATCTCCGGCGCTCGTGATCGTGCCCGGGTAGCCGCCCGCGTCGTCGAGCGGGTGGTGCCGGAGCGTGACGTTCGCGGGGCAGCGCGCCCGTACCTGCTCGTACCAGCCGGCGTCGTGTTCGACGCTCGTGATGTGGCCAGCGCGGCTGGACCACCACAGCGTCGAGGCGCCGGCGCCGTACTCGAAGACCCGGGTGACGTGGGGCAGGCGTCGCCGCAGGAAGTCGATCGCGGGGTAGGTGATCCAGATGAGCGGGTCACCGTTCGCGTCGACCGGTCGGCCTCCCATCATGCTTCGGAACCACCCGGAGTCGCGCAGGGCGCCGACGCGGTAGAGGTCACGGAGTGGGCCAAGCGCGGTGCGCGCGAGCTGGCGGTGGGCGAATCGCTTGAGGGGGTTGGACATGAACGGCGCGCTCGGTGCTGGTGGGGGCAATCAGACACGCCGGAGAACGGCGATCGCTTCGCCATGGTTGCGTTGGGCTTCGAGGAGTTCGAAGGCTCCGTTGAAGAAGTCGGAGGCGTCGAGCCAGAACCGAGTGAAGCTGGTGAGGTCCCACACATGGAAATGCTCGGCCGGCGGTGCTGTGGCGACGTAGTCGTCGACGGCAGAGCCGGTGAGGCCATGAACGAGCTCGGCGATCTCGCGGTAGTGCGCCGAGTCGTCGCGGCTTTCTCCGGCGCGCAGATCGTCGACGAGGTGCTGGAACGTCGTCAGTTCTCGCGGTGCGTCGCGCCCGAAGCGGCGATCAGGAACCGCAACGAGCAGGATGCCGCCAGGCTTCAGGACCCGGATCCAGTTCTCGACGGCGACAAGCGTGTTGGGCACGTGCTCGAGCATGTGAAACGAGACGATGTAGTCCTGACTGGCGTCAGGGACGCCGGCGAGCGTGGCGCCGTCATCGATGATGTCGGGATCCACGGGCTGGACGTGCCGGTACTCGGGCACGTCCTTCCAGTGCGAGGCCGGTACCCGGTCCACATAGCGGGTGCGTGCGCCGTAGGGGGTCATCGTCGGTGATGCGAACGCGCCAAGCTCGAGGCCGTCACCGCGGAGGTACTTCTGGGCAAGGACTGTGCGGCCGATCCGGGTGGCGCGTGTGCGGAGCAGCGGGTTGACGACAGCGGCGAGCGCCGGCTCGATCCGGAAGAATGCACGCCGGAGCAGGCTGTGAATCGGGGTCATGGTGGTGTCGTGGTGATGGAGTGAACGCTTCGCGGTCGTCGTGATGACATGGGCATCGTGGGCGTGCAAGCGCGGGGCACCTCCAGCGCGGCAGTCATCTGCGGGCTCGGCGCGGTGGTGCAGATCCCTGCGCTGGCGTGGTGGCGCTGTGGTGTCCAGGATAGGGGAGCATGGGGCGTCGCGTTGGCGCCGCGTGCGGTCCCATCCGGCCGGCTGCCGGTCACCGGTTCACGCATCCGCAGGAGCGCAGATGAACCCCTCGGTGCTCATCGACCTCGTCGTCTCCCAGCTCACGGTGCTCATCGCCCAGATCGCCACCCACTCCGGGATGCGCGTGCCGCTGGCGCGCGTGGCGGACGAGGTGTTCAGCAACCTCGTGCGCCAGCTCCAGGAGCAGGGCGTCCCGCAGAAGGTCATCGCTGACATGTTCGGCCTCGCGCTCCGTGGCTACCAGACCCGGGTGCGGCGCCTCGAGGAGCAGCTGGAGGAGGAGGAGCGCACCCTCTGGATGCGGGTCCTGGACCGCGTCGAGCAGGACGGCCCGATCTGCCGGACAGACCTCCAGGCGTCCTTCGCCGACGCGGACGACGCGACGCTGCGCGCGGTGCTGCGCGACCTCCAGGAGACCGGGCTGGTGTTCAGCAGCGGGCGCCGGGACAACCCGGTCTACATCGTCGCCTCGGACACCGTGCGTCAACAGCTCGACGACGAGCTCGCCGCGCGCTCCCTGCAGGACCTCGTCGCCGTCTGCCTGTACCGCGGCGGACCGCAGACCGCGCGGGACGTCGCGCTCCGCCTCAAGGCAGACCTCGATGACGTGCAGGACGCCATCGACGTCCTGCTCGCCGCGACCCGCGTCGAGCTGGTGGGCGTGGATCCGGGCGCCAGCCAGGACGGGTGCGTCCAGCAGGGGGGCGGCGATCCCGCGCCCCGCTACCGCGCGCGCACCTACCGGGTCGCCGCCCAGGGCGCACACTCCGGTGGCTGGGAAGCCGCCGTCTTCGATCACGTCCAGGCGATGAGCGCCACCATCATCCAGTCGCTCGCCGCCGGCGGCGACGACGAGCGCCGCCGCGTCGTGGGCGGCGGCACCTACTCGTTCGACATCTGGCCCGGCCACCCACTCGAGGCAGACGTACTGGACCTGCTCGAGCGATCGCGTAGGATCGCCTCCGAGGTGCGCCAGAGGGTGCAGGAACACAACGACGCGAACGGGCTGCCGGCAGAGCGTACTCGCGTGACGTTCTACTGCGGCCAGAGCAGGATCGATGGCTACACGGATGAATAGAGCGATTGTGAACCGTCGCGTGGTTGTGGTGGCCCTCGCCGCGATCGTGGTCCTCGCGGCCGCCGGACCGGGCTGCGTGACCGGCGAGTCGACGTTCCAGTACGTCGACCACGAGATCGAGATCTTCGTCGGGCTGCCGGCAGACGGCACGTTCGCCACGGCGGCGAGCCCGCGCGCCGGCGCAGACGGCCCGCACCTCAAGCTGAGCCCGGGCTCCCCGGTGTACAACGGGCTGGGCGTCGCGCCCTGGCGTACCCTCGACGACGGTCAGCTCGCGGTCACGTACGTCTCGGGCTCGTTCGTGTCGCCGGTCGATCCGGACGTCACGCTTCGCCTGGTCCTGGCGCCGCCCTTCCGGGCGCCGGCGCCCGGCGCGCGGGTGTGCTTCAACCCGGCGAGCGAGCTCGTGCTGCACCGCGCGGCCGCGCGCTGGCAGGCGGAGCCCGCCGTGCCCTACGCCATCCACATCGACGATGCCGGTGAGGAGCTGCTCGCCGCGCTGCCGTTCCTGATCGCCGACCTCGCGGACCCCGAGGGGCTCACCCCGACACGCCTCGATCGTGCGTGCCTGTCGAGCGGCGACACCCGGCCCGGACGGGTCATGCTCGCGATCGCGATCGCCTTCACCGGCCAGGTCCGTGAGCCGGGCGCCGGCGGGGGCGACGCGCCGGTTCGTTGGCCCGCCGGTGCGCGCGAGCAGTTCATCGATGAGGGCACGTTGCCGGCCGCGGCGGTCGAGGCGCTGCGCCGGTCGCTGATCGACGCGGGCGACCCGGCGGTCGTCCGTGCGCGGCTGCAGGACGCCGTGGAGCGCCGCGGCGGCGACTTCGTCGTCGCGGACTTCGCGCAGGTGCTCGACCTTGACCTCGACGGGGTCCCGGACGTGGACAGCGACTGCGTGGCCGTCCGCGGTGCGCCCTGCGCCTGCGGGAACGGGCTGCTGGACGACGGCGAGCTCGTTGACGTCGCCGGGCTGTGCGGCGGTACGGACTGCGGGCTGCGTACCTGCGACGAGCAGGGGTGCGTGGAGCAGGGGGCCCCGGTCGCAGGCCTCGCGCCCTGGCTGGACGGTGAGATCTTCGTGCTCGAGGGCCCTCCGCGAGGCGCCTCGCTGGCGTTCGTCGCCGGAGGGGGGATCGCGCTGCTGGAAGACGACGAGGTCGCGGTCTGGCGCGACCTGGATCCCGGGTTCGTTGCCGCGACGGAGCGCTCGATCAGCCCCGGGATCGCGGAGCTCGTCATCGCGCGGCGGGACGGTGAGGAGCCGGTCCTCGAGATCCGGGACCGGAGCGGCACAATGCGCCCGGTCGACCTCGTCGGTGAGGGCGCGCCGTTCACCGTGACGTGCCTTGGGGCCGCGGCGCTGCCCGGCGCGTCCACGGACACCATCGTCGTGGGCACGCGCGACGCCGCAGGCGCGGGTCTGCTGCTGGTGCGGGACGACGGCGCCGGAGCGATCGAGGTCGTCGCCGGTCCGCCGCTGCCGGGACAGCTGGCCTGCGTGGACGTCGCCCGGGACGCGACCCCGCAGCGTGAGGAGGTCCTCGTCCTGCGCCTGGACGACGGCTCGACGGTCCTGCTGGATGATCCTGCCGGCCCCCTGGTGGCGGTCTCCGGAGACGCCTGGTCTGCCGGTGACACGTTCGCGCGCGGCGCGCGCGCCCTGCGCCGGTCCGGATCCTCGCTCGAGCGTCTGGTGTACGTTGACGACGTGCCCACGTGGCGCGGGCTGGACGTGTGCCTGCCGCAGGACAGCGCCGGTCCCGGGGAGCCGCTGTCAGCCAGCGCGAGCCTGGACGCATCGGGCGTGCTGCTGTGGGCGGTCGAGCATGGCGACGACGAGGTGGCATGGGGCAGCGCCGCGCCAGTGGCGCCGGGGGACGAAGCCTGGCCGCTGGTCGAGCGAGTCGTCCGGCCGGCGAACCGCGTGAGGCTGGTCCCGGGGGCGCGCCTGGTGCTGGAGTCCGGCCCTGAAGGGACTCGGCTCACGGCATGGTAGCGCCGTGGGTCGGGCTGCCTGGCAGCAGTGCCTGCCAGCGGTGCCTGACCGGGGTGCCTGACCGGGGTGCCTGACCGGGGTGCCTGACCGGGGTGCCTGACTGGGCTGCCTGACTGGGCTGCCTGACTGGGCTGCCGGTCAGCGCGACGATCGGTCACGTCACGGCTACCTCGTTGCGGCGTTCAGAGGGTGTCGTCGTCGCTCCCTTCGAGCGTCACTGGGTCTGCCTCGTCCGGATGGAAATGCGCGAAGACCGCGTGCGCGGCTGCGCGTCCCAGCCCGGGGACCTGCTCGAGCTCCGGGAGGGTCGCCTGGCGGATCGCCTTGACCGAGCCGACGTGCTCGAGGAGGAGCGCGCGCCGCGTCGGTCCGATGCCGCGGATGTCGTCGAGCGCGCTGCGCACGGTGGCCTTCGTCCGCTGCTGGCGGTGGAACGTGATGGCGAAGCGGTGCGCCTCATCCCGGATGCGCTCGAGCAGGAAGCGCTCGTCGCTGGCCGCGCGGAGCTCGACCGGGTCTCGCCAGTCGGGCACGAAGACGCGCTCGGCGGAGCGGGTGGTCTGGCCGGTCTCGTCCGTACCCTGGGTCCTGCTCTTCGCCAGCGAGATGATGTCCTGGTCCGGAAAGCCGGCGTCGCGCAGGGCGTGCACGGCGGCGTTCAGTTGACCGCGGCCACCGTCGATGACGATGAGGTCGGGCAGGGGCGCCTCACCCCGCCGTGCACGTCGCGCGCGGCGGCTGATGACCTCGTGCATCGAGGCGAAGTCGTCCTGGTCGTCGACTGACTCGATGCGGTAGCGCCGGTAGCGATCACGCTCCGGTCTGCCGTCGATGAAGCAGACCCCGGATGCGACGATCTGGCGGCCCTGGAAGTTGGAGATGTCGTAGCACTCCATGACCCGAGGCGTCTGCCGGAGGCGAAACCGCCGCTGGATCGCGCTCAGCGCCTCGGCGAGGCGCTCGTCCTCGTCGAGCTCGTCCGTCTCGAAGTGCAGCCGGGCGTTCTCGAGCGCGAACTCCACGAGCTTGCGCTTCTCACCGCGCTGCGGCGCGTGGACACGGGTCCGCCCACCGCGGAGCTCGCTCAGCAGCTCGCTGAGCGTGTCCGCGTCGTCCGGCTCGTCGCTCAGCAGGACCTCCGGAGGCGGTGGGCGGCTCGAGCGGTTGTAGTACTGGACGACCAGCTCGGTGAGCAGCTCGGGGGAGTCGAGCAGCTGGCGCCGCACCGGGAACGTCTCGACCTGGGTCATCGCTCCGGACTCGAACGCCGCGACGACGATCATGCCGCTGCTGCCTTCGCGGTGCAGCGCGACGACGTCCAGATCGCTGATCCGCGCGCGTACGGCGTGCTGGTGCTCGAGCGCGGACCGCACCGCGAGCAGCTGGTCCCGGTAGCGCGCGGCCTGCTCGAAGGCGAGCGCGTCGGACGCACGCAGCATGGCGTCCTCGAGGTCGCCGGTGAGCTCCGTCGTGCGCCCCTCGAGGAAGAGGATCGCGCGCTGGACGTCGTCCCGATACGCCTCGCGGTCCACTGGCAGCACGCACGGCGCGGGGCAGCGGCCGATCTGGTGCTGCAGGCACGGCCGGACGCGGTTGCGGAGCACGGAGTCCCGGCAGGTCCGCAGGTGGAAGTGTCGGTTGAGCAGGCCCACCGTCTGCCGCGCCATCGCCGCGGAGTGGTACGGCCCGAAGTACCGGGCGCCATCGTCCCGCATCGCGCGGACCAGGTCGACGCGGGGCCAGGGGTGGTCCGTCCGGATGCGGATCGACAGGTAGTTCTTGTCGTCCCGGAGGCTGAAGTTGAAGCGCGGGCGGTGCTTCTTGATCAGCGTGTTCTCGAGGAGCAGCGCCTCCTTGGGGTTCGCTGTCACGACGTAGTCGATGTCGTGCAGGACCCGGTCCAGCAGGCGAACGAACGGCCGGGGGTCGCTGTCTCCGGCGTAGCTCCGGACTCGGCTCCGCAGATCGGTCGCCTTGCCGACGTACACGATCTCGCCCGACTCGGTCTTCATCAGGTAGACGCCGGGTCGCCGTGGCAGCCTGTTGATGCGGTCGAGCAGCTCGGGCTTCATCGCAGGATTCTGTAGTCCCGCAGGCGCCCCAGGACCAGCCCGGCGCCGCTGCCCTCCGTCAGCTCGACGATCCCGACGCCGGGGACGACGGCCGTGTACTCGTCCGCTGACGAACCGCCGCTGCGCACGCGTACGGCGTTCGGGAAGTGGCCGGCGCGAACGGTCACCGGATCCGTGCGCTCGTCCGTGCGCCGCCGCACCTGTCCACCGGTACGGCCAAGCGCGCCCCACGCCTGGCCGTCGGCCAGCGGAAACCGGTAGAGCGGGACCTGGCGGCGCGTGTAGCCGAGCAGCCAGCTCAGGTCACCGGCGCGTGATCGGCAGCTGCTGTCACAGAGGTACACCTGCCGGGGTGTCACCAGCCACGTGCGCTCCGCCGCGGGGCGCGCCTCGTCTGCCCACGTGCGCCGCAGGGTCACCAGCCTGTAGAGCCCGCGGTCGTCGATCCGGGCGACTGAGTCCCGGAACGACAGCAACCGGTCCGGCACCCAGCTGTCGGGTTCACCGGGTACGAGCTCGCCCACGTCGTAGTGCCAGTAGTTGCCCACCACCAGCGGCAGCGGCGCGTGCTCCACGTTCATCAGCTCCGGCTTGAGGTCCAGCCCCAGCTCGTGGATGGTGTTCCACGTGTCACCAACGGACGGGGGCGCGCCGATACGCCACACACCTTCCGGGTCACGAAGCAGCGTCGGGAAACGGACCTCGAAATCGATGTTCGTTCCAACAATGTGGATCAGCAGTGTGTTCGTGTTGTACATGACGGCCTCGTCCGGATTCTGGACGATCGCGCCGTCGATCAGCCGCGGGGGGCCAAGGGTCACCTGCGTGGGCTGCAGGATGCTGAGCAGCCCGTCGGTCCGCGCGTCCGTCGGGGACGGCGCGGAGAACGACTGCGCCGCAGCGGCGAAGCCGGCGCGGATCACCTCCGCCCTCGCGTTCGCGGTCGACTCCCCCATGCGCGCGGTCGTTGCCAGCGTGGGCGCCTCGAACAGGAACTCGTCCCATGCTCGGCGTTCCCCCTGCACCATCGCGGCGAACGCGTGCACGATCGTTCCCTCGGGTGTCTCCCGAAGCCAGGCGGACAGGTCCCGGCGCGCGAACCGGGTCGACGCCTCGACGCGATCGGAGACCCACGCCACGGGGTCCTGGTCGAAGCGGGTCCACTCCTCGTACCCCTCGATGCTCGACTCCTGCACCGGCGTTCCCTCCGTATGAAGCAGCGGCCGGAGCGGCGGCGGGCCGGACGGAGAAGCCGTCTCGTTGCCACAAGCGCCCAGAATCATGGAGAACATCAGCGCCGTCGTCGCGCGCCACCGCCGGGACGCCTTGCTGGGAGACACCCTGGAGGGGGACGTCTGCGAGGGGGACGTCTGCGAGGGGAACGTCTGCGAGGGGGACGTCTGCGAGGGGAACGTCTGCGAGGGGAACGTCTCCGAGGGGAACGCCTTCGAGGGGGACGTCTGCGAGGGGAACGTCTGCGAGGGGAACGTCTCCGAGGGGAACGTCTCCGAGGGGAACGTCTCCGAGGGGAACGCCTTCGAGGGGAACGTCTCCGCCTCACGCGATCGGGGCTCCGCCACGGGAACGGGTCGGGCGGTGCTGCGGCGTGCGGTGTTCATGGCTGCCCGGGGTTCAGCGAATCCCTTGCAGGAACGGGTTCGCCCGTCGCTCGAAGCCGATGGTCGTGGGATCCATGTGGCCGGGGAAGACCCGGACGGCGTCGTCGAGCTCGAGCATGCGGCGGAGGCTCGCGATCATGTGATCGTGGTTGCACCCGGGGAGGTCGGTGCGCCCGATCGACATGCGGAACAGCAGGTCGCCGCCGATGAGTACATTCTTGTTTCGTTCGTGGAAGCACACGTGGCCGGGAGCGTGACCAGGGGTGTGCATGACATCGAGCGAGAGGTCGCCGAGGTTGATGGTGTCGCCCTCTGCGAGGTCAATGTCGTGATCGGGCTGGTGCTCGATCGCGAAGCCGATCATCTTCCCGTACTGCGGTGCGATGCGCAGGTTGTCGAGGTCCAGCGGGTGCATGCGGACCTTGCAGCCTGTGGCGTCCCGGGTCTGCCGCAGTTCGGCGATGTGGTCGATGTGGCCGTGGGTCTGGAGCAGCTCGACGACGTCGAGCCCGCGCTGGTGCGCGAGCTCGAGGAACGGCGCGGGGTCAGCGCCGCTGTCGATGATCGCGGCCTTGTTCTGTCGGGGGCATGCGATCAGGTACTCGTTCATGGCGAACGGCCCGACGGGCATGCCGGCCAGCAGGAGGTCCGGCTGATCGATGAAGACCCTCATGGCGCTCAGTTGGAGACCTCGGCGTAGCGCGCGGAGACCCGGGTGACCTCGTCAGCGTAGACGTCGATGCAGCGTCCGATGCGCGTGATCGCGCTGCGGATCTGCTCGTCGTCGGGGCTGTCGCCGCTGATCAGGTTCAGGGCGTCCTGGCAGTCGACGGCGGCGCGCTCCGCGTTCTCGAGGAACGTGGTCTCGACGTAGTCGGCCAGGCCGGTGAAGACCTCGGCGAGCTGGCGGATGGAGGCGTTGAGGGTCTCCATCCGTTCCATGTAGAGGCGAGTCGCGTCGCGCACGGGGCGGATGTCCCGTTCGTCGGGCGTCTGCCCGGACAGAGCGGCGATGCTGTTCGCGACCTGGCGGCCGGCCTCTGCGACGTCCTCGATCGCCACGTTGGTACGGGCAACCGACTTCTCCTTGTCGCTGAGACCGCACGAGCTGAGCAGGGCAGCGACGAAGATCATCATCACTGCGACCAGCTTCTGCGCGTGGCTTTGTAGAGCGTGCGTACTCATTCAGACCTGCGCGGTGCCGGAGACGTAGAGTTGCTGACCCCCGACACGGTCTCCTTGGCTCGGTAAAGGAATGGACTTCTCCACTGAGCCACGTCCTGTAACGCGAGTTGTGCGGGCTTGCAAGCGGTTGGGCGTTCCCGCGGTCCGTACCGGGCTGGGCATACGTGCTCTCGGGAGCGGGGGGCGATGCAGGGGGCCTTGCGGCGTCCGTGTGACCGGCGATAGTACAGGGCTTTCGTCGTTCGGGCCAGCGCTCCGGAAGCTGGGCGTACGATCACGATGAGCACGGGGAGAGGTGCCGGCAGATGGCGACCATGACGTTGCGGCAGGCGAAGGACGGCGCGGTCGCGGACCTGCGCGCGGTGATCATCGAGGCTGCGCGCGCCGCGGCGGCGGCGGCGGACGTTCGTTCCCCGGTCACGTCGCCGGCGTTACCCGCCGGGTTGAGCGCGGTGGGCTGGGCGGCGCGCGTTCG
>ERZ869909.2030-NODE-2030-length-14713-cov-3.311219_pt1 | contig 14713 bp, 15 predicted proteins | sample MGYA00520892_ERZ869909 | MGnify/ENA primary metagenome ERZ869909 (study PRJEB32215, sample SAMEA104723947) | bioreactor metagenome | biome: bioreactor; feature: anaerobic bioreactor; material: water | place: China | collected 2015-03-12 ...
CTGGTGCTGTTCGCCGGCGTGCGCGAGCGCGTCGCCGCCGCCGACGTCCCGCTGCCTTTCCGCGGCGCCTCGATCGCGCTGATCACCGCGGGGTTGATGTCGCTGGCCTTCATGGGCTTCGCCGGACTGGTACGGGGTTGACGCTGCCGAGATGATCGCCGCAGTCACCGTCATCGCCGGCCTCGCCGTGATCTTCGGGCTGGCGCTCGGCTTCGCGGCCGTGCGTTTCCGCACCGAGGGCGACCCGGTGGTGGATCGCATCGACGCCCTGCTGCCGCAGACGCAGTGCGGCCAGTGCAGCTACGCCGGCTGCCGGCCCTACGCCGAGGCGATCGCCGGCGGCCAGGCCGACATCAATCGCTGCCCGCCGGGCGGAGAGGCCACCATCCGCGCGCTCGCCGACCTGCTCGAGCGCGACCCCAAGCCGCTGGATCCGGAGAGCGGCGAGACGAAGCCGAAGACCGTGGCGGTGATCGACGAGCCGCTGTGCATCGGCTGCACGCTTTGCATCCAGGCATGCCCGGTCGATGCCATCCTCGGCGCGGGCAAGCAGATGCACACGGTGATCGCCAGCGAGTGCACCGGCTGCGAGCTGTGCGTGGCGCCCTGCCCGGTGGACTGCATCGCCATGGTGGAGGAGCCGGTCACGCTGAAGACCTGGAAATGGCCGCACCCGGCCAGCCCGACCAGCCTGGCCCATGCGCCCGACCCGGCGCAGGCGGCGGAAAGACGGTGAGTACGCCCCGGCTGTGGCGCTTTCACGGCGGGCTGAAGCTGGACCCGCGCACCACGCGCGCGGCGGCCGAGCCCATCGTCACCGTGCCGGTACCGCCTCGCCTGGTGCTGCCGTTGTCACAGCACGTCGGCCAGCCGGCCGAGCCGACCGTCGCGGTCGGCGAGCGCGTGCTCCGAGGCCAGCCGATCGCGCGGCCGAGCGGCTACGTCGGCGCCAAGGTGCACGCGTCCAGCTCCGGCGTGGTCACGGGCATCGCCGACCAGCCCGTGCCGCACCCCAGCGGATTGTCCGCGCCGTGCATCGTGATCGATACCGACGGCATGGACGAGGCCTGGGAGGGCTACGAGCCGCTGGACTCCTTCGCGGAACTCGGCGCGGCGGAACTGCGCGCCCGGGTACGCGCCGCCGGCGTCGTGGGACTCGGCGGCGCGGCCTTCCCGACCGCGGTCAAGCTCGGTGCGGGCTCCGGCCTGAAGCTCCTCATCCTCAATGCCGCCGAGTGCGAGCCCTACATCTGCTGCGACGAGCGCCTCCTGTGCGAGCGGCCCGACGAGGTCCTCACCGGGGCACAGGTCCTGATGCGCGCCCTGGAGATCGGCCGCTGCTGCATCGCCATCGAGGAGGACAAGCCGGCGGCGCGGCGTGCCCTCGAGGCCGCGCTGGCGGCGCGCGGCCAGCCCGGCATCGAGGTGATCCCGGTGCCGGCCATCTACCCGGAAGGCGGCGAACGGCAGCTCATCAAGGTGCTCACCGGCGAGGAAGTGCCGGCGCGAGGCGTGCCGCCGGACATCGGCTACCTGTGCCACAACGTGGGCACGGCCGCCGCGGTCGGCCGCGCGGTGCTGCGCGGTGAGCCACTGATTTCCCGCATCGTCACCGTGACGGGCGAAGGCGTCGCGCATCCGCGCAACCTCGAGGTGCGCCTGGGTACGCCGGTCGCCGACCTCGTCGCAAGCTGCGGCGGCTACACGGCCAGCGCGGCCCACCTGCTGATGGGTGGCGCGATGATGGGATTCCCGCTCGCCGACGACACGCTGCCGGTCATCAAGGGAACGAACTGCATCGTCGCGGCCTCGCGCGAGGAGATCCGGCCGCGCGCCCCGGCGATGCCGTGCATCCGCTGCGGCGAATGCGCGGAGGTCTGCCCGGCGCAGCTGTTGCCGCAGCAACTCTACTGGCACGCGCGGGCCGCCGAGCTGGACCAGCTCGGCGACTACCACCTGTTCGACTGCATCGAGTGCGGCTGCTGCGACGTGGCCTGCCCCAGCCAGATCCCGCTGACGCAGTATTTCCGCTACGCCAAGACCGAGCTGTGGGCGCGCGACCGCGACCGCATCCGCTCGGACCTCGCCCGCGAGCGCTTCGAGGCGCGCAAGCAGCGCATCGAGGCGGAGCAGGAGGCGCGCAAGCGCCGGCTCGAGGAGAAGGCGCGCGCCGCGGAGCAGGCACGCGGCAGCGAGGCGGCACGCAAGGCGATGATCGAGGACGCCCTGGAGCGCGTGCAGGCGCGGCGCAACCAGGGGGACGGGGAATCGGCCACGGACGACCGGGAGCCGGGCCGGTGAGGTTCGAGCGCACCGCCCCGCCCCACGTCCGGCCCGCCACCAGCGTGACGCGGGTGATGGGCGAAGTCCTGCTCGCGCTGGTGCCGGCCACCCTCGCCTGGGCCTGGTTCTTCGGTCCGGGCATCCTCTACAACATGGCCGTGGCCGTGGCGGTGGCGCTGGCCTGCGAGGCCGGCGCGCTGGCGATGCGCGGCCGGGCCGTGGGTCCCCACCTGCTCGACCTGAGCGCCGTGGTGACCGCCGTCCTGCTCGCTTTCTGCCTGCCGCCGTTGACGCCTTGGTGGATCACCGCGACCGGTGCCGCGTTCGCCATCATTTTTGCCAAGCAGCTCTACGGTGGGCTCGGCTACAACCCGTTCAACCCGGCCATGGCGGGCTACGTGGTGCTGCTGATTTCCTTCCCGGAGCCGTTGACGCACTGGCTGCCGCCCCTGGGGGACACGCTGGGGCTGGCTGCAGCGACCCCCGGCGCGCTGGAGACGCTGCGCTTCACCCTGACCGGGGTGTTGCCCGCCGGAATGGCCTGGGACGCCATCGGCGGCGCCACACCGCTCGACGACCTGCGCACGCAGCTCTCCCTGGCGCGCACGGTCGACGAAGTGCGCGCCGGGCCGCTCTACGGCTTGCTGGGGGCGCGCGGCTGGGAGTGGGTCGCCGCATGGACCGCGCTTGGCGGCGCCTGGCTGCTGTGGCGTCGAATCATCCGCTGGCAGATCCCGCTGGCGGTGCTGCTCGGGGTCGCCGTGCCCGCGGCCCTGTTCTGGTTGCTGGATCCCGGCAGCCACCCGCCGCCGACCTTCCACCTGTTCAGCGGCGCGACGATGCTCTGCGCCTTCTTCATCGCCACCGATCCCGTGTCCGCGGCCACCAGCCGCCGCGGCCGGCTGGTCTACGGCTTCGGCATCGGCGTGCTGATCTTCGTCATCCGCAGCTGGGGCGGCTACCCCGACGGCGTCGCCTTCGCCGTGCTGCTGATGAACATGGCGGTGCCGGCCATCGACCATTTCACCAGGCCGCGGACTTACGGTCATGCGGGCTGAAATCCTGCGCAACATGCTGCGCGCCGCGGGCGTGCTGGCCGGCTTCGCAGTGTTCGGCGCGCTGCTGGTCGCCGTCACCTGGGAGTCCACCGAGGAGCGCATCGCGGCCAACGAGCGCGCCTACCTGCTGCGCACGCTGGCCGACGTGCTGCCCGCGGGCGCCTACGACAACGCGGTGCACGAGGATGCCGTAACGGTGACCGACCGCGCCCTGCTCGGCACCGTCGCACCGGTGACGGTGTACCGGGCGAGGCTGCGCAATGCGCCGGTCGCGGCCGTGCTCACGCCGGTGGCGCCCGACGGCTACAGCGGCGCGATCCGCCTGCTGGTCGGCATCCGCGTCGACGGCACGGTGAGCGGCGTGCGGGTGCTGTCCCACCGCGAGACCCCGGGGCTTGGCGACAAGATCGAGATCGAGCGGGACGACTGGATTCTGGGCTTCGATGGCCGCTCGCTGGACGACCCGCCGCGGCAGCGCTGGGCGGTGAAGCGGGACGACGGCGTGTTCGACCAGTTCACCGGCGCCACCATCACTGCGCGGGCGGTGGTCTCGGCGGTACGAAACGCGCTGATATACTTCGAGGCGCATCGCGACGAGTTGTTCGCCGCGCCGAGCGGCGCGAGCGGGCTGCCTGCGCCGGCGCAGGCCCCGGCGCAGTCCCCAGTGCAAGCCGAGGAGAAGGAATGAACCCGCGCGTGGCCGAGGTCGTCCGCACCGGCCTGTGGACCAACAACCCGGGGCTCGTGCAGCTGCTGGGGCTGTGCCCATTGCTGGCGGTCAGCACCAGCCTGGTCAATGGCCTCGGGCTGGGCATTGCCACCACGCTGGTCCTGGTGGCCTCGAACCTCACCGTTTCGATGATCCGCGAGTTCGTGCGCCCGGAGATCCGCATCCCGGTCTTCGTGCTGGTGATCGCGTCTTTCGTCACTGCCGTGGAGCTGGCGATGAACGCCTGGTTCCACGAGCTGTTCCGCGTGCTCGGGATCTTCATCCCGCTGATCGTCACCAACTGCGCCATCATCGGCCGTGCCGAGGCCTTTGCCTCGCGCGAGCCACCGGGACTGGCGGCGCTCGACGGCCTGTCCATGGGCCTGGGCTTCACGGCCGTCCTCGTCACGCTTGGGGCAGCGCGCGAACTGATCGGCCAGGGGACGCTGTTCGCGGGCGCCCACATGATGTTCGGCGAGCGGGCCTGGGCGCTGGAGATGCAGTTCACCGACGGCGGTTTCCTGCTCGCGCTGCTGCCGCCGGGCGCCTTCCTCGGCCTTGGCCTGATGGTGGCGGCGAAGAACTACCTCGACGCCCGTCGCGAACGGCGGCGGCGCACGCCGCTGGCCGCGGCGCGGCCCGCCGGCGAGGCGGCCTGAGTGCCGCGCATGAACGACGCCCGGCGCCGGGAGCTGTATGGGCGGCTGCGCGCCGCCAATCCCCGCCCGACCACCGAGCTCGAGTACGGCTCACCCTTCGAGCTGCTGGTGGCCGTGGTGCTGTCGGCGCAGGCCACCGACAAGAGCGTCAACCTCGCCACCGCGCGGCTGTTCCCGGTCGCCCGCACGCCGGCCGCACTGCTGGCGCTCGGCGAGGAGGGCCTGAGGCAGTACATCAATTCCATCGGCCTCTACAACGCCAAGGCGAAGAACATCATCGCCCTGTGCCGCATCCTGCTGGAGCAGCACGACGGCGAGGTACCCAGGGAACGGGAGGCGCTCGAGGCGCTGCCGGGAGTGGGCCGCAAGACCGCCAACGTGGTGCTGAACACCGCCTTCGGCCAGCCCACCATCGCGGTCGACACCCACATCTTCCGCGTCGCCAACCGCACCGGGCTGGCCCCGGGCAAAACGGTCCGGGCGGTCGAGGACCGGTTGGCGCGCGTGACGCCGCCCGAGTTCCTGCACGACGCGCACCACTGGCTGATCCTGCACGGCCGCTACACTTGCAAGGCGCGCAAGCCCGACTGCCCGAACTGCGTCATCGCCGACCTGTGCGACTACCGCGACAAGACACCCGGCCCGGCGCCGTCCCCTCCGCTCAAGCCGGCGGCGCCGCGGCGCCGCAGCCGCAGTGCTGCTGCCGAATGACCGCGAGGGGCTGCGCGCCCTCTATGTCGAGGCCTGGCGCAAGCGCCGCGCTGGGCTGCCCGCCGAAGCGCTGGAACACCAGGTGGCGGACGTCATCGCGGAGCACCCCGAGTACCAGCCCCTGCTCGAGCAGGGACCCGAGGCGCTGGCGCGCGAGTGGCATCCAGAGGGTGGCGAGTCCAATCCTTTCCTGCACATGGGCCTGCACCTCGCCCTGCGCGAGCAGGTGACGACCAACCGGCCCGCCGGCATCGCCGCCCTGCACGCCGCGCTGGCGGCCAGGCTCGGCCCGCACGAGGCGGAACATCGCATGGCCGAGTGCTTGGCCGAGGCGCTGTGGCAGGCCCAGCACAATGGCGTGCTGCCCGACGAGCGCGCCTACCTGGACGCGCTGCGCCGGCTCGCCTCCTGAGCCCCGCCGCGGCGCATCTCGCGCTGTACCGCGCCTCGTGCGGGAAGCGGTCTATAATCCGCTCGCCCGCGCCGGCCGGGCGCGAGGGAAACGACATGAAGGATGGCGACCGATGACCCGGGCCCGGCACGAGGCGGGAGCGGGACCAGCGAAGGAACGCCTGTTCAGGATCATCTTCCGCTCGGACACGCCCGGCGGCATGGCCTTCGACGTTGCCCTGATCGGCGCAATCGGCGCCAGCGTGGCGGTGGTGGTTATGACCACGGTCGAGGGCATCAACGCCCGTTACGGCCGGCTGCTCTACCTCGTGGAGTGGTTCTTCACCCTGCTGTTCACGGTCGAGTACGCGCTCAGGCTGTACTCCGTGCGCAACCGCATGCGCTACGCGCGCAGCTTCTTCGGCATCGTGGACCTGCTGTCCGTGCTGCCCACCTACCTCGGCCTGATCCTGACCGGCACCGCGCCGATGCTGGTGATTCGCGTGCTGCGCATCCTCCGGCTGTTCCGCGTCATGCACATGGATCGCTACGTCGGCGAGGCCAACATCCTCCTTGAGGCGCTGCAGGCGAGCTGGCGCAAGACCCTGATCTTCGTCTACGCGGTCCTCACGCTGGTGGTCATCTTCGGCACTGCGATGTACTACGTCGAGAGGGCACAGGGGGGCTTCACCAGCATCCCGGCCGGCATGTACTGGGCCATCGTCACCCTCACCACGGTAGGTTACGGCGACATCACCCCTGCCTCCACGGCCGGCAAGATGCTCGCCTCGATGATCATGATCACCGGTTACGGCATCATCGCGGTACCAATGGGCATCTACTTCTCCGAGTTCACCCAGGCCGCCCGGCGCCGCAAGCAGCGCCGCGGCTGCCCGCGCTGCGGCCTCAAGGGACACGAGGACGATGCAGTCCATTGCCGCGCCTGCGGCACGCGGCTCGACGGGGAAGGGACATGAGCCGCCGTCCGCCCCCGGCCCGCGATGCCACGATCACGGGCGAGCCGCGCCGCATCGTCGTCGGGCTCAATGCCGTCATCGTCACGGTGCGCGACGACGAGGCTCGCGTCCTGACCGTGGACACCGCCGGGCCGGCACCCGACGCCGAGCTGAACACCCTGCCCTCGGGGCCGTTCGATCCCGCGGCGGACCGCACGCTGGAGCTGGGCCTGCGCAGCTGGGTGCGAAGACAGACCGGCCGCGACCTGGGCTACGTCGAGCAGCTCTACACCTTCGGCGATGCCGGCCGCGACCCGCGGGAGCATGCCGGCGGGCCACGCATGCTGTCGATCGCCTATCTCGCGCTGGCCCAGGACCTGCCGGCCGAAGCCGCCGGAGGTCGCTGGGTGAGCTGTTACCGCTTCCTGCCCTGGGAGGACTGGCGTGCCGGCATGCCGTCGGTACTGGCCGAGATCGGGGCCGCGCTCGACGGCTGGGCAGCCAAGGGTCGCGGAGCGGAGCGCGAGCGGCGTGCCGAGCGCATCGCCATCTGCTTCGGTCGCAGCGGCGCCGGCTGGGACGGCTACCGCGTGCTGGAGCGCTACGAACTGCTCTACGAGGCCGGCCTCACGCTGGAGTCCTGGCGCGACCGCGACCGCGTGCCGGCACGCAAGAACCCGGTGTTCGGCACCGCCATGGCCTTCGACCACAGGCGCATGCTTGCCACCGCGCTGGCACGGCTACGCGGCAAGCTGCGCTACCGTCCACTGGTGTTCGAGCTCACCGAGGAACAGTTCACGCTGGCGCGGCTGCAGCGGGTGGTCGAGGCCCTCGCCGGCCTGCGGCTGCACAAGCAGAACTTCCGCCGCCTGGTCGAAAGTGGCGGCTTGGTGGAAAAGACCGGCCGCATCGAGACGCGCACCGGCGGCCGTCCGGCGGAGTTGTTCCGCTTCCGGCGCGAGGTGCTGCGGGAGCGCCGGGCGCCCGGCGTGGGCGCGCTGGGGCCGGCGCGGCGCGGCAAGGTGGACAAAACATATACTCGCGCGTAGCATAAGCCCCAGGTCTCGATTACGGCCTTTTTTTGGCCGGGTATTTTGCTCACATTGAGTATAAGTGAATGCAGACAGAGCTCCGCTACACGCCCGAGGTGGCCCGTGCCACCCAGCCGATCTACGACAGCCTCCGGCACGTCATCCCGGAGGTCGAGTGGGGCGTGCACGCGCCGTACGTCGCCGAGATCAACCGCCTGAAGCGGGAGATGAACGCGGTGCTCCTGGTCCACAACTACCAGGCGCCGGAGATCTTTCACGGTGTCGCCGACTACACCGGGGACTCGCTCGGCCTGGCCCGCCAGGCGGCGCGCACCGATGCCGGGATCATCGTGCAGTGCGGCGTGCACTTCATGGCCGAGACCTCGAAGATTCTCTGCCCGGACAAGACGGTGCTCCTGCCGGACCTCGAGGCCGGCTGCTCGCTGGCCGCCTCGATCACCGGCGCCGACGTTCGCCGGCTGAAGGCGCAGTACCCCGGCGTCCCGGTGGTCACCTACGTCAACACCAGTGCCGAGGTGAAGGCGGAGTCCGACATCTGCTGCACTTCCGGCAACGCCGTGCGCATCGTCGAGTCGCTCGGCGTCGAGCGCGTGCTGTTCCTGCCGGACAAGTACCTCGGTGACTACGTCGCGCGCCAGACCGGCGTGGAGCTGATCCTGTGGGACGGCGCCTGCGAGGTTCACGAGCGTTTCACCGGCGCCGAACTGCGCGACTACCGCCGGCGCTGGCGGGACATCAGCGTCATCGCGCACCCCGAGTGCCCGCCCGACGTGCTGGCCGAGGCCGACTTCGTCGGTTCGACCAAGGGCATGATCGACTGGGTCGGCACCCACCACCCGGCCCGCGTGGTGATGATCACCGAGTGTTCGATGAGCGACAACGTCGCGGTCGAGCACCCGGAAGTGGAGTTCGTGCGGCCCTGCAACCTGTGCCCGCACATGAAGCGCATCACGCTGCCGAAGATCCTGCGCTCGCTGCAGACCCGCACGCACGAAATCCGCATCGAGCCGGAACTCGCGCACCGCGCGCGCCGCGCCGTGGAGGCGATGCTCGAAGTCGCATGAACACCCAGCCCCCGCGTGACGTGCTGGTCATCGGTGCGGGCATTGCCGGCGCCAGCGCCGCGCTGCACCTCGCCGATGCCGGCCGCCACGTCACGGTGCTGGCGCGCACGGCGCTGGACGGCTCGGCCAGCGCCCAGTCGCTCGGCGGCATCGCTGCCGCCATCGGTCCCGACGACTCCCCGGCGCTGCATCTCGCCGACACGCTCGCCGTGGGCGGCGAGCTGTGCCGCGAGGCCACCGTGCGCGGCGTGGTGGAGCGCGCGCCGGAATGCATCGACTGGCTCATCGCGCAGGGCGTCGCCTTCGACCACACCGGCGACGGGCTCGACCTGGCCCGGGAAGGCGCCCACTCGCGGCGGCGCATCGTGCACGCCGCCGATGCCACCGGCCAGGTCGTGATGGCGGCACTCGGGCGCCGCCTCGAAGCCCATCCGCGCATCACCCTGATGCGCCACCATATTGCCGCGGAACTGCTCGTTCGCGGCACGGCGACTTCGCCCGGCGGCCGCGCCTGCATCGGCGCCCGCGTGCTGGACGAGCGACACGGCCTGTTGCGCGAGCTGCATGCGGACCACGTGGTGCTGGCCACGGGTGGCGCCTCCGGCATCTACGCGGTGGCCACGAACGCGTCGTACCCGGTCGGCGACGGCATCGCGCTGGCCTGGCGTGCCGGCTGCCGCCTCGCCGACCTGGAGATGGTGCAGTTCCACCCCACCGCGCTGCGCCACCCGCTCTCCGAGGGCTGGCTGGTGACCGAGGCGGTGCGCGGCGAGGGCGGGCGACTGCTCCTGCCGGACGGCGAGCGCTTCATGTTCCGCTACGATCCGCGCGGCGAACTGGCGCCGCGTGACGTCGTCGCGCGCGCCATTCATGCCGAGATGCGCGCCCACAAGCTCGAGTTCGTGCTGCTGGACATCAGCCACGCCGGCGCCGATTTCGTGCGCGGGCATTTCCCCAACGCCTGGGCCCATTGCCTGGCGCTCGGCATCGACATCACCCGCGCGCCCATGCCGGTCGCGCCCGCCGCGCACTACACCTGCGGCGGCGTGGTCACCGGCGGCGCGGGCCAGACCGACCTCGCCGGGCTCTACGCCATTGGCGAGACCGCGTGGACCGGGCTGCACGGCGCGAACCGCCTGGCCAGCAATTCGTTGCTCGAGGGCCTGGTCTACGGGGAAGCTGCCAGCGCGGCGATCCTCGCGGAGGTGCCGCGCGGTCCTTTGCTCGAGCCCGCGGCCGGCGTGATGCCACCGCAGGCGGTGCTCGGAACGCTGGCGCCCGGGATCCTGGCGGAGACCCGCCAGCTCGCCTCGAGCGTCCGGCGCGTCATGTCTCGCGAGGTGGGCATCGTCCGCAGCGACGCCGGTCTCGATGCAGCCGCCGGCCAGCTGGCTCGCCTGCAGGCCCGCGCCGACGCCCTGCTCGCCCGCCACGGCCCGCACGCGGCGCTGCTGGAACTGCGCAACCTCGCCTGTGTCGCCATGCTCGTCACCCGCAGCGCGCAGTTGAGGCGTGAAAGCCGGGGGGTGCATTTCAATCGCGACCACCCCGACAGCGGGCCGAAGGCCCTGTCCACGGTGCTGGCGCCGGCATCGCCGGGCGTCCTGTTGGACCCGCGCGCCGTCGCCTGAACCCGCCCCGGCCATCCCACTGGGCAGCGTTTTCGGCTAGTCTCCCGGCATCGATTGACGGGGAGCAACACCATGACGACGGTGGACAAGTCCGGAAGCGCGGAAGTGCGCGCGAAGCGAGCGGCGGAGCGGATCGGCGACAGGCTGGTCGAGTCTTTCCAGGTCGTGGCGCTATTCGTGATCGGCGCAGCCATCTTCTGGTCCGCCGCCAGCTTCTTCCTGGAGATGATCGCGGCACGCGAGGTGACGCTGCACGACATCCTGCTGCTGTTCATCTACCTCGAGCTCGGCGCGATGGTGGGGATCTATTTCCGCACCGACGAGTTGCCGGTCGAATTCCTGCTCTACATCACCATCACCGTGATGACCCGGAAGCTGATCAGCGCGGAGGACCTGAGCGAGGAGCGAATCCTGGTGACCACCGGCGCGGTGCTGATCCTGGCCGTCGCGGTGCTGCTTTTGCGCTTTGGCGCCCACCGCTTCCCCAGCACCACGCCCCACCGCCAGCGCGAGCCGACCGACCTCAAGGACTAGAAAAGCCGCAGCAGCACCCAGTGAGTGGGCAGGAACACCAGCAGCACGAAGGCCAGGTACAGGAGCGCGAGGTACACCGGCTGCGGCAGCAGGCGTTGCACGCGGGCCGGGCCGTAGACCCAGTTGATGTTCTTCTCCGGGCTGCTGAACCACCAGCTCAATGCCAGCACCACGGCCCCGGTACCTGCGCCGGCGGCGAGTGAGGCTTCGGGGTAGCCGTAGGCGGCCACCAGCCACACCAGCACCAGCGGCAGCGGCACGTGGAACAGCGAGACGGCCCGCAACCAGCGCGGGATGCCCGGGTCGAACATGTACTCGGTCAGCCCGGTGATGCGCCGGCGCAGCAGGAGCCGCAGGCCGTAGTCGACGTTCCACAGGATTTCCGGCAGCAGCGCGATGCAGGCCAGCACGCCCGAGAGCAGCGCACTCTCCAGCCACATCGCCGGCACGGCGCCGATGAAGGCGATGTCCGAGAACCACAGGAAGTTGCGCGGCCCGTGGCGCGGCCAGTACACCACGATGAACGCCGCGACCAGCAGGGTGTAGACGACCTTGAACCAGTCCGGGATGGTCAGCATCCTTCCCGCCGTCGACGCCGGTCGACCCGGCAGGGGTCAACGCTAACACCCGCCGCGCCAATGCCCAACCCTGCCCGGCCGTGGCCGCTCGCTATACTGGCCTCCGAAGCTGGGCTGAGTAAGGCTGACCGGAGGTCGAATTGACCGTCACCCGCCGCCTCGGGATGCTGTCGCGCAGCCCCGCGCCCCGACTCGCGTGTGCGCTGCTGCTCGGCCTGTGCACCGTGCCGCCGGTCGGGGCCGATGCGCTGCTCGCGCTCGGAATCGGCGACCTGGAGGGCCCCGGCTGGCGCGCCAGCGGCATCTCGCTGTCCCTGGCCCACGAAGACTCGGGGCGGTTCTCCGGCCGCGTGCGCATCGCGAGCCTCGAACTGCCCCCGCCGCTCGGCAGGCGCGAGGGCGTCGAAGGCAGCTGCCTCGACCTGCGCATCACCACCCGCACGGCCAGCTGCCGCGACCTGGCGCTGGCGATCCACCTTGGCGGGCCGCAGCCACTCGAATTGCACGGCGGCTTCGACTACCGGCGCAACGACGGCGCGCTTTCCGGCTGGCTGGAATGGCCGGCTGCCGCGCCCGGCCGGCTGCGACTGGCCGCGACCCGCGACGGTGACGACTGGACGCTGCGGCTGGAGGCCGAGCAGTTCGCCCTGGCCGACCTCGCCCTGCTCACCGCGCGGCTCGCCGACCTGCTGCCACTCGACTGGCCCGACCTGGCAGGCCAGCTCACGCTCTCGCTGGTCGCGCGCGGCCGGGCCGAGGCGCTGGCCGGGGCGGTGTTCGCGCTGGAGGCCGAGGGGCTCGGCGGCAGCAACGAGGCCGGCACGCGCGCCGCCGAGGGCCTGGCGCTTTCGCTGCGCGGCTCGGCCTGGCCCACGGACGGCGGGCTGGCGCTTGAGTTGCGTGGGAGTGCCGACGACGGCGAGGTGTACCTAGAGCCGGTCTACGCCCGCCTGGACGAACATCCCTTGCACTTCACCGGTCGCGGCCGGCTGGCCGCCGACCTCATCGAGCTGGACCGGCTGTTCATCGAGCAACGGGAGACCGTCCACCTCGATGTGGCGGCCACCGTGTCGCGGGACTCCGCGAGCGGCTGGGGCCTGCGCCAGGCGGCGGTCCGCCTGGTGGAGGCATCACTGCCCGGGACCTACGAGGTGCTCCTGAAGCCCTTCCTCGCCGGCACCCCGCTGGGCGACCTGCAGTCCGCCGGGCGCTTGCGGGGAGAGGTGAGGCTGGGCGATGGCGGGCTCGAGGCGCTCTGGATGCGCCTGGACGACGTGTACCTGGACGACCGCGAGGACCGACTGGCGGCCTACGGACTGTCCGGCGAACTCGGCTGGGCCCCGCTGCAAGAGGGACGGGACGCCTCGAGGCGGCTGGCGCTGCACTGGTCGGGTGGCTTCCTCTATGGCCTGCCCATAGGAGCCGCCGGGATCGAGCTGGAGGCGCCGGGCGCCCGCTGGACGCTGCCGCGGGCGACCCGCATCCCGGTGCTGGACGGTGCACTCGAGATCGAGGCACTGGAGTTCGGCGAGCCCGGCACCGGCGGCGAAGGCATCCGCTTCGAAGCCCGCCTCAGCCCCTTGAGCATGCGGGAGCTGTCGCGCGCGCTCGACTGGCCACCGCTGTCCGGCCAGCTGGCCGGCACCCTGCCTTCCCTGAACTTCGCTGACGGCGTGCTGACCGTGGCTGGCCGCCTGGAGGCGGAGATGTTCGGTGGACGGATCGCCGTCGACAACCTCCGGGTGGAGCGGCTGCTGGAGCCGCTGGCGCGGCTGCAGGCCGACGTGGAGATCCGCGGCATCGAACTCGCCGCGCTCACCGAGGCTTTTTCTTTCGGCCTCATGACCGGCCGTCTCGACGGCTACGTCCGCGACCTGGAATTGATCGACTGGCGGCCCGTCGCCTTCGATGCGCGCCTCTACACGCCGCCAGGCGACCGCTCGCGGCGGCGGATCAGCCAGCGCGCGGTGGACAACATCGCCAGCCTCGGCGGCGGCGCGGGTGCGCTGTCCAGCGGCTTCCTGCGCTTCTTCGAGGAGTTCTCCTACGACGCCTTCGCGCTCGGCTGCCGGCTGGAGCAGGACGTGTGCCTGATGTCGGGCGTGGAGGCGCGCGACCGCGGCTACGTCATACTTCGCGGCCGCGGCCTGCCGCGCATCGACGTGATGGGTTTCGCAGGGCGCGTGAGCTGGTCGGCGCTGGTGGGCCAGATGGAGGCCATCATGGCTGCCGAGGGCCCCGAGATCCGCTGAGAAGCTGAACCGCCCCGCAGTGGGCAGGGTCCAATCATCACGAGTATGCTTGCCTCATCCCGTCCGCCGCGCCAAGGAGACTCCCGATGCGCCGCCTGCCCCTGAAGCTGCTGCTGGCCTCCACCCTGCTGGTCGCCGCCTGCGTCACCATCAACGTGTATTTCCCCGCCGCCCAGGCCGAACGCGCCGCCGACCGCATCATCACCGAGGTGTGGGGCCCGGAGGGACAGAAGCGCGAGGGCGAGCCCCAGGGCCGCCTGCAAGACGCGGACTGGGGCCTCGAGGCCCTGGGCCAGGTCCGGCTGGCCTCGCTCGCCGTGCTCGACCTGCTGGTGCCTCGCGCCGAGGCGCAAGCGGATTTCGACATTGAGACGCCCGAGATCCGCGCGCTGACCGCGGCAATGAACACGCGCCATCGCCAGCTCAAGCCCAGCTACGATTCCGGAGCGATTGGCCTGACCGCAGACGGCCTGGTCGACATCCGGGACCGCAACCTCGTACCGCTGGCCGAGCGCAACACCATCCGCCAGCTGGTGGATGCGGAGAACCGTGATCGCAACGCGCTCTACCGCGCCATCGCCCAGGCGAACGGCCACCCGGAGTGGGAAGACAACATCCGCAAGACCTTCGCCCAGCGCTGGATCAGCCGTGCCGATTCGGGCTGGTGGGTGCGCAGCGCCGCCGGCGCCTGGGAACAGAAGCGGTGAACTCGCACCGGGCCAGGGACGGCGCCGCGCCGGGCACGATGAACGGTGCCGCGCGATGAGGGATTTCGTCCGCTTCCTCGCCGCCTGGGCGCTGGTCCACGAGACCGCGGACGAGGGCTGGAAGGCCGC
>ERZ869909.2031-NODE-2031-length-14708-cov-219.288839_pt1 | contig 14708 bp, 13 predicted proteins | sample MGYA00520892_ERZ869909 | MGnify/ENA primary metagenome ERZ869909 (study PRJEB32215, sample SAMEA104723947) | bioreactor metagenome | biome: bioreactor; feature: anaerobic bioreactor; material: water | place: China | collected 2015-03-12 ...
CTTCCGCTGCAGGTCGACGGCGATGAGGGTGTACTGCGTCAGGCTGTTGATCCAGCCGAAGGGGATGCTCCAGATCATGATCTGCAGCGCGACCGCCCCCACCGGCAGGAACTCGGCGCCGCCCAGCACCAGTCCCTCGATGTGCCCACCCATGACCGCCGAGATGGTTTCCGAGCCGCCGGGATAGGGCACGATGTTGAGTTCCACCCCGGCGCTGTTGGCCATCGCCACTGCCGCGATGTGCGCCGAGGAGCCGATGCCCGACACCCCGATCTGCACCGTCTCGCCGGAGGCCGCGGCATCGATCAGGCCTTCGAGATCCTGGTATTGGCTATCGCCGCTAACGGCAATGACGTAGGGCTCCTCGATCACCTTGGCGATGAAGTCGAAGTCATCGCGAGTGAAGGAGACGCTGCCCATCGCCTCCAGGGTCAGCATGGCGTTGCTAGCCGCCAGCACCGTATAACCATCCGGCTCGAGCGCCGCGACACGGGTCATGCCGACGGCACCACCGCCACCGGCGATATTGCGGATCACCAGGTTTTCGCCGAACTGCTCTTCCAGCAGCGGCTGCAAGGCCCGAATGAAGGTGTCATTGCCGCCACCGGCGGAGAACGGCACGACGACATCGATACTCTTGGTGGGATAATCCGCAGCCCAGGCGCTCGCGCTTAGCGCCAGGCCCAGCGAAACCGCGACACTACCGATCACTTTCTTCATGGTGTGCTCCTGCTTGTTATGGTGGTTGACGTGCTCGTTGCGTCTTTGTGTTGTGATTGACGGCATGCTGTCGTAGGTGGGATCGGCGGCTCAGCGCACCAGCGCGGGGCGCTTGGGGTCGAACCGCCAGCCGTCGATCAAGTACTGCATCGCCATGGCGTCGTCGCGCCCGCTGGCGGGCAGGCGACGATAGAGCGCATGGGCCTGCTCGACACGCTCCATGTCGAGTTCAATGCCCAGTCCCGGCGCCGTGGGCACCGCGATCCGGCCATCGACGATCTCCAGCGGCGCCCGGGTCAGGCGCGCGTCGGCCTCCTGCCAGATCCAGTGCGTGTCCAGCGCCGTGACGCGGCCCACCGCGGCCGCTCCGACATGCGTGAACATCGCCAGCGAAACGTCGAAGTGATTGTTGGAGTGCGACCCCCAGGTCATGCCGTGGTCCTGGCAGAGCTGCGAGACGCGCACCGCGCCGGAAAGCGTCCAGAAGTGGGGGTCGGCCAGAGGGATGTCCACCGAGCGCAACATCAGGGCATGCGCCATTTCCCGCCAGTTGGTGGCGACCATGTTGGTGGCGACGGGCAAGCCAGTGGCATGACGGAACTCGGCCAGTATCTCGCGGCCGGAAAAGCCCTGCTCGGCGCCGCACGGGTCCTCGGCATAGGCCAGCACACCGCGCAGATCGCGGCACAGCGCCACCGCCTCGTCCAGCGACCAGGCTCCATTGGGGTCGATGGTCACCCGCGCCTCGGGAAACGCCCTGGCCAGTCCGGTCACGGCCTCGATTTCCTGCTCGCCGGGCAGCACGCCACCCTTGAGCTTGAAGTCCTTAAAGCCATAGCGATCCTGCGCCGCCCGGGCGAGTTCGACGATACGCTCGGGCGCCATCGCCGCCTCGTCACGCAGGCGATACCAGGCATGGTCCGTCCCGCCGCCGCGCCGGTAGTCGAGCGGCGTCGCCTGCCCATCACCGACGAAGAACAGGTAACCCAGCACCTCCACACTGTCGCGCTGACGACCATCGCCCAGCAAGTCCGCCACCGGCACCCCAAGGAATTTGCCCAGCAGGTCGAGGAGCGCGGCCTCCAGCGCCGCCACGGCGTTGACCCGCAACTCGAAGGTCCAGGACCCCTTGCCGAAATCCTCGAAATCGGCATGGCGCCCGGCACCGTGCAGCGCGGCCACCATGGAGCGCAGCCGACCGATGGGTTGCCCCATCACCAGCGGGCGGGCCATCTCGAGCGACTGCCGGATCGTCTCGCCTCCCGGCGCCTCCCCCACCCCCAGATTGCCTGAGCTGTCCTTGAGAATGATTAGGTTACGCGTGAACCAGGGGGCATGCGCTCCGCCGATGTTGAGCAGCATGCTATCGCGACCAGCCACGGGAATGACGGTGACCTCTTCGATGATCGGGGTCTGGAATGCCTGGGAAGTCGCCATGCCTCGTCTCCTTATGCCTTGACCCGCGCGATGAGCGCCATGAGTTGCTCAGTCTCCGCCTCACTCGGCATCTCCAGCGGCGCCCTCACCGCCCCCGCCGGCCGGCCAATGATTGCGGCACCGGCCTTGATCAGGCTAACCGCATAACCTGCTTTCCGATCCCTGAGATCCACAAAAGGAATGAAGAAGTCGTTGGTGATCCGCTTGACGACATCACGGTTCCCCTTGCGGAGTTCCTGGTAGAAATTCACCGCCATATCGGGTACGAAGTTGAACACGGCGGAAGAGTAGGTATTCACGCCAATAGAGAGGTAGGCCTCGGCGAAGATCTCGGCGGTGGGCACGCCGCCCACGTAGACCAGGCGATCCCCCACGCGTTTGACGATCTTGTTGAGCGCCTGGAAATCGCCCTTGCCGTCCTTCAGGCCGATCAGGTTCGGGCACTGGTCTGCCAGCGCCTGCACCGAGTCAGCATCGAGGATGCCGTTGCCGCGGTTATAGTAGATAACATTGATCGAGGTGGACTCGCAGATCTGCCGGGCATACTCAACCAGGCCCTTCTGGGGGCACTCGGTCAGGTAGGGCGGCATCAGCAGGATGCCATCGGCGCCCTCTTCTTCGGCCACTTTGGCGTAGGCCTTGCCGCTCTCGACGCTCAAGCCGGCGCTGGCGATCACCGGCAGCTTGCCATCAACGGCTTTGACGGCCACTCGCACGATCTCGCGATACTCATCGAACGAGAGGTTGAAGAACTCCCCCGTGCCGCCGGCGACGAAGACGGCCGAGATATCGTGGCTGATGAACCACTCCAGACGACGACGATAGCTTTCCGCATCGAAGCGTCCTTCGCTATCGAAATCAGTAATGGGAAACGACAGCAATCCATCTCCTACGGCGTGTACCACAGCTGCTCTGGAAAATTTCACGAACTCTTCCTCTTCGGTTGCACGCATCGCCGGCTATGGGGGTCCGCTGACGTACTAGCTTGGGACGACCGACTACGCTTGTTGTCATACATCATACAACATACAAACTAATAACCCTCTCTCTGCCCTGCAAGACATAATGTAAAAAATAGACCAAAGTCTAAAACGCGTTGTTAATACGAATACATCGTGTCAATCAACAGACGTCAGCCCAGGTCGCCGAAGCGATACTGCAGCAGAGACAGCGCCACCACCGGCGCGGTTTCGGTGCGCAGAATGCGCGGGCCGAGGGTGAGCGGGGCGAAGCCAGCGGCCTTGGCGCTTTCGACCTCGGCCTCGGCGAGCCCGCCCTCGGGACCGATCAGCAGCGCGGCGTCGGCGGGCGTGTCGGCCTGCTCGAGCGCCCTCGCCGTGCCCGGGTGCAGCACCAGCCGCAGCGCCTCGCGGCGCTCGTCGAGCCATTCGGCCAGCGGCCTGGGCGGATGCACGGTGGGTACCACGGCACGACCGCACTGCTCGCAGGCGCTGACGGCCACCGCCTGCCAGTGGGCCAGCTTCTTCGCTTCGCGCTCGCCCTTGAGGCGCACGTCGCCGTGCTCGGTATACAGCGGCGTGATGGCGGCCACGCCCAGCTCGACGGCCTTCTGCACGGCGTAGTCCATGCGGTCGCCCTTGGAGATCGCCTGGCCCAGATGCACCGCCAGCGGCGACTCGCCGCGGCCCGCCTCCACCGCGTCGATACGCGCCACCACGCGCTTGCGCCCGGCCTCGACCAGCACCGCCCGGGCCTCCAGGCCGGCGCCGTCGAACAGGCGCACCGGCGCGCCCTCGCTCAGGCGCAACACCCGAGCCAGGTGGTGCGCCGGCCCTTCGGGCAGAACGACGTCGCCGCCGACGGTAAAGTCGGCGGCGACGTGAATGCGCGGCGCGGAGGACACGGCGAGCCTGCCCTTACTGGGTGGACTGCTCGCCCTGCTGCTGGGCCTGCTCGGCCTCGCGCTTCTTCTTCTGGGCGAAGATCGCCTCGAAGTTGACCGGCGCCAGCATCAGGGGCGGGAAACCGCCGCGGTTGACCAGGTTGTCGATGCACTCGCGGGCGTAGGGGAACAGCACGTTGGGGCAGAAGGCGCCCAGGGTGTGCTCGAGCTGGGCACCCTCGATGCCGCTGATGCGGAACAGGCCGGCCTGTTCGATCTCGGCCAGGAAGGAGGTGGTACCTTCCTCGCTGTGACGCACCTGGGCGGTCACCTTGATCGACACCTCGTAGAGTTCCTCACCGACCTTGCGGCTGCTGGTGTTCAGATCCAGACCGACCTTGGGCTTGAACGGCTGCTGAAAGACCGCCGGCGAGTTGGGCGCCTCGAAGGAGATGTCCTTGACGTAGATGCGCTGCACGGCGAACTGGAGCTGCTGCTTCTGCTGTCCTGCGGCGGCCTGGTTGCCGCCAGCGGCGTTCTGGCTGTTCTCTTCGGCCATGGGAAGATTCCTTTTGCGTTCTCTTGCGTCTTGTGTGTTGGCTATTTCTTGACCATCGGCAGGCCGTCGGCCTGCCACTGCATCATGCCGCCCTTGAGCTTGAAGACCCGCGTGAAGCCGGCCTTGGCCAGCTTGGCCACGGTGATGCCGGAAGACTGACCGCTCTTGCACACCACGATGATCGGCTTGTCCTTGAGCTTCTCGAGCTCCTTCATGCGCTCGTCGACCTTGCTCTGGGGAATGTTGCGCGCCCCGGCAATGTGGCCTGCCTTGAAGTCGCCCGCCTCGCGAGTGTCGACCACGACGGCGTCCTCACGGTTGATCAGTTGGGTCGCCTGGGTGGACGTCACGCCGCTGGCGGCACTGTTGCGGACCTCGTAGATGATCCAGGCGGTCAGCACCATGAGGAAGGCGCCCACCAGAAGCGGGTGATTCTGCACGAATTCGAACAGCTGATCGATCATGGGTCCGGCACACTCTTTGTCGGAAATAGCGAGAATATCGGTAGGGTAGGGCACCCGGAAGGCGAGAGTATACACCATGCGGCAATGCCCCGCGGCAACGCCGCCGCCAACGTGTCGGGGTCATGACGCTCGCCTGACCGTGCGTTATGATGCCGCAAGCCGAATCAAGTCGCGACCCCCGTCGTCCAGGAGCCTGTCTCGCCGCGCTCTTCTCCACCAAGCCCGAGCGGCGCGGACAGCCTCCCGGACGGCCCGCTGTCGCGTCCACCACGCTCAAGAGGCTCAATACCCCGATGACGACCCAGACCGCCCCACGCCCCGTTGCGCTGATCATTCTCGATGGCTACGGCCACAACCCCGACCCCACCGACAATGCCGTGGCCGCCGCGCACACGCCCAACATGGACCGCCTGTGGCAGCAGCGGCCCCACGCCCTGCTGCATACCGACGGCAAGTACGTGGGCCTGCCCGAGGGCCAGATGGGCAACTCCGAGGTGGGGCACATGAACCTGGGCGCCGGTCGGGTCGTGTATCAGGAACTCACGCGTATCTCCAAGGCCATCGAGGATGGTGATCTCGACATCATTCCCGCTCTGACCGACGCCATCGATGCCGCAGTGAGCGCCGGTCGCGCCGTGCACCTGCTGGGCCTGCTCTCGCCGGGCGGCGTGCACAGCCACGAGGATCACATCCTGGCCATGGCCGAGCTGGCCGCCCGCCGCGGCGCCCAGCGTATATACGTGCACGGCTTCCTCGACGGCCGCGACACTGCGCCGCGCAGCGCCCTGGCCTCCATCGAGCGCACCAATGCGCGCCTCGCCGAGCTGGTGGGCGCCGACAACGGCTTCGTCGCCTCCATCGTCGGCCGCTACTTCGCCATGGACCGCGACAACCGCTGGGACCGCGTCGAGAAGGCCTACCGGCTGCTCACCGAGGGCGTTGGCGAATTCGAGGCTTCCAGCGCCGAACAGGGGCTGCGCGACGCCTACGAGCGCGGCGAGAACGACGAGTTCGTCTCGGCCACCGTCGTCCACACCGAGCAGGGGCCGGCCATCATCGCCGACGGCGATGCCGCCATCTTCATGAACTTCCGCGCCGACCGCGCCCGCGAGCTGACCCGCGCCTTCGTCGAGGACGGCTTCAGTGGCTTCCAGCGCCGCGTGCGCCCGCGGCTTGCCGGCGGCAGCCTGGTCACCCTGACCCAGTACGCTGCCGACATTCCCGCTCCGGCCGCCTTCCCGCCGGCGGACCTGCACAACACCCTGGGCGAAGTGATGGAACAGCGCGGCCTGACCCAACTGCGCATCGCCGAGACCGAGAAGTACGCGCACGTCACCTTCTTCTTCTCCGGCGGCCGCGAGGCCGAGTTCGAGGGCGAGACCCGCGTGCTGGTGCCCTCGCCCCAGGACGTCAAGACCTACGACGAGAAGCCCGAGATGAGCGCCGTCGAGGTGACCGACCGCCTGGTGGAAGCGATCGACTCGGGCCGCTACGACCTGATCGTGTGCAACTACGCCAACGGCGACATGGTCGGCCATACCGGCGACTTCGACGCCGCGGTGAAGGCCATCGAGACGGTGGACGCCTGCGTCGGCCGGGTGGTGGAGGCCATCGAGCGTGCCGGCGGCGCCTGCCTGATCACCGCCGACCACGGCAACGCCGAGCAGATGATCAACCCCGACACCGGCGTGGCCCAGACCGCCCACACCACCTTCGAGGTGCCGCTGATCTACGTCGGCCCCGACGCGGTGACGCTGCTCGACGACGGCCGCCTGTGCGATATCGCACCGACGCTGCTGACCATGATGCGTCAGCCGATTCCCGAGGAGATGAGCGGCCGGGTGCTGATCGAGCCGGCATGATCATCGTCTGCGAGCACCACCGGCCATGAGGCGAGCCCGACGGCAACCGTTCACGACCTTGACCGCCGCCCTGCTCCTGCTGTCGGGCCTGGCCTGGCTCGGGCCCGGGCTGGCCGGCGCACAGGCGCAACCCAGCGAACGGGAAGCCCAGGAGCGGCTCGACGCCATCGGCAGCGAGATCCAGGCGCTCAGCCGGCGCCTGGGCCAGACCCGCGAAGCCCAGGACGAGGCCAGCCGCGAGCTGCGTCAGGTGGAGACGGCTCTCGGCGAGACTCACCGCCGGCTCGACGCTATCCAGGCCGACCGCCGCAGCCTCGCCGACGAGCTTGCCGCGCTGGAGTCCGCCCGCGACGAGCTGCAGGTCGAGCGGGCCGACCAGGTCGAGATGCTCAATGCCCAGCTCGATGCCCTCTATCGCCTGGGGCTCACGCCGCAGTTGAAGCTGCTGCTCAACCAGGACGACCCGGCCCGCCTCGACCGCCTGCAAACCTACCTCAACCACCTGGCCCGGGCGCGCAACGAGCGCCTCGACGAGATCGCCCGCCTGGATGCCGAACTGGCCGAGAACCGGCGCGAGCGGGAGGCCCGCGGCCGGCAGCTCGACGCCCTGGCCGACGAGCTGGAAACCCGCAGCAGCGAGCTGGCCGAGCGCATGGCGGATCGTGAGCGTCTGGTGGCGGAGCTGGGCGAGCGCTACAGCGACGAGCAGTCGCGCATGGCGCGCCTCGACCGCGACCGCAGCGAGGCGGAGCGGGTGCTCGAACGGGTGCGCGAGGAGCTCGCCCGCATGCAGCGCCCGCCGCCCTCCACCGCCATCGAGCGCACCCGCGGCGACCTGCCCTGGCCGGTGCAGGGCAACGTCACCTCGAACTATCGGCGCGGCGACGGCGTGCACTACAACGGCATCCTGATCGAGGCCCGCGAGGGCACGCCGGTCGCCGCCGTGCATGCCGGCCGCGTCGTGTTCGCCGACTGGATGCGCGGCTTCGGCAACCTGCTGATCATCGACCACGGCGACAACGTGATGACACTGTATGCCCACCTGCAGCATTTCGACGCCGAAGTCGGCCGCGCCGTCTCGCGTGGCGACTCCCTCGGCGCGGTGGGCAACAGCGGCGGGCTCGACAGGCCGGCCCTCTACTTCGAAGTCCGCCGTAACGGCGACCCCATCGACCCACAGGCCTGGATGGCACGAAGATGACGCCAGGTGTTTCACAAGCTCCGAGCCACGGGCTATGCTGGACAGCCTCGCCTCGTAACAGCGGAGTTAGCATGTCTTCACGTACCGCCCGCCGACCGTCCGCCGCCAGCCGAACGATGAGCGCGCTAGCGTCGGCAACGCTGTTGATGCTGGCCCTGGCCGCCCCGCCGGCCCTTGCCCAGTCCTCTCCCGTGGACGAGCTGCCACTGGAGGACATCCAGACCTTTGCCGAGGTGTTCGAGCGCATCAAGCGTGCCTACGTGGAAGAGGTGGACGACAGCACCCTGCTGCGCAACGCCATGCGCGGCATGCTCAGCGAGCTCGATCCGCACTCCGCCTACCTCGACCGGAACGAATTCCAGAGCCTGCGCGAATCCACCGAGGGCGAGTTCGGCGGCATCGGCATCGAGGTCGGCCTGGAAGAGGGGCGTCTGACGATCATCACGCCGATCGACGACACGCCCGCCTCGCGTGCCGGCCTGCAGGCACGCGACGTGATCCTGGAGATCGACGGCAACCCCACCGAGCGCCTGTCGCTGCAGGAGTCGGTGACCCTGATGCGCGGCGAGCCCGGCAGCCAGATTCGCCTACAAATCCTGCGCAGCGGGCAGGAGGCGCCGCTCGACATCACCCTGACCCGCGAGATCATTCGTACCGAAAGCGTACGCAGCGAAATGCTGGAACCGGGCTACGGCTACCTGCGGGTCAGCCAGTTCCAGAGCCGCAGCGGCGAGCAGGTCAACAACGCCATTCGCCGCATGGAGCGCGACGGCCCGCTGCAAGGCCTGGTGCTCGATCTGCGCAACAACCCGGGCGGCGTGCTGCAGGCCGCCGTCGCCGTGGCCGACGCCTTCCTGCAGAGCGGCCTGGTGGTCTACACCGAAGGGCGCCTGCCCGACACCCAGATGCGCTTCTCCGCCAGCCGCGAGACGGTAGCTCCCGACGTGCCGCTCGTGGTGCTGATCAACGGCGGCAGCGCCTCCGCGGCGGAAATCGTCGCCGGCGCGCTGCAGGACCAGCGCCGCGGCGTGATCATGGGTACCGAGAGCTTCGGCAAGGGCTCGGTGCAGCAGGTGATGCCGCTGGGCAACGGTGAAGGGCTGAAGCTGACCACGGCGCTCTACTACACGCCCAACGGCCGCTCGATCCAGGCCATGGGCATCGAGCCCGACGTCAGGGTGGTGCGCGGCCGCCTGGAAGTGACCGAGAGCAGCCGCCAGCTGCGCGAAGCGGACCTGGAGGGCCATCTGCGCTCGCGCAGCGAGCCGCGCGCCATGACCCAGGAGATGAGCGAGCGGCTGCGCGAGGACTATCAGCTCGGCGAAGCGCTCAACCTGCTGAAGGCACTCAACGTGCTCGAGCGCCGCTAGCCTCTTGGCCGAACTGGACGCAGGGAGCCGGCAGCGCTTGCCGGCTCCCTGCGTCCGGTATCAACGGCAGGAGGCCGGCAAGCGGCCCCGCTCGCCGATGGCCTGACGCATCAGCAGGCGCTTGATCGGCACCAGCCGGTCGACCCCGGAAAGCCCCAGGTTGCGGGACAGCGTCACCAGCGGGTGGCGCGTGCCGAACAGCAGCCGGAAGCCGTCCATCAGCGCCAGCATGGCGCTGTTGTCACCCCGCCGGCGCCGCGCATAGCGCGCCAGCATGCGCGGCTCGCCCAGGTCGATGCCGCGCCGCCGCGCCGTGACGAGCTCTTCGGCCAGCACCGCCACATCCATCAGTCCCAGATTGACGCCCTGGCCCGCCAGCGGATGAATGCTGTGTGCCGCATCGCCCACCAGGGCGAAGCCGGGCTGCACGTAATCTCTTGCGTGACGTTGGGTGAGCGGCACTGACACTGCCCGGTCGACCACCTTCACCGTTCCCAGGCGCGCCTCGAAGGCCACCTCAAGCGCCTGCCCCAGCGTCTCGGCGTCCAGCGCCGTGAGCCGCTTGGCCTCCTCGGGCGAGGTCGACCAGACGATCGAGCAGTAGTGCGCGTCGCCGTCGATGGTCAGCGGCAGGAACGCCAGCGGGCCGCTGTCGCGGAACACCTGACGCGCCACGCCGCCATGCCCCAGTTGGGTACGCACCGTCGTGACCACGGCCACATGACCGGTGTCGCGGGCATCCACGGCGATGCCCGCCATCTCGCGTAGCGGCGACTGCGCGCCGTCGGCGGCCACCACCAGCGGTGCCGTAAGACGGCGGCCATCCTCGAGCAGCACGCTACGCTCGGCGCCCGTCTCTTCTAGCCCGGTCACGCGCCTGCCCAGCTCGACGCTGACCGTGGGCAGCTCGGCCAGGCGCCGCTCCAGCGCGGCCAGCACCACGTCGTTCTCGACGATATGCCCCAGCACCGGCACGCCGGCCTGCTCCGCCGAGAAGTTGACCTCGCCGCTGCCCTCGCTGTCCCACACCTGCATGAAGCGATAGGGGGTTACCCGGCGCGCCGCCATCCACGGCCATGCCCCGAGCCCCTCCAGCAGCCGCTGGGAGATCGGCGTCAGGGCGCTGACGCGCAGCGCCGGCCGGCCCGTGCCGACCGCCTCGGCGGCCAGCGGCTCGGGGCGCGCGTCGAGCAGCGCCACGCTGACGCCCGCCTGACCCAGCAGCGCCGCCAGGGCAGCGCCTACCATGCCGCCACCGACCACGATCACCTCGAATCGGGTCGCTGGCTGCCGTGCCGTTTCCGTCATTGCTTGCTCTCTCATGAGTGCCTACCCAGCGTCATCGCCGGCAGACCGGATAGTCGTGCTTGCCTGGCGCCTCGGCCTCATCGCTCCAGCCCCATGGCCCGGCGCGCCAAGCCACGGCGCAGCGGGCCGAACAGGTTGAGCCCCACCAGCCCGGCCGCCCGGGCGTGGGCCAGCAGGCCGCTGTCGATGCCGAACAGACGCACCAGCCCATCGCTGAAGCGAATCACCTGATGGCGGTCGACGATGCGTCTGGCCTCGAAGTCGCGCAGCGTCAGCATGCCGCCCAGCGCTTCGCCGCCGGCCAGGGCCTGCTCGAGAGCCGCCGCCAGGTCGGTCACCCCGCGCAGTGCCAGGTTGAACCCCTGGCCCGCCACCGGGTGCAGCGAATGAGCGGCGTTGCCCAACACCGCCAGCCCCGGCCGTATGGTCTCCTTGGCGGTGACCAGGCTCAGCGGATAGGCGTGGCGACTGCCGACGCGCCGGAAGCGCCCGACGCGGTCGCCGAAGGCCTGCTGCAGCTCGGCCAGGAAATCGCCGTCGCCAAGCGCCAGGTGGGCCTCTTCACGCCCGACGGGAAGGGTCCAGATCAGCGCCATCTGCTGGCCCGGCAGCGGCAGCAGGGCAATGGGCCCCTCGCGGGTGAAGCGCTCGTAGGCGATACCGTCGTGGGGCCGGCTGATCTCGACGTTGGCGATCAGCGCCACCTGATCGTAGGACGCCGAGTCGCTGGCGATGCCCAACTGCTCCTTGAGCCCCGAGCGGCCGCCGTCGGCCAGCACCGTCAAGGCCGCCTGCAGCGTACAGCCATCGGAGAGGGTCAGTCGATGCCCCTCTCCCTCGGGCACGATCACCTCGACGCTGGCCGGGCAGTGCCACTCGATGGGCAGCTCGGCCAGACGCCGATGCAGCACCTGCCCCATCCAGGCGTTGGGCAGTACGTAGCCCAGCGCCGGCTGATCGAGCTCGGCGGCGGTGAGCCGGGTCACCCCCAGGCGCCCCCTTTCGCTGACATGAATGCGCTGAATGGCGGCGGCCTGTTCGGCCATCGCCTGCCACAGACCCATGGCGCGAAAGCGCTCCGCCGAGCCCTGGGCGATGGCACTGGAGCGCGCATCGAAGCTGGGCTGCCACGTCGTGTCCGTCACCTCGGGCATGGCGGCGGCCTCGATCACCGCCACCGACAGCCCGTGGCGCTCGATCAGCGGCGCCAGGGCACAGGCCAGGCTGGCCCCCACCAGGCCGCCGCCGACGATGGCGACATCCACCCGACGCGTAGCGGCCGCCGTCATGAGGCCAGACCCGTACTACAGCGCGCCGTTTCGTAACGTAAATTACGTAAAATCATGAAGGAAACGTCCTTTACTGGTTACTCGCTAGCCATCAGTGCCTCGATCTCGGCCACCCGCTTCGGCACATCGGCAGTCAGCACCTCGTGCCCCTCCGCCGTCACCGCCACATCGTCTTCGATGCGTATGCCGATGCCGCGATAGGCCAGGGGAATGTCCTCGTCGGCCGGCACGTACAGCCCAGGCTCCACCGTCAGCACCATGCCCGCTTCCAGCGGTCGCGGCTTGCCGGCGAGGCGATAGCTCCCCACGTCGTGCACGTCGAGCCCCAGCCAGTGCGAAGTCGAGTGCAGATAGAAGCGCTTGTAGCTTTCGTCCTCGATGCGTGCTTCCACTTCGCCCTGGAGCAGGCCCAGCCGGATCAGCCCGGCCGTGAGATCACGCACCACGCCATCATGAATCTCGACCAGGGTCGCGCCAGGGCGAACGGCGGCCACGGCACGCTCCTGAGCGGCCAGCACCAGCTCGTAGAGCTCGCGCTGGGCCTCGCTGAAGCGGCCGCCGACGGGAAAGGTGCGGGTGATGTCGCCGGCATAGAGATCGAACTCGACCCCGGCGTCGATCAGCACCAGCTCGCCGTCACGTAGCGGTGCGTCATTCTCGATGTAGTGCAGCACACAGGCGTTGGCGCCGCCACCCACGATGCTGGCGTAGGCCGGGCCGCTGCCGCCATGCCAGCGGAACTCGTGCTCCAGCTCGGCCTGCAGGTGGTATTCGGCCAGGCCGGGACGGGCAGCCAGCATTGCGCGCCGGTGAGCGCGGGCAGAGATTCCGGCCGCGTGGCGCATCAGGGCGAGTTCAGCCTCGCTCTTGATCAGACGCATTTCATGCAGCAGCGGGGCGAGATCGACATAGCGCTGCGGCGGGCAGGCGCCACGCCGCACCCGTCCGGCAAGGCGCTCGCGTATCTCATCGGCCAGCGCCATGCTCTCGGTGTCGCCGAGCATCAGGTAGAGACTGGTACGCCCATCGAGCAGGGCATCCAGCCGTTCGTCGCGCTCGGCATTCTCGAAGGCTTGATCGAGGCCATGCTCGCGCACCGCACCCTCGGCGCCCAGGCGGATGCCGTTCCAGGCCTCGAGGTTCGGGTCGCGGTCCTGGCAGAACAGCACGCTTTCGCCTTCGCTGCGCCCCGGCAGCAGCAGCAGCAGGGCATCGGGCTCGGCGAAGCCGGTGAGATAGTGGAGGTCGCTGTTCTGGCGGAAGGGGTAGTCGCTGTCCCGCGAACGGGTGACCAGACCGGCGCCGGGCAGCAGCACGGCGCCATCGGTCGGCAGCTGTGCCATCAGCGCCTGACGGCGGGCACGATACTCGTCGTTGCCGATCGGCTCGGGGCGGGGAAGGGGGGCGGACAGCATCATGGCTCCTTGCGTGCTCCGGATGAATGGGGGCGATTCGGGTTCAGTGCCGAGTGGGGTCGCCGCTCTCCACCTGCGGCTGGCCGGGATGCTGCTCGGTATAGAGCAGCATGGCGGCCATGCGTGCATGCTCGGTCAAGGCGAACAGGTCGTTCTCGTTCTCGGCGCTGTCGTCGATGTCGGTCTCTATGGCCGCAAGTCCGGTCAGGTCCTCGATGGCTTCGCGCAGCGCCTGCGACCAGCCTTCACGCTGAGCCTCGCCGGCGTCATCGATCACCTCGAGAAAACCGAGCGTCCACTCCTGCAGCCCTCTGGCCCGTTCGGCCAGCGAAAAGAGCTCGTCGGGCAGTAGTGGTTCGTAGTTGAGGCCGCTGTCGGCAAGCGCTTCGAGGGTCTGGCGGCGCCAGGCCAGCAGCGCCTCACCGCTCTCGCGGTCGCGGGGCTGCTCGACGCCGAGTCCGATACACACCTCCTCGAGCCAGGCGTCGGCGGTGACGTCATTCAGCGCCAGCTCGGCACACAGCCTGCCGTCGAGGAAGGCCGGCGACTGCATGCTGCCGTGGAGCAGGAAGAGGTCGGCCAGAGTGGAAAAATCCAGGCGTTCATCGGGCGAAGACATGCAACGGCACCTCATGCGAATGGCGGTGAGTGACCTGATGCCGGCGGCGCTGCGTTGACCGCCTGCAAAGGGCTCTCTTATAGTGGATGATCGAATCGATGTGTCTTGATTCATCGATGTTAACGCATCGGGCCGACAAGCCGACACCGGAGCCCTCCATGAGCGATGACGCCACTCGCCCCACCGCCCAGGTGACCCTGCTTGGCAGGCACTACGTGTTCGCCTGCAACCCCGGCGAAGAACGCAAGCTGGAGCGGGCCGCACGCTATCTCGATCGCGCCATGCAGGGTATCCATTCGCAGAACAATCTGCTCGGCAGTGAGCGCGTGGCGCTGATGGCCGCGCTGAACATCGCCCACGAGCTGCTCGAGATGCAGGATACGCGGCGCGACGAGGAGCAGCAGCTGGGCCAGCTCAGCGAACGTCTGGAGCGAGCCATGGCAAGCGCTGCTTTGGGTAACAGAACTCCCGCCGAATGACGTTGGACGCACCCGGCAGCTCTGTTAGGATGAAGGTGTTCCCTGGGGTGTTGGCCAGTCGTTGAAGTCCCTCGAGCCTATGAGCAATACCCAGGGCGGCCATTAGCTAGCCGGACCCGTGTGCATGTCCGTGCGTCGGAAA
>ERZ869909.2032-NODE-2032-length-14704-cov-5.059206_pt1 | contig 14704 bp, 14 predicted proteins | sample MGYA00520892_ERZ869909 | MGnify/ENA primary metagenome ERZ869909 (study PRJEB32215, sample SAMEA104723947) | bioreactor metagenome | biome: bioreactor; feature: anaerobic bioreactor; material: water | place: China | collected 2015-03-12 ...
CCCCGGTAGCTCAGCGGTAGAGCAACCGGCTGTTAACCGGTTGGTCGATGGTTCGAATCCGTCCCGGGGAGCCACTTTTCTTTCCCAAGCTTTTAATTTCTCGACGTTTTCATGTGAAAACGCGCATTCCGGCATAGCGGAAGTCCAGACAGGATCCGTCCCGAAGCACGGCCTCCGCTGCGAGGCCGGCACATGGCGCTATCGTGCGATCGGAAAGGGCGAGTTCAAGCGCCGCCGGCTCGACGGAACGCGAAGCCATCCGCGACTTCAGAAGGTCGGTGCCGAGTTCGAGCAATTGCGGGCCAATACCCGGAGGCGGCACGCGCCTGGAGGTCGACCGCGAGACGGGCAGGGAAACCGGCCCGGCTTTCCAGCCTAGACCGGCATGCCGCCGGTGCTATCCTTCACAAAGGATCGAGGTGAGTTCCATAGCCGCCGAAATTCGGCGATCTCAGACTTTGTTGTATGCCGTCGGGTCGGGCGAGTAGGTCTTCTCGGCGACCCAGCCTCCGTCAACGGGCAAGACTATGCCGGTGACGAAACCGGCCAGCGGGGAACTCAGGAACAGGGCGGCATTGGCGATGTCGTTTGCATCGCCCCCCGCGCCCAACGGCACGACCTTGGCGATGCCGGCAAGGAACCTGTCGTCATGATAGTATTGTTCGGTCATGGGCGTTCTGATGGTTCCCGGGGCGATGGCGTTCACCCGGATTCCATATTCGGCGAAATCGGCGGCCAGCAGCTTGGTCAGGCCGACCACTCCGTGCTTGGACGCGACATAGGCCGGGCGGTTTCGAATTCCGATCATGCCGGCCACGGAGGCGATATTGATGATGCTTCCGCCGCCGCTTTCGCGCATTCGCCTTGCGGCCTGCTGCGAAGCATAAAACGTGCCGTTGAGATTGATGCCGACGACCCGCGCGAATTCCTCGGGATCTATGTCGATCGACGACGTGATCTCACGGATGCCGGCACTGTTTACATGGATATCGACGGTCGCCTTCAAGGCATCGATCTGGTTGAACGCATCCTCGACCGAAGCGTGGCTGCCGACGTCCACCGGGATGAAGCGCACGCGCGAGCCCGACTCGTCAAGAGCTCCGACGGCCTCCGCCCCTCTCTTTTCATCCCGGTCGAGAAGCGTGAGCGATGCTCCATGGAGAAAGAACGATCTTGCGATGGCAAAACCCAGCCCGCTTGCGCCCCCCGTAATGACGATCGACTTTCCAGAAAAATCCAGGGGGTTCGGTATCGTAGTCATGTTCATGCCCATATCGATTAATGACGAAACTTCATGCTATAAGACAAAATCAATATACTTGTTTATAGCGTCTCTTGCGCTTTTCATGTTGTTGAGCTTGCAGCGTTCCGCCGCCTCGACATCGCCGCGGCGCATTGCGGCAATGATCATCTGGTGCTCCTCGAGGCTCAATTTGGCGCGTCCCGGAAGAATGAGCGTCCTGCGGATGATCATCTGTGTCCGGTCGTAGATTCCGTTCAGCGTCTGAGACAGAAAATCGTTCCGCGCCAGCCGCAAGGCGGTTTCGCGATAGCATCCAACTGCACTGAAAAGCGCGCCGACGTCGCCATTGGCGACGGCCTCTTCCATCGGCTTTCCAAAAAGCTCGGAAAGCTCGTCCCAATCCGAAGGTTGCGAGTTCATGCAGGCCAGGCGCGCGGTCAGCCCCTCGAGAACCTCGAACAGATCGTAAATCTGCGAGAGCTGCTCGGCGTCCATCTTCGCCACGACCGCGCCGCGATTGGGGATCCGCTTCACAAGCTCCTTCTGGGCGAGAACATTGAGAATCTCGCGAACGCGCGATCGCGATATTCCGAATTCCTTGGCAAGAGCCGCTTCGCCAAGCTTCGATCCCGGAGAGAGTTCATGGGTCGCGATACGATCACGAAGAATTCTTTCAACGTGATCGTTCTCTCCAAGCGTCATTTCCGATTTTGTGGTCATGAACATTTCCTGGGGTCGCATTTCTCAAGAAAACACATGAAGATCTTCTTGAATCAATATTCCCCATTTTTAGCATAGCGAAGCGCCCGGTCGGTGAAATTTTTATACCCGAGGCGCGCTTCGAATGCGGCAACGTCTTCCAGGTGACCGAGCAGCCGGCGACTGTCCGCGCCCGAGCGCATATCCGCAAGGGCGGCCTTGAGATTTCTCGAAACCACCCGCAGGCAGAAACCGTAGTCTATGACGACATCCGCAGCGCCATCCCATTGCGCTGGAGACGTCACCTCGTCGTGGGCGATCGCATAGTAGCAGCCGGGAACCTCCCGGCGCATCTGGCGAAGCATCTCCGGGGTGGCGCCGGTGGGAAAGAAATGCTCGATTCCAACCCGCGAGAAAGCGAGCAGGCGGCGCCGTGCTTCCTCGTAGTCGCCCATGGCCCAGATCGCGTCGGTGCGGGCGATGATGGTGAAATCCGGGTTTTGCCTGGCGTCCAGCGACGCCGCCAGCTTGCCCGTCATCGCGTCCAGGGAAATCAGGCGTTGCGGCAGGTTGGTGTGCTTTCCGCCCGCATGGTCTTCGATATGGATGGCCGCCACGCCGGCGCGCTCGAATGCCTGGACGGTCCGCCAAATGTTGGGAGCGCCGAAGAAGCCGCCTTCGGCGTCCGCGACAACAGGGCTGGAAACCGATTGCACGACCGCGCCGGAAACGCGGATCATGTCGTCCAGGGTCAGGACGCCGACGTCGGGCAAGGCATAGCTCGCCGCGGCCGCCGCGTAGCTGCCCACATAGATCAGGCCGAAATTCTCCTCCTCGATCAGCTTGGCGCTCAAGGCGTCATAAGCTCCAGGAATGATCCGGGCTTTCCCGTCCCTTGGCAATGCCGCAGCAAGCGTGCCGAGCTTTCGATTCATCAGCCATTTCCTTCAGGTCGTTCGCTGGCCGGAAAATAGGCAGTCGTCGGGAAAAATGTCAATCATTATGCACCATGATTGTTGACAATTTTGTTGGAATGTTGTGACGGTGTCGACGAGGCCGCTGTCGAGGCCCGCACGAATGGGGCTGACGCCCGTCCCTCAAGAAAGGTGGAGGAACATCACATGACGTTTAAGGGAGCGCTTGGCGCCGCTATCGGAAGCCTGTTTCTGGGCAGCCTGCCCGCCGGACAGGCCTTTGCCGCCGACCATGAGATAACGCTCGCCGCCACGGTCACGACGTCGACGGCCATGTATCGGTCGGCCGAGGCGTTCAAGGAGGCCGTCGAGAGGCGCTCGGACGGACGCGTGGCCGTGGAACTTGCCTTCGACGGTGTTTTTGGCGGCGATCGCGACGTGGTCGAGCTCTTGCAACTCGGCGAGGTGCAAATGATGTGGGGCACCGACATTGCCTACAGCATCGTCATCGAATCGCTGGGCTTTCCCAATCTTCCCTATCTGTTCCCCACATATGAAGCGGTCGACGAGCATTATTTCGGCGGCTTCATCGGAGATGCCTACAAGGACATCCTTCTCAGGAACGGGATTCGTCATCTCGGCTGGGGCGAAAACGACTATCGCCACATAACGACCTCGCGCGTCGCCGTGACCGAGGTCGAGGATCTGGCGGGGCTGAAACTGCGCGTTCCGCAGTTCCCCTCCCTGCTCTCGTTCTTCCTGAAGCTCGGCGCCAACCCGACGCCGATGGCGTTTACCGAGATTTATACCGCGCTTCAGCAGAAGACCATCGACGGCCAGGACAACGGGCCCATCCTCACCGCCTCGTCGCGCTTCTACGAGGTCCAGGACCATTTCACGTCGACCAGCCACGTCTATAGCGGCGCGGCCCTCACCATCAACGAGGAGTTCTTCGAGGATCTTCCGGCCGATATTCAAGCCATTATCGCCGAGGAGGGCGAGAAGGCCGCCGCCATGCAGTTGCGGGAGAACCGTGCCGACGTTTCCGCCGCGACGGAGAGGATGAAGCAGGCCGGCATCCAGTTTCACGAGCTGTCGCCCGAGGCCCGCGGACGGTTTCTGGTGGTCGCAAAGGAAGTCTGGCAGGAGTTCGCCGATCAGTACGACCCTGAACTCATGGCTCGAATCCAGTCGGAATTCGGAAATTTCTAGATAGTGCGTTTGGCCTTGCGCGGCATTTGCATGCGCAAGGCCAATTTCTGACCGGTATGGGACGATCCGGAAACCGCCGCTCTCGGAGCTATCATTTATGAAAATCTCCAGGATTCTCGATGTCATCATGGTTGCTCTGTTTGCCGGCATGCTGTCGGCCAACATAGCCCAGGTTATATTTCGATATTTTTTGAATTCATCGCTGTTCTGGTCTGAAGAATTATCAATCATGATGATGATTGTAATGGTTTTCATGGCAAGTCCCGTATTAATCCGCGACAGTGAACACATAACCATAGATATTTTTAATTCAAAATCAGCATCTATTAAAATAATGGATATTATTCAATATATTATAACGACAATTATATTATTGATATTTAGCTATCTAATTTATAAATATATGCTTTCCGCCATTTCAAGAGATACGAAAACGGCCGCCCTTCGCGCTCCGATGTGGATTCCTATCGGAGCCATGCTGGCGGGAATGTTGCTTTCGGCGTTGTTCGCCGTCCGAAATCTCTATCGGACGCTCGTCGACCTGAAGGACCGGAGGCAGGGCAATGGATAGTATCCTCGTACTCCTGGTCTTTCTTGGCGTGATGATGGGGCTTGCCGTCATACGCGTCCCGTTGGCCCTGGCCATTCTGGCCGGCGCGATGGTGGGATTCTGGATGACCGGGCGGTCGTTCGGGATCATCGCTCCTTCGGCATTCTCCGCTCTCGACGTGTTCGCCTATCTCGCGGTTCCCGGCTTTCTCTACGCCGGCGCGCTGATGCTGCACGGCCGCATTGCGGCGGCGATACTCGGTCTGTTTCATAATCTCGCCCAGAGGTTTCGCGGGGTTCTCGGCAGCATAACCGTCGCCGTCGCGATGCTGTTCGGGACGATCAGCGGCTCGTCCGTCGCCACCGTTTCGATGGTCGGCGGCATGATGGTGCCCGAATTGGTGAAGCGCGGCTTCACGCGCGCCCGCGCCGGGGCATTGGTGGCGGCGACCGGAGTGCTCGGCGTCCTGCTGCCCCCATCCATCCCAGGCATCGTCTTTGCCATTTCAGCGGGTCAGTCGGTGAGCGCCGTATGGCTGACCACGGTCATGCCGGCCATTCTTCTGGCCTTGATATGGGCCGTGATCGCGTTCTTCCAAGGTCGGGAAAGCGCGCAAGCCGAAGACCGGGACCAGACAATGACGCCTACCGCCCTTTCCGGCGAAAGAAAGCGCGGGGCGTTCGTTCACGCCCTGCCGGCTCTGGCGGCGCCGGTTCTCATCTTCGGCGGCATCTATGGCGGCATCCTGACGCCGACCGAAGCCGGAGCAACCGTCGTCGCCTATTGCCTCATCATCGGGTTCTTTGTCTACAAGGGCCTGCATCTCGGCAACATAGGCAGGATCACCTTCGAAGCGGCCCGCGCCAGCGCATCGATCCTCATCATCATCAGCGCCGCCGTGGTCTCCGCCCGCCTGTTCACCTTGATTGGCCTGCCGCGAGAGCTGACGGCTTTCGTTCTGGACATCAACCCGGATCCGCTGATGTTCATCCTGCTGATGAACATTCTGCTCCTGGTGATCGGAATGTTCATGGAGACCAACACCGCGATCCTTATCTTGACGCCGATCCTGCTTCCCATCGCGCAAAGCCTCGGGATCGATCCCCTCCATTTCGGCGCGATGATGCTGCTCAACCTGGAGCTCGGAATGATAACGCCTCCGCTCGCGGCAAATCTTTTTGTGGCGTGCAAAATCGCAAACGTTCCGTTCAACAAGATAATGCCGCCGATAATGCCGTATTTCCTGTCCGGGCTCTTCGTTCTTGCGATCACGGCGCTGTTTCCGGCGTTCAGCCTGTCGATCGTCGCGCTTTTGAACTAGCTTGGGATGGAAACGGCAGGGATCGACAAGGGGATCCTATCCGCCCTCCGGCTTTGCGCCACGCAGGCGGCTGAGTGCGGGCGCTGCGCCAGCTGCGGAACGAGGAGGATCTCGAGCGCAAGGTAGTCCTCGGGCCTATCGCCTGCGGCCGACCCAGTCCACGATGAGCCGGGCGGCAATGGCGACGGCCGCGACGAGCAGGACGATGGGCGTCCCCATCACCATGAGGAGACCGAGCCCCACCGGGTTGTCGCTGATCCCCAGGCCGCCGACGACGAACAACGGCAGGATGCAGATCGCCAGCCCGATCGCCGTATATTTCAGGATGGTCGCAATGGTCATGCGTAGAGGATACGCGCCAAGTCTTAACGAGGTTTCGCTCGGGGAATGGCGTGAATTCGCGGCCGTCTCGCGGCGAAGCCCGGTCGGGCTCGGCGGCTACCCGACGGGCTCGGCTCCTTGCCTGCCGCCGGCATCGGGTTCGGCAATGGCTGGGTGGCCGCCGCCCAGGATCGCCCGCGACAGCGCCTCGGCGGTCAATCCCTGCGTTTCCATGCTGGCGACGGTGCGGCCGGCGCGCAGGATCGTCACCCGGTCCGCGACGGCGACCACGTCGTTCATGTCGTGGCTGATGAGGATCACCGTCACGCCGTTGGCCTTGAGCTGCCGGATCAGCTTCAGCACCTGCTCGGTCTCGCGCACGCCCAGCGCCGCGGTCGGCTCGTCCATGATGATGATCTCGGCCTTCCAGCGCAGCGCCCGGCAGATGGCGACGGCCTGGCGCTGGCCGCCCGACAGGTTCTCCACCGGCGCGTCCATGTCGGTGAGGCTGGAGTTCAGCTCGGCGAGATAGGCCAGCGAACTGGCGATCATCGCCTTGCGGTCGAGCACGCGGACGCCGAGCACCCGCTTCTCGATCTCCGAGCCCATGAAGACGTTCTGCGCGATCGACATGCGCGGCGCGAGGCCGAGATCCTGGTGGATCGTGGCGATGCCGGCGGCCAGCGCGTCATGGGGGTTTGCAAAGCGCACCGGCGCGCCCTTGACCTCGATCGTGCCGGCATCCGGCGTCTCGACGCCGGCCACCAGCTTGATCAGGGTCGACTTGCCGGCGCCGTTGTCGCCGCAGATCGCATGCACCTCGCCGTGCCGCACGCAAAGGTCCGCGCCGCGCAACGCCTCGACCGCGCCATAGGCTTTCTCGGCGGCGCGCACCGAGAGGATCGCGCTCATGCGCGCCCTCCCCGCGGCGCGACGGGGTGGCCGACGCCACCCCCTCGAAGCCTACTGGATGAATTCGTCGACATTGGCCGCGTCCACCAGATCGGCGTTCATGTAGAGATAGGGGCCGGCCGTGACCGCCTCCTTCGGCTCGCCGCCGACGGCGATGCGCTCCATCGCGTCCACGGCGGCCTTGCCCATCGCCTCGAACGGGATGGACACGGTCGCCGTCAGCATCGAATCGGGATCCTTGATGCGCCGGAAGGTCTCGGCCCCGCCGTCGATGGAGACCAGCACCACGTCGCCCTTGTTCATGCCCTGCTCCTTGAGCAGATCGTCGATGATGAAGGCCTGGCCGTCGAACGAAGCCCAGATGCCCTTGAAGTTGCCGGCGTTCTGCAGGATGAGCGCGCTCATGCCGTTGCGCACGTCCTCCTGCCAGCTCTGGGTCCGGGCCATCGAATGCGTGCCGACCTCCTCGACCGCGGTGTTCTCGCTCAGTACCGCGTCGAGGATCTTGCCGCGGACGCGGGTGCCGACGTTCGATTCGAAGCGCTGGGTGAGGATCGGGCCTTCATAGTTGATCTGGCCGAGAAGGTAGAGGGCGGCTTCCGCGCCGACCGCGTATTCGTTGACCTGGATGTCGAACAGCGTGTGCGGGCTGGTGCCGCTCAGCACGGTGATGATGGGAATGCCGGCCTCGTTTGCCGCCGCCATCTGCGCGTCCAGCTCGATCGGCTTGGACATGGCCAGCACGATGCCGTCGACGCCGCGCTGTATCAGGTTCTCGACCTGCTCGGCATGGGTCGGCAGCGCGCCGTTCGAGTTGAGCACGATCGCGCCCCAGCCCTTCTCCTTCGCCGCCGTCTCGGCCGCGTTGGCGACGCGGGCATGGGTCTCGGACGACATCTGGAAAGCGACGACGCCGAGTTCGAAAGCCTGCGCCGGCATGGCGAGGCCGGCCGTCAGCAGCGCGGCGCCCAGCAGTGATTTCAGTCCCATTCTTGCCTCCCATTCATGGATTCATGTTCACGATGTCGCGTTGTCCGTCTCATACGGAAAATGCCGCCTTCTTCAGGACGCTGGCCGAGACGCTGACCGAGCCGATGACGATCAGCCCCAGCATGATGTCCTGGAGATAGTAGGGAGCGCCGAGCAGCACGAGCCCGTTGGCGAGCACGGTGATGATCAGCGCGCCGACGAACGTGCCGGCGATGTTGGGGCGGCCGGGCTCGAACATGGTCATGCCGAGCAGCACGGCCGCGATCGCGTGCAGCAGGAAATCGCCCGCCATCTGCGGCGAGGCCGAACTCAGGTTGGCGACCAGCAATATCGCCGTGATGCCGGCGGCGAACCCCGACAGCGTCAGCCCCACCAGCTTCATGCGCCCGGTTGCGATGCCGGCGCGGTGGGCCGCCTCCCGCGCCTCGCCCGTGGCGAGCATGTGGACGCCGAGCTTGGTCTTCTTGGTCACGAACCAGGCGAGCGCGACCAGGAAGCCCATGACGAAGATCAGGATCGGCACGCCGAGAAAGCGCCCGCGCGAGATGGCGAGGAAGGTCGGGTCCCAGCGGCCGACGAACGCGACGCCGCCCGTGATCATGAAGGCGAGGCCTCCGGCGATCGAGGCGCTGCCCAGGGTCGCGATCAGCGACGGAACCTTCAGCGCCGTCACCAGCAGGCCGTTGGCGAAGCCCCCCGCCAGCCCGACGGCCAGCCCGGCGGCGCAGGCCAGCGTCCAGTCCATCCCGCCATGGATCAAGCCTCCCGTCACCACGGCGGCGAGGCTCGCCAGATTGGCGAAGGACAGGTCGAGCTCGGAGGTGATCAGCGCCATGGTGAAGCCGAGAGCCAGCACGGTCAGGAAGCTGGCCTGCTTGAGCACGTTGATCATGTTGCCGGCCGAGGCGAAATTGCGCGCGAACACGAGCAGGAAAACCAGCACCGCCAGCCCGGCCACGGCCGTTCCGTACTTCGCGACGAAACCCTTCACCTCGGACGATTCCCCGGCTTTGCAAAATCGAGCGCGAGTCCTAACCCGACCGGGCCGTCATGGCTATGCCGCCGACGCAGAATTTCATCCCATGTCCTCGTGTCCGATCCGCGCCAGCAAATGCGAGGCGTGGGCGACCGCGTCGCGGGTCTGCGTGAAGACGGAAAACAGCGCGTCGCAGCGACGCCGCCGCGCAAGGTCCGGCTGGAAGCGCGCGAGCGGGGGGCTCACGGCGTCGGCCGCCCGCGCGATGCCGTCGTCGAGGCCGAGCCCCGTCCGCGCCAAGGCCAGGCAGCCGGCCAGGCCCATCTCGCGCACCGGGGAAGCCAGGACCGGCCGGCCGAGCACGTCGGCCCTGATGCGGTTCCAGTCGGCATTGCGCCCGCCGCCGCCGGCTATCCTGATCTCCGCCGCCTCGTGGCCGGCGGCCCGTTCGGCGCGCTCCAGCACGATACGGTTGACGAACGCCACGCCCTCCATCACCGCGCGCACCATGTCGGCCGGCCCGTGTCCGCTGCCGAGGCCGAGAAAGGCGGCGCGCAGGTCGCGGTCCCAGTAGGGCACGCGCTCGCCATGCAGGAACGGGTGGAAGATCAGCGGCGTCCTGCTTGCCGGCCGGGCGAGGAGATCCCCGAGCCGCCGGGCAAAGGGCCTGTCGCCCGGATCGAGCCGGTCGACGATCCAGGCAAGGGCGTTGGCGCCGTTCTGCCCCGGCCCGCCGATCTGCCAGACGCCCTCGCCCCATCGGATCGTGATCAGCCCGGCGGCTTCCGCCTCGGCCCCGGTAATCAACCCGAACACCTCGGAGGAGCCGGAGATGCAATAGGCCCGGCCGGGCGAGAGCCCGCCAAGCCCGGCGACCGCCGCCCATGTGTCGTGCGAGCCGCAAAAGACCCGGGCGCCCGCGATCCGGGCGAGTTCCCCGGGCAGGCCGGGCCTTACCCCGCCGACCAGGTCGGCGGGGTCGCCCAGCACCGGCAGCACGTCCTTCTCGATCCCCGTGAGGGCGGCGAGCGACGCCTCGCCGCCCTGCATCGCGCTCGCCAGCCGGAACTGCGATATGCGGTCGGACACGGCGCGGCCGGTCAGGCGGAAGTTGATATAGTCCTTGGGCTCGAGAACCGTCCGCGTCGCCGTCCATGCGGAAGGATCGGCCTTCCGAAGCCACAGCAGCCGCGCCAGCGGGTGAAAGCCGTTGACATGCCGCGCTTCCGGATGGGCGGCGACGCCGGCGCGCGCCAGCACCGCCTCGGCCTCGCCCTGCGCTCGCGAATCGCGAAAGCCGATCGCCGGCCCTACCGGCCGGCCGGCCGCGTCGAGAAACACCTGCGTGCGGGTGAAACCGCAGATCGCCACCGCCGCGACGCGGTCGAAGCCGTGCGGCTCCCGGCGCGCGATCTCGCCGGCGGCCCGTTCGAATGCCTCCCACCACACGACGGGATCCTGCTCGCTGCGGCCATCGTCGCCTTCGTCGAAGCAAAGCGGCACGTCCGCCGCCGCAAGCGCCTCGCCGTCGAGCGCGAACAGGCTCGCCTTCAGCGCCGACCCGCCGAGATCGACGGCCAGCACGGTGCTCATGGCATGGCCCGGCGCGACGGAGGCGGCTGAATCTGGCGGCATGGACGGGACTTTCGACGACGGGTGGAATGTGCCTACACCGCCGGGACCGGCGGGATCAATGGCCGCCGGCCGCCTTCATCGACGTCGGGGCGGCGGGGCGATCCCGCCCGGCGATCCGCGCGACCGCGTCGCGCCTCGGTTCGCATGGCAGGCGATCGGCGGCGGTCAAAGGGCGGATGCCTTCCCCTGCCTGTCCGCAGACGAAGGCTGCCTGACCCGGATGCGCAAGGGACCGCCGCCCGCCCGGTCGATGTCGAAGGCGTCCGTTTCGCGCACCAGGTCGCTCAGCTTGCGGCAGCCGAAGGTGCGCGGGTCGAAATCCGGCGCCAGGTTGGCGAGCTGCGTTCCGACCGCGCCGAGCGGAACCCAGCCGTCCTCGGTCTCCATCTGGGAGATCACCCTCTTCAGGATCGAGCGCGCGCGGCTGGCCGGTTGCAGCGCCGGCTTGGTGGCGCTGGTCTCGTTGGCGGCGGCCTCCGGCAGCAGGTTCTCGGTGTAGATGAAGCGGCGGCAGGCCTGCCGGAAGCTCTCCGGCGTCTTCTGCTCGCCGAAGCCGAACACGTCGACGCCCTGCTCCCGGATGCGCGCCGCGAGGCGGGTGAAGTCGCTGTCGGAGGAGACGAGGCAGAAGCCGTCGAACCGGCCGCTGTGCAGCAGGTCCATCGCGTCGATGACGAGGGTGATGTCGGAGGCGTTCTTGCCGGTGGTGTAGGCGAATTGCTGCTGCGGGATGATGGCGTGCTTGGCCAGGATGTCGGCCCATCCCTTCGAGCGCCCTTGCGAGAAATCGCCATAGATGCGCCGGACGCTCGCCTCGCCGATCTGCGCGATCTCCTCGAACAGGCCGTCGGCGATCCTGGGCGAGGTGTTGTCGGCGTCGATCAGCACGGCAAGGCGGGGGGAGCGGGGTTCGGAAGGCATGGACGATCACCTGAGATGCTGGTTGCGGCAGCCCCGTACGCCGCCTGCGGTGCGATTTGAACGGTTCGCAGGATCATAGCCGCCGACGATGCGACCGTCGATGCCCGGCCCGGCGGCCGCGCATCGACATGGCCATGGGCAATCATGCGGTTGCCGTCATCCCTGCCTCAGGCAAGGCCCTCTTCCTGAAGGCTCTTGATGACGGCGGGACGCGCCGCCACCGTGCCCATGAACGTCCGGATGTTGGCGTATGGCGCAAGGTCGATAGCGGCGAACTTCGCCCAGCCGAGGATCGTCCACAGATACGCATCCGCCGCCGTGAACGTCTCTCCGGTCAGATAGGACTTTCCGGCAAGCTGCTCGTCGACATGGGCAAGCCGCTTGCCGAGATGCGCGCGATTGGCCGTCTTTGTCTCGTCCGGCGTTCCGGGCCTGAAGAACGGGCTGAAGCTCTTGTGCAGTTCCGAGGAGATGAACGCCAGCCATTGCTGGACGCGATAGCGCGCCATCTCTCCGGCGGGCGGCATCAAGCCGGTTTCCGGCTTCCGGTCCGCGAGGTACTGGACGACAAGCTGCGCCTCGGTGAGCGTCTGCCCGTCGTCGAGCACCAGCGTCGGCACATAGCCGTTCGGGTTGGTCGCGAGAAAATCCTGATCGTTCTCGGTCTTCTTGGTCTTGCCGTCCACCTTGACGAGATCGAGGGCGATCCCGGCCTCGTTGGCGACGATATGCGGCGCGAGCGAGCACGCTCCCGGCATGTAGTACAATTTCATTCGATGGGCTCCAGGTTGAAAAACGGCATTCCCTGTCACGCCCCCATGGATGGCGGCAAGCGCCCGAGAGCGAACACACCGTCCACATGGGCAACCGGCCCGACCGGTTCAAGCCGGAGCCCCTCGCCCGATCATGACGACTGTCCTGCCGGCTTCCCGCCGTTATCCCGGCCGGGATACCCGCCGCCGACGAGCCTCCCTTCCCAGCGCCCGCGGGCCTCCCGCCGCACGGGCGGCCTTGCCGGCGAACGGGAGCGTTGCGGCGGGACTATTCGGAAGATCGCACCATGGCGGCCACGGCCGCTTCGGCCTGCGCAAGGGCCTTGCGGTCGATGCCCGTGCCGATGCCCCGCGCCTCCAGATGGTCGACCAGCAGGCCGGTGGCGAGGTTTCCCGCCGCGCCGGGCGCGTAGGGACAGCCGCCAAGGCCGCCGACCGCCGCGTCGAAGACGCGGATGCCGAGCGCGTAGGCGACGTCGACATTCTCCAGCGCGAAGCCGCCGGTGTTGTGGAAGTGACCGGCCAGGCGCGAGGGCTCGACCGCCGCGCTCACCGCCTCGACCATGCGGCCCAGCCGGTCCGGCGGGGCCTTGCCGATCGTGTCGGCGACCGCGATCTCGGCACAGCCGAGTTCGCGCAGCCGCGCCGCGACGCGCACGACCGCATCCGGCCCTATCGGCCCCTCATAGGGGCAGTCGACCGCGCAGGAGACATAGCCGCGCACCGGAAGGCCGTGCGCCGCCGCGATCGGCATGATCGGCGCGAAACGCCGCAACGCCTCCTCGATGGTGCAGTTCGTGTTCTTCCGCGAGAAGGTTTCGGACGCGGCGGCGAAGATCGCCAGTTCCTGCGCGCCGGCCGCCACCGCCGCCAGCGCGCCGCGCTCGTTGGGCACGAGGGCGGACAGGACGAGCCCGTCGCGCCGGACCGCGTTGCGCATCACCTCGTCGCTGTCCGCCATCTGCGGCACCCATCGCGGCGACACGAAAGCGGTGGCCTCGATGCGGCCGAACCCGCAATCGGACAGGAGCGAGATCAACCGCAGCTTGTCGGCCGTCGGGATGATCTTCTTCTCGTTCTGGAGCCCGTCGCGCGGGCCGACCTCGACGATGGTGACGGCAGGTCGCTGCATCGGGCTATTTCGCCTCGCCGGCAAGGCGCTGAAGGATTTCCCGCGCCCGGTCGACGCGCACGTCGTGGTTCGCGGCCAGTTCCCTGGCGACCTTCTCGATCTGGTCGCCGACCGCGCCGGCGACGATGGCGATGTTGCGGGCGTGCAGCGCCATGTGGCCGCGCTGGATGCCTTCCGTGGCCAGGGCGCGAAGCGCGGCCATGTTCTGCGCGAGGCCGACGGCGACCGTGACTTCGGCCAGTTCCTGCGCCGTGGTGACGCCGAGCAGCCGCAGCGCGGCCTGCGCGGCCGGATGCGTCTTCGTCGCGCCGCCGACCAGGCCGAGCGCCATGGGCATTTCCAGCGTGCCGACGAGCCGGCCCTTCCGGTCCATCTCCCACCGCGTCAGCGAGGTGTAGCGGCCGCTGCGCGCCGCCCAGGCATGCGCCCCCGCCTCGATCGCGCGCCAGTCGTTGCCGGTGGCGACGACGACGGGGTCGATGCCGTTCATGATGCCCTTGTTGTGGGTCGCGGCGCGGTAGGGGTCGACGATGGCGAAGGCGCAGGCCTCGACGATCCCGGCCGCCATGCGCTCGCCGGAGAACTCGCTGGTGGCCAGCGCTTCCGGCATCAGCTCGACGCGGGCGCGGGCAAGGCGAAGGTCGGCGAGGTTGGAGAGGATGCGAAGCCGCACCACGCCGCCGGTGATGCGCTCCACCATCGGCGCGACCGTTTCGGCCATGGTGTTGACCGTGTTCGCGCCCATGGCGTCGCGCACGTCGACCAGGAGATGCACGATCAGCATCGCGCCGGCCGGCGTGTCCTCGAAGACGTGGATCTCGATGTCGCGGCATCCGCCGCCGAGCGAGATCAGCACCTTGTCCTTCTCGTTGGCCGCGGCGACGATGGCGTCGCGCTCGTCGAGGAGGCGCGCGCGGGCGCCATGCGGATCGTCGAGGCCGACGACCTGGACCTGCGCGCGCATGACCGGATCGCTGCTCGACGTGCGGAAGCCGCCGCAGCCGCGGGCGATGCGGGCCATGTAGGATGCCGCCGCGATGACCGACGGCTCCTCGACCGCCATCGGGATGAGATAGTCGCGCCCGTTGATGGTGAAGTTGGTGGC
>ERZ869909.2033-NODE-2033-length-14690-cov-4.286663_pt1 | contig 14690 bp, 10 predicted proteins | sample MGYA00520892_ERZ869909 | MGnify/ENA primary metagenome ERZ869909 (study PRJEB32215, sample SAMEA104723947) | bioreactor metagenome | biome: bioreactor; feature: anaerobic bioreactor; material: water | place: China | collected 2015-03-12 ...
ATCGTCGGTGCCGCCGGATACCACGTCATAGCCGCGCGCCATGAATACCCCGGCCATGGCCCGGGCGTTGTCGATCACCCGCTGCTGGTACTGCACGAACTCCTGGCTCATGGCCTCCTTGAAGGCCACCGCCTTGGCGGCGATAACGTGCATCAGCGGGCCGCCCTGCTGGCCGGGGAAGACTGCGCCGTTGAGCTTCTTGTAGAGGTCCGCATCGCCGTGGGCGGAGAGGATCAACCCGCCCCGGGGGCCACGTAGGGTCTTGTGGGTGGTAGTGGTGACCACGTGAGCATGAGGGATCGGACTCGGGTAGTGGCCGGCAGCGATGAGGCCTGCAACGTGGGCCATGTCGACCATGAACCAGGCACCGACTTCGTCGGCGATGGTACGGAAGCGCCGCCAGTCGACGACCCTTGCGTAGGCCGAGAAGCCGGCGATGATCAGCTTGGGCTTGTGGCTGCGAGCCAGGCGCTCGACCTCCTCGTAGTCAATCTCGCCGGTCTCGGGATTCAGGCCATACTGCACCGCGTGGTAGTGCTTGCCGGAAAAGTTCGGCGCGGCGCCGTGGGTCAGGTGGCCACCGTGGGCCAGGCTCATGCCGAGGATGGTGTCACCCGGCTTGACCAGCGCCATGAAAGCCGCCGCGTTGGCCTGGGCACCGGAGTGGGGCTGGACGTTGGCGTAGTCGGCGCCAAAGAGGGCACAGGCGCGGTCGATGGCAAGCTGCTCGACCACATCGACATGTTCGCAGCCGCCGTAGTAGCGCTTGCCTGGATAGCCCTCGGCGTACTTGTTGGTCAACTGGGTGCCCTGGGCCTCCATGACCGCACGGCTGGCGTAGTTCTCGGAGGCGATCAGCTCGACGTGTGCCTCCTGTCGGACCACCTCGTCGGCAATGGCAGCGGCGACCTGGGAGTCGAAGTCGGAAAGGGATGAGTGGTTCATGAAAGACTCCTGTTGTTATCGGTAGTGACCTGGCGGACAGCGTCTGTGACTTCGAATCTATCGTCGGGCTGCCCCGATGGAAAATTTGAATACCTCATGCGCGGATAAGTGGCGTGAAGCGCATCCATCTCATCACTGATTTAACGCCAGGGCGGGGCAACAAGATTGAACGGATGCGACAGATTTTCTGAACAGGAGTGCGGTAAGGAGAGACCGCACCACTCCCTTGGCAGTATGTGCGATATGCCTGTTTTAGGAGAGTCGAGGTCCCGCCCTCCGGGGGAATGCGCCCTGTGCTCAGAGCGCGGGACGGCCCTCGATATGGAGGAAGAAGGGGTCGACCCGGTCGCTGCCGGATTCACCGACACGCTTGCGCATCTGCGACGGCGTCATGTCGAAGGCGCTGCGGAACTGGCGGGAGAAGTGGGCCGTATCGGCGAAGCCGCAGCGCTCGCCGATCTCGGTGATGCTCTTGCCGCTGTAGTGCAGCAGCCACAACCCATAGCGCAGGCGAAGGTCTCGGGCGAACTTCTGGGGCCCTACCCCCAGGGTCTCGCGAAAACGCCGCTCCATGTTCCGCCGGGAGGTGCCTACCCGCTCCGCCAGGGCCTCCATGGAGATCGCCTCCCCTAGGTGCTGCTCGAGCACGGCGATGCAGCGGCGCACCAGACGATCCTCTATCTTGCCGAAGACCACGGGCTGCGGCTGAGGATGCGCGCCCGTACGGGCTTCCTCGATGAGCATGATATGCAGGCTCTTCATGGCCCACGCCTTGCCCAGGTGCCGCTCGACCAGATAGGCGGCCAGGTCCGCCGCCGCCGCGCCACCGGCGCAGGTGAGCCTGTCACCATCATCGATGAACAGGCGGTCGGCCACCGGCTCGATGGCGGGGAAACGCTGACTCATGTCGCGGTGGTGATACCAGCTGACGCAGCAACGTCGCCCCGCCATCAGGCCCGCCTGGATAAGGGCGAACACCCCGGTGCACAGGCCCACCAGCGGCACCCGAGCCTGCGCTGCCTGGCGCAGGTACGCCAAGGCGGTGGTATCGACCTGGTCGCGCTCGTTCTGAACGCCACCGATCACCACGATATAGTCGAACGCTGTCGGATCCTGGTAGGTCAGGCAAGGGGCGATGGAAGCACCACAGCTGGAGACAGCCGGCTCTCCGGAACTGGTCATGAAGGTCCAGTGGCAGCGCAGCTGGCGACTACGGTCACCCTCGTCGGCAGCCAGACGCAGGCAGTCGACGAAAGCCGCAAATGGGAATAGGGTGAAACGATGCAGCAGAACGAAGCCGACGGAGAGAGGCTCGCCCTGGGAGGGATGGCTCATGGCAGTTCCTGTTCAGTAGATCAGGAGGGGTGAGACCGGGCTGGGGTTAGGGCGACTCTAGCGCATCTCGCCACTAGTGCGCAGCATCGATAAGCAATACGAGTATCAATGGCCGCACCAGACATGACAATGGCAGGAAAATGACCAACATACCCACCGACCTCTTGAGAACCTTCGTCACCATAAAAGACCTGGGGGGGTTCACCAGTGCCGGCGAGCTGCTTGGTCGCTCGCAGCCGGCAATAAGCCTCCAGATCAAGAAGCTGGAAGAGATACTCAATACCAAGATATTCCTGCGGGGATCCAGCCTCGAACTGACCGAGGATGGCGAATATCTATATGAAGCCGCCCGGCAGATTCTGGAAGTCAATGATCAGATCATTGCCAAGGTCAGGGGAGACAATGTCTCCGGCAAGGTCAGACTCGGCATTCCCAATGACTTCGAACTGGCCTTCCTGCCCAAGGCGTTGCGAAACCTGTCCCGGGTCTATCCGAACATCATCGTGGAAGTCGATTGTGAAATCAGCAAGGTGATCCTTCAGCGCTATCAGAAGGGCCATTATGACATCGCCTTGGCCATGGAGCGCGCCAAGGAGAACGAGGATAGGGATGCCCGGGACTATCGACTGGAGAGCCTCGAGTGGGTCTACAAGGACAGTCGCCTACTCAATGGTTATGAGGAGCCCATCCCGCTGATTGCCTACCCCCAGGGCTGTGTCTACCGCTCCCTTATGGAGGAGGCCCTGCAGGGCCAACAGCACCCCTTCCGGTTCATGTACACGAGCACCAGCCTGCTGGGTATCTTCTCTGCCGTCGAGGAAGGCCTGGGGATCACGGCCATGGCCAAGTCGGTCATCCCCGACAACCTGAAGCATGCCATCAGTGCCAAGGATCTGCCGGAACTCGAGAGCGTCTGCATCGGCCTGTACTACAAGGAGCGTGAACTCAATATCGCATCCCGCCACGTGCTCGATTTCCTGCGCTCTGGGCTGGCCAATATCTAGGCGCCCCGCGGGCAATGCTGGCGCTCGATATGGCCTTGTTGCCTTTATACTCACCCACGTGTCATCTGGATCCCGAACCAAGCGGATCCATCTGGCCGCTGGTTGTTGCCTGAGCCTCCCCCTCTTCGTCAATATTAAGCTCAATCCGTGGATCTGGATCGTTCACGGCTTTCTCAAGCTCCTTGACCGCCCTGTCTCGATTAAGGAGCCGTCTTATCATATTGACTATCATCAGCAGGATCACGATGGAGAAGGGGAAGGCGCCGATAATGGTGCCAGTCTGGACGGTATCCACCACGGCACTGCCGCCCAAGGTCAACAACACTGTCGCAACGGAGCCAATACTGATGACCAGTACCACCCGGAACCAGGCACCCGCCCTTTTTGGCGCAGAAACGAAGTCCGCGAGCGCATAGGTGCCGGCATCCAGCGAGGTAATATAGTAGGTTGCTACGAGCACGGTAGCCACGATCAGAAGGAGGCTGCCGACCACCGGAATCGACTCCAGCATGGCGAACAGGCCGCTGGCAATATTGTCGTTCACCGCTGCCGATATCCCACCTCCCGACCGGTCATCGTAGTAGATGGCAGCAGACCCGAGTACGCCGATCCACACCATGACGATCAAGGAAGGAATAATGGTTACTCCTATCACGAATTCACGGAGCGTTCGACCCCGCGAGATACGAGCGATGAACCCGGCGACGAATGGCGAGAACGCAATAACCCAGCACCAGATAAATACGGTCCACCAGCCATTCCAGCTATGCTGCCATGACGTCAATGGTTCAGCGGTGCTAGGAGCGTCCGTCCAGAAGCTCATGGGAACAAAGTTCGTAAAGTAGGAGCCAAATGTCTGGGTAATATTGGAAATAATGAACAGGGTCGGTCCAAATATAAAGGCGGCGGCAACGAGAAGAACACTCAGAATCGAGTTGGTTTCACTGATCAGCCGCATGCCTTTACTGATGCCAAAGAAAGCCGATATTGCCGCGGCAGTTCCCAAGCCGACTATGACGAACAACCAGATGGTCGGGCCCGACGACAACCCGGTAAAGGATGTCAGCCCTGAAGAGAATTGCATCGCCGCAAATGCGAAAGATGTCGACAGGCCAAGTATGGTAGCCATGATCGCCAGCAGTTCGACTACCACGCCCGCACTGCCCCGAGCCCATTGCGGCAGGATATCCACTGTAGCTTCACGGAAAGTCAGGGTCTTTCCCAGATTATGATGCGAATAGGCCAGGCATACTGCCACTACGCAATACATGGCCCAAGCGGTGAAGCCCCAGTGGAAGTAGGCCCAGACAAGGCCACCCCCGGCGACATTACCCTCCAAAGCTTGAATGACCGGACTTCCGTCGCGGAGCATGATCGGCTGAGCTACTGACCAGAAAATCAGACCGATACCTTGCCCACAAGCAAAAAGCATCGAATACCAGGCAAAGTTGCTGTATTCCGGCTTCGCCTTGGGACCGCCCAGCCTGACTCTACTTCCCACCTTACTGAAAACAAGCCAGACACATACGGCAACGGAAAAGAGCGAATATAAGATGAACAGCCAGGTAAAGCCACCCGTGACATAAGTCCGCATATCGAAAATGACGGAGGCAACACCATCAGGGCTCCTAAGTACCATTACGATGAGTGCAATGATAGCTATCGGGGGTGTGAACTGAATGAACAATCTGCCAATAGGCGGAAGGTCTCGGCCCGTGAATCGAGGAATCACTACGGGCTCAAGGGAATCCCTTTCCTCCGCAGACTTATCGTAGCCCACTTTTCTGTTTGCCACTTTAGCTCACCTCGCTATTATTGTACTTTACAAGGCCGCCGCGACGACAGCAGCCCTACCTTCTTTAAAGAGGAAAACTCCCGGCCATCACCCCAGATGTTCAACAATGCCCGATATGCACTCATCGAGAATAAGCTTCCCTTTCTCCGCGGTGGCTTTAAGCGGTGATGACAGGGTGCCGGAAGGCTCAACCCAGGAGGGGTCCGGCGGAAAGACATCGTAAGGAGGGAAAGTAGCCGGCTCAACATCCACTGCCTTGGACATATCGACCAGATCAGGATGGATTTTCAGCATGATAGAGGTTTCCAGCACCCCACCATGCTCAACGGCCCATCCAGAAAAACCATCAGGGAAGACCTTTTCGATAGTCTGTTCGCTAATAAAATCCCAGTAGGAGAGCAGGTAGATCTTTACGCTGATACTCTCCGCCTTGCACTGGTTGACCAGCTTATCGGCCGCCTCGCACAGGCACATGGAGTTCTCGAAATGGCCGTTGATCAGAACAAACTCTCTGTTCCCATGATTGACATAGGCCCGCAGGACATCGAATACATAGCCCTCCAGGGAACTAGCAGATACACAGGTTGTCCCCGGAAAGAAATTACCACCTCCAGACTTGACCTGTGACTTGTAGCCATAGCTGATCGCCGGTGCCACCAACATATTTCCAGCTTTCTGAGCCACTTGTTCGGCAATATGACTGGGAATCAGCACATCCGGGTTCAGCGACATATGGGGGCCATGCTGCTCGATGGCTCCAACCGGAAGAATGACCTTGCTTTTCCCCTTTTCTGTGAGCTCTTTATAGGAAACCCAGTCCATATTTTCGATTTTTACATTTTTCATCTCGTCCCCCGCAACCACCTTTTTGCCTTAGCCAATCTCGAGATCTTGAAGGCGCTCATCGTACAAAGCCACTTAATACATCATCACAGAGCGACAAGAACCGAGAACCGATACGCTGAAAAAAGGGGAGCATGAGCTCCCCTTGGGTTGAGTGTTACTTGATGATGTTGTGCTCCGGCCCATACGGGAAGCCGGTGATGTTCTCGGCCCCGTGCTCGTTGACCACCAGGATATCGTGCTCGCGGTAGCCACCGGCCCCCGGGCGCCCTTCCGGCACCATGATCATGGGCTCCATGGAGACCACCATGTTGGGCTCGAGCACCGTCTCGATGTCCTCGCGCAGTTCCAGGCCCGCTTCGCGTCCGTAGTAGTGGCTCAGGGTGCCGAAGGAGTGACCATAGCCGAAGGTGCGGTACTGGAGCAGGTCATGCCTGGCGAAGATCTCGTTGAGCTCATGGGCGATGTCACAGCAGCGCACCCCGGGCTTGATCAACTCCTGGCCACGCCGGTGGACCTCGCAGTTCGCCTCCCACAGCCGCAGGTGCTCGTTGGAGGCGTGCTCGCAGAACAGGGTCCTCTCCAGGGCCGTATAGTAGCCAGAGATCATCGGGAAGGTATTCAGGCTCAGGATGTCGCCGGGCTGAACGCGCCGACTGGTCACCGGATTGTGGGCGCCGTCGGTATTGATGCCCGACTGGAACCAGACCCAGGTGTCCATCAGCTCGCTGTTGGGGTAGGTCTTGGCGATCTCGCGCACCATGGCAGCCTGGCCCGCCAGTGCCACTTCGTATTCCGGTACGCCCGCGGTAATGGCATCGCGCACGGCCACGCCGCCCACGTCAGCGACACGCGCACCCTGGCGAATCAGTGCGATCTCCTCGGCAGACTTGATCATGCGCATCTGCATGGTCGGCACGCCGATATCCACCAGTTCCACCTCACCCAGGGCCGCCAGTAACTTCTGCTGGTTCTGCAGCGTCAGGTGATCGAACTCGACGCCCACCCGGCGGCGGCCCTCGCAGAGCTGCTTGACCGCCTTGAAGAAGTTGTCCTTCTGCCAGTCGGTATAGACGATGTTGTCGCCCAGGCGATTGCGCCGCCAAGGCTGGCCGCCGTCGATATTGGCCGTCACCGTGGTGAAGCGATCTTGCGTGACGACAAGGCCATAATCACGTCCAAACTTGCAGTAGACGAAGTCGCTGAAGTAGTTGATGTTGTGATACGACGTCATCACCACGGCGTCGATATCATTGGCTGCCATGGTCTTCCTCAGGCGCGCCAGCCTTCCCTGCATCTCAGCGTCCGAGAATGTGGGAACCACCTTTTCCCCGTTGGGAATCTCGATCAGCGATGGTAGTTGCATCTTGTTATCTCCTTCGTCCTCAAGCGACCTGCGTCGCGGGGTTTTGACCCAGCCTGAAATGCTTCATTGCACGCTGTTCTGCTGTACGAACGAATATGGCCAGCGGGAGGCGGCAACACCAATCACTAGTGCAAATCGGCCCATTGGCTACAGAAATGCTTAACATTTTCATTATCTTGCGGCCTGAATGGCCACTTTTTTCCAACCACCGAGAGCGCAGTTAGCAATTTCGGCACGGCGACACGCCATCCAAGTCGAGGGATAAACGTCGACAGGGGAGCGTGTTCCATCAGGATCAGGGTCTAACGAGGAGATACCATCGCGCGCGATAAAGCAGGGAAACGAGGAAGTATCAAGCCGATCGGGCGTTCCCGATTGTTGGTGGTCGTTGTGGAGACAGGAGACAGGCCACGGAAACCAGAAAGGGCCTACGACAGTGTCGTAAGCCCTTGAATACTTGGCGCGCCCAGTAGGATTCGAACCTACGACCCCTGCCTTCGGAGGGCAGTACTCTATCCAGCTGAGCTATGGGCGCTTGCTTGCTGTGAAGCGGCAACATCGTAACCGTCAGCGCCCGGACTGTCCAGCCTGGTCGTCCAGCCGCCGTCGTTAACCTTCGCCCCCGAAGATACGGTACCGCTCGTTCACCCCGCCGGACTTCTCGGCGCGACGCGTCGCCACTTCCAGCTGCTGCGAGAGAACGGCTGCGCTGCTCGCCGTGCCGCTCTCGAGCATCTGCTTCACCTCGGCCCGAGCCCGGGCCACCTCGGTCTCGAGCTCCGCTTCCATGTCGGCGCGATAGATCCCCTCTTCAGCCTTGAGCAGGGCGTACTCTGTACCGGCGAAACCGGCCAGTGCCACCGCCGTCGTCGCAGCTCCGGCCAGTAGCGCGCCCGGCCCGGAGGGCGCGGTGGCGGCTGCCGCGGTGCCGCCGGTGGCCAAGGAGCGGGCGCCATGAACCCCCAGGCGCGCCACGACCCTGCCAGCCACTGCCCGGGCACCTCGAGCGGCAGCCCCGGAGGCGAGCCTTTGAACGAGCACGCGGCTGGTGACGAAGCCCACCACCGCACCCGCCCCGGCCGTGCCCCAGCGGGCAGTATCCCACTGCCCCTGGAAGGCCTGACTGAGCGTCAGGTCGAGGTCGATAGTGTGAATGGCGTCGTCATTGTCCGAGGCCGCCGCCGACTGACGGTCGACGAAGCGGGTGTGCAGCGTCTGGCCGATATCCTGCGCCAGGGCCTGGTGGGTCTGCGCCAGCTTGGCCGGAAAATCCACCTGCAGCTCGGCCAACGCCGATGCAAAGCCGCTCTCCTCGATGAGCCGCTCGGAGAGCTGCGTCTCGAGCCACTCGTCCAGGTCGCCGACAATGGCCACGCCTAACCGGTGATAGCTGCCCCGCAGCGAGAAGTACCAGTCGAGATACGCCGGCACGGCCGCTTGCAGAGGTGCAAAGCTGGCCTCGACACGCTCGTCGATCCAGGGCTGCATCTCTTGCTCCAGGCGGGATTGCGCACCCTGGGTGAGCTCGGCAAGCTCCCGCCCGAAGGCGGCATGGGTCTCGGCATCCAGGGTAAGCGTTTGGCCGCTGACCACGACCCGAAACAGCGGGGCGTCACTCCGGTTCTGCAAGGCACGGTGCCCCTGGGCCAGCGCCACCATCAGCAGCACGACCAGCAACAACGAGACGCCCCAGGGCTGCCAGCCGTGCGCGCCCCACCGCCGGGCCACAGATGGACCTGCTTGGCTTCCCCCGGGTGTGGTCATTCGCGCTCCTTCCCAATCTTCATCGACAGGGTCTCCAAGGTAGCCTCGCGCAGGGTTTCGGCCCCCATCAGCAACCGCACATAGGCCCAGGCGAAGGCGCTCTGTGCCAGCAGCAGCAGGAGCCATCCCACCAGCACCAGGCTTTCGCTGACCTCGCCTCGCTCGGTGGCATTCTGCATCGCCCAGTACTGGGTGACGTCAAGCGCCCTGGCCACCCGCTCGAAGAAGCCGAGCAGGGAATCGTGACCATCGGCGGCAACATGACGCATCAGCGCTTCCTCCCAGCCCAGCCCTACCAGATAGGGCTGGGGAAGCCACAGCGCAAGCAGCACCAGCGACATCGTCAACAGCAGGCCCAGCGGCCATACCAGCAGCCGTCGCGTCACTGCCGGCACGTACTCGGCGATGACGTGGCGCTCCAGGCGACGACGCATGACGGATCGCAGCAAAATCAGTCCCGCTACGCCAATCAGCAGCAATGGCCAGTAGACCGGCGCGAGCAGGCGTAGTTTCACCAATAGCAGCAGTGCCAGCAGAAGACCCAGCAGCTGATGCCAGGCGATCATCACCAGCCCGCCACTCAGCAAGCGATGCCAGGGCGAGGCCACCCGGAGGTACTGCCCCAGCCAGGCTCGGCGCCGTAGCCGCGCGGTTTCCAGGCTACCGGCAAAGATCAGCTGGGCCGTGATCACCCAGGCCGGGAGCAGCAGCAGGCTGGCGAGGCCAGAGCCGGCCAGTGACCAGAGCAGCAGGATGGCCAGGACCAGGGCCAAGTGGCCATCGCGGCGAACCAGGAGACGCCAGGAGAGCCGGGCTGAACTCAAGTGGACTGCACCATCTCGCAGACCTTTTGCAGGATATGGCGGCCGATGGGGATGGCCGAGGTGGCCGCCGGTGAAGGAGCGTTGCAGACATTCACCGTACGACGGGTGTTGACGAAAAGAAAGTCGTCGATCAGCCGGCCGTCCCGCGAAACGGCCTGGGCGCGCACGCCAGCGGGCCAGGGCTCGAGGTCGCCCAGGGTCAGGCTGGGGCAGTACTTGCGCACCTCAGCGAGATAGCCCTTCTTGAACAGAGAGTTCTTCATCTCCACCAGCCCCGGCTTCAGGTTGCGGCCCAGGACCTTGAGCACGCCCGGATTGGTGAACATGCGCGCCATGTCGGACAGCGAGATATCGCTTTTGCGATAGCCTTCACGCTTCAGTGCCAGCACCGCATTGGGCCCCACCGTCACCGAGCCATCGATCATCCGGGTGAGGTGTACACCCAGAAAGGGCATGGAAGGGTCGGGGATGGGATAGATGAGATGATTGACGATGCCGCTGAGCCGCTCGGGCAGGCGGTAGTACTCGCCGCGAAACGGGCAGATGGTGAAGCCCGGGTTGCGGCCCAGCAGGCGAACGACCCGGTCGGCCATCAATCCCGAGCAACTCACCAGATAGCGGCTGTTGAACTCCCCTTGAGAGGTGGTGACGATTACCTCGCCGGTGCGTTCTGCAAGCCCGGTCACGGCATGGTCATAGCGGATCTGGCCGCCGTGGCGCTCGAACTCAGCCGCCATCGCCTCCGCTACCCGCGCGTAGTTGACGATACCACTGGAAGGTACGAAGATCCCGCCGATGCCGGTGATATTGGGCTCACGCTCCTTGAGCGCCTCGGCAGAGAGCCATTCCCGCTCCAGTCCATTGGCCGCGGTACGCTCCCACAGCGCTTCCATGCGCTGCATCTCCTGGCCATTCGTCGCCACCAGCACCTTGCCGCAGATCTCGTAGTCGATGCCGTGTCGCTCGCAGAATTCGCGAGTGGCTCGGTTGCCCTCGAGGCAGAAGCGCGCCTTGAGACTCCCCGGGGCGTAGTAGACGCCCGCGTGGATCACGCCGCTGTTATGACCCGTCTGGTGGTGAGCGGGCCCCTCCTCCTTCTCCAGCAGAACGATCTTCTTCTCAGGAAAGCGTTCGATCAGCTGCATGGCGGTGGAAAGCCCGAGGATCCCGCCGCCAATAATAGTGAAGTCGTACACGCGCGCCCCTGTCGTCAGAGAGTCATATCAGGATAGGATCCCCACGATACCCTGTCGCATGCCATAGCGGCCACAGCGCCGTGCCAAGGCATCCCCAGGGGCCCTACCGGCAGGCCGAAATCGAGCCGTGACCTGCCTCTCATCCCAAAGTCATCGGCAACGGCGTTTTCCAGCGGTTTGGGTTATCGGTATACTACGCTGCATTGTGCATTTCATGGTGTCCACAGCTATCGTGCGCCGACGCCGCCACGAGCTGATAACGATTACAGGACCGTCGAGAGGTGGTGAGAGTGAAATCCAGCAAGTTGATCATGGGGTGTCTGGCCACCCTGGGCCTGACCGTAGGCGCCTCGTCCGTCTACGCCGAAGTGGACCGCGATGCCATTGCCGAGCGCCTGAAGCCGGCCGGCAATCTCTGCCTGCAGGGTGAGGATTGCGGTACCGCTGCCGCCCGCGAAGCGGAAGGTGACGCACCCGCAAACGGCCTTGATGGTGGCGCCATCTACAACCAGGTGTGCATGGCGTGCCACGACACCGGCGCTGCCGGTGCGCCCCGCCGTGGTGAAGAGGGCGACTGGGCCGAGCGTATCGACCAGGGCTGGGACACCCTGCTGGACCACTCCATCAACGGCATCGGTGCCATGCCACCCCGCGGCGGCAATCCGAACCTCTCCGACGAGGAAGTCGCTGCCTCCACGGCCTACCTGCTCGAGCCAGTGATGGAAGTGCCGGACGTTGCCGAGGAAGAGGCGACGGAAGAAGCTCCTGTAGAGGAAGAAGCGCCCGCCGAGGACGCAGCAGCAGATGAAGAAGCCGTGACCGAAGAAGGGCCGGTGGAAGAGGAAGCCGAAGCTGCAGCAGTAGCGGCCGAGGAAGCGGTCGAAGATGAGGCCGTGGAAGAAGCCGCTACCGATGAAGCGGCCGCCACCGACGACGAGCCGGCATGGGCCGGCATCAACGGCGAAGCCATCTACAACCAGGCCTGCATGGCGTGTCACATGACCGGCGCCGCCGGTGCGCCGATTCGCGGCAACGAAGGGCATTGGGGCGAGCGCATGGAGCAGGGCATGGATACCCTCTATGATCACGCCATCAACGGCATCGGTGCCATGCCGCCCAAGGGCGGACACATGGGTCTCTCCGACGACGAGGTCCGGGCCGCGACCGATTATCTGGTCGAGCCGACCCGGTAACCCGCCGGGCGGGTCTGCACTACCCGACGCGGGGCGCCAAATGGCGCCCCGTTTGCTTTGAGCCCTCAGCTCGATAGGGAGCCCTCAGCCCAATAAAGAGCGCAGCCCCGCAATGGCATCCTTGCCCCGCGCCTGCTTCTTCTCCGGGTCTTCCCGATCGGGCTGGCCTTCCCACTCCAGATCCTCCTGGGGCAGTTCGTCGAGAAACCGGCTGGGTGCACAGTCCATCAGCTCGCCGAATGCCTTGCGCTGGCGAGCCAGGGTCAGGGTCAGGGTACGCCGTGCCCGGGTGATACCCACATAGGCCAGCCGTCGCTCTTCCTCCACGGTACCCGCCTCGATGGCATTGCGGTGGGGCAACAGTTCTTCCTCGAGCCCCATCAGATAAACATGGGGGAACTCCAGCCCCTTGGAGGCGTGCATGGTCAGCAGCTGTACCCGGTCCGTGTCGTCTTCCTCGGCCTGCTGTTCGAGGATATCGCGCAGTACCAGCCGGGAGATGGCGGCTTCCACCGTGTCTGTCTCGGTTTCCTCGCTGGCGGTGCTCTCTTCCGGGCTGATGTCTTCTGGGTCGGTCCGCATCGACTTCTCGAGCTGGTCGATGAGGATCCAGACATTGCACATGCGCTTCTCGGCGATGGTCGGCGCGCTGGCGTTCTGGTAGAGCCACGCCTCGTAGTCCATCTCGTGCAGCATGCCGCGGATGGCAGCGATCGCATCCCCGCCGTCCATCCGACGGCGCACGCCGTCGATGAAATGGGTAAAGCGCCCCAGTCGCTCCACCGCACGGGCCGGTAGCTGCTGCTCCAGGCCCAGCTCGTGACAGGCGGCGAATAGCGAGACCCCGCGCTCGGTGGCGTAGTTGGCCAGCTTCTCCAGGGTACCGGGGCCGACCTCCCGGCGCGGCACGTTGACGATGCGCAGGAAGGCGTTGTCGTCGGCCGGATTGATCAGCAGCCGCAGGTAAGCCATGGTGTCCTTGATCTCGTTGCGGGAGAAGAAGGACGTGCCGCCGGAAAGCTTGTAGGGAATCTGGTAGTGCTGCAGCTTGAGCTCGAGCAGCCGCGCCTGGAAGTTGCCCCGATAGAGCACCGCGAAGTCGCGCCACTCGGCACGCTCCTTGATGCGCCGGGTGAGGATCTCGCTGGCCACCCGCTCGGACTCGGCCTCCTCGTGGCGGTTGACCACCACGCGGATCGGCGCCCCCTGGCCCATCTCCGACCACAGGGTCTTCTCGTAGACATGCGGATTGTTGGCAATCAGGGTATTGGCCGCCCGAAGGATGGTGCCGGTGGAGCGGTAGTTCTGCTCCAGCTTGATGACGTTGAGGCGCGGAAAGTCCTCCCCCAGGGTCACCAGATTCTCCGGCCGGGCGCCGCGCCAAGCGTAGATCGACTGGTCGTCGTCGCCCACCACAGTGAAGGTCTTGCGTTCCTCCATCAGCAGCTTGACCAGCAGGTACTGGGAGACATTGGTGTCCTGGTACTCGTCCACCAGCATGTAGTGGATCTTGCGACGCCAGCGTGCGAGCACGTCGGGGTTGTCGCGCAGCAGTACCACCGGAAGCAGGATCAGGTCATCGAAGTCCACCGCGTTGTAGGCCTTGAGGTGACGCACGTAGGCTTCATAGACCCTGGCGGCATACTGCTCATTCTCGTCGGCGGCATGAGAGAGCGCTTGGCCGGGCAGGATCAAGTCGTTCTTCCACTCGGAAATCTGATGCTGGACCTGATTGATCTGGTCGGCGTCGACCTGGGCATCCTTGTTCATCAGATCGCGCAGCAGTGCCTTGGCATCCTCGGGGTCGAACAGCGAGAAGCCTCGCTTGTAGCCCAGTGCCTTGAGTTCACCGCGAATGATGTTGAGTCCCAGGGTGTGGAAGGTCGATACCGTCAGACCATGGCCCTCCTTGCCCTGGAGCATTGTCCCCACGCGCTTCTTCATCTCCCGGGCGGCCTTGTTGGTGAAGGTCACCGCGGCGATGCGACGCGCGCTCATGCCGCACTCCTGAATAAGGTAGGCGATCTTGGTGGTGATCACACTGGTCTTCCCGGAGCCGGCCCCGGCCAGTACCAGGCAGGGGCCATCGATATAGCGCACCGCTTCCTGCTGGCGAGGATTGAGCTTGGCCAGGCGCTGCTTGATCGACATGATTCACTCCTTGCCGGCGAGATCGAGTGCGCCCCGATAGCCCAGCTGACGCCAGGCCTCGAAGACGATCACCGCACAGGCGTTGGACAGATTGAGGCTGCGGCTGTCGGGCAGCATGGGGATGCGCAGGCGCTGAGCCTCGGGCAGCGCATCGAGCATTGCCTGTGGCAGGCCGCGGGTCTCCGGACCGAAGAGCAGGGCATCACCCTCGCGGTAGGCCGGCTCATGATAGCCGGTGCGGCCCCGGGTCGAGACGGCAAAGACACGCCGGGGC
>ERZ869909.2034-NODE-2034-length-14676-cov-4.018015_pt1 | contig 14676 bp, 18 predicted proteins | sample MGYA00520892_ERZ869909 | MGnify/ENA primary metagenome ERZ869909 (study PRJEB32215, sample SAMEA104723947) | bioreactor metagenome | biome: bioreactor; feature: anaerobic bioreactor; material: water | place: China | collected 2015-03-12 ...
GGGGTGTTATTCATCATTATTTATGTTGTGTTGTTGTTGGTGTTGTGGCAAAAAAAGAGCCCCCGTTTGGGGGCTCATGTTATTTAGAATATATGTAATTCATATTGTCCTATTGGTATTGATGTTTCTGACGGTTGGTTTTCTGTCATGACGATTAATTTTTTGGGGAATGTGCTATTATACATTGCTTCCATATTTAGTTTATTAGTTGTTGCATCCATAAACAGTATATCGAAGTCTTGCGGTATCATTTTTTCGTTTTGTCTTAGTGTATTGAAGCGTTCTCTGATTCTATCTACGTTTCCGGTGATGTGCATACAGTTTGTGATGATGAATGATGTTTGTTCTACATCTTGTTTTGGGATTAATGTTTTTCCATAGCCGAATGCTTCATCGAAGATGGTGATAATTTTCTCCCATGCTCCTGCTACTCCGGCGTCTTGAATTTTGTCCCATTTTGGTTTTAGGATTTCTGCATATGTTGCTGCTAGGTCCCATAGGATTTGTGATTCTGTATCTTCTTGGTAGATTTCTTCAAAGATTTCGATTGGTGATTTATCTACTATACCGTAGACGTTATCTACGAGCATAATTGGGTTAAATTTGGATGCTACAGCTGCGATAATTGTTTGGTTTTGGTATTGTTCGAGAATTTCTTTTAGCATTTTGTGTGGGCAATTCATATTAGACTCCTTTATATTCTTGGTTTGTTTTTAGCGAATATTGTTTTTCATCTATGAGCATAACGGCGAGTGTGGCATAGTTTGCGATATCGAGCATATTATCTCTTAGCGACTCATGGTTTACTGTTATTTGGTTGTTTGTTATGTTTATTGCTCTATCGATTTTATCTGACAGTCGTATTAGTATTCCTGCGACGCCGAATTTTGCGAATGTGTTTCCATAGTCTTTATTTTTCGTTTTGAATATATGGTTTAGTTCTTTTTGTATTTTTTGGTATGGTTCATTTATTGTTGGTTTTGGGGAAGGGAATGTTCTTGCGTTTGATGCTATTGTGCATCCACAGGTGGAGCATGTTAGCGTATGCCAATCGTTTACTGGTTCCCAGATGATTTTTTCACTTCTCCATTTTTTTTCTATCCATTTCCATTCTCCACAGCTACAGTGTCTCATTTTTTCTCCTTATAATTTTCGCCATAGGTATTGCTGCTACTTGCGGCACCCATCCGTTTCCGAGCATTCGCAGCATTGATGCTCTTTTTGGTGTTTCTTTTATTGTTCTTGGGACTGTGTTATCGTTTGCTGGGTCTACTTCCCACCAATCTATTTGGTTATTTATTGACTTTTTCCATTCTTCCATACTTTCTTTACATATTGGTTGTGTTGATGTCCAATTTTTAGGCCATCCCATCATCCAGCAGACCCAAGTTGGGTTTAGCAATGTAGCGACGTTATTTTTTTGCATTACTGCGGCGTTGAGCGGCAATGAATTTCTTCTATGTTGTGATATTGAGCCATTATTTTTAGCATCTTGTGTTGTTGGTGTGGGCCAGATGGATGCTTTTGCGACAACGTGGTCATTTAGGTTGCGACTTCTTTTTGGGTTATTCCAGCGGCTTGCTTGTCCTGTCCGGTAGTCACGTGCTTGCGGGGTAGCCCACAATCCAGACGCGATCCCTGCGGTGATTGGCGCCGACGGCTGAAGCCGGTATACAGTCCCATTCTGCATCATACCTGCTCTTGGCCAAGTCTGCGAGTACTCTTCCCATCCCTCCTCTGTGAGTAAGGAAGCCTGATACGTTCTCCAGAAGCACAAACTCTGGTCGTATTTCGCGAATGATCCGGAGGAGGTCGGGCCAAAGATCACGGGCATCGTCTTCTCCGAGTCTTTTTCCTGCCGAGCTGTATGGTTGGCAGGGGATTCCTCCGAAGATGCATTGTACGATTCCTTTCCACGGTTTTCCGTCGAATGTTTGCAGGTCATCCCAGATTGGGGCGTCGCAGATAGCGCCATCTTTGATTCTTTGCTGGATAATTTTTTGGCAGTATGGATCGTTTTCGATGTAGCATATTGTTTTTCCTCCGAGTTCTTTCCAGACTGCCGATCCAATCGCGCTGCCGGCACATATATCCAAGCCATTCATTTATTCTCCTTTCCTTGTTTGACTATTTGTTCCAGTTGTTCTAGGGGGAAGTGTATTGTGCCCCATTTTTCTTCAAACTTTGATCTATTCTTCTGTATGTATTTGTTTGATATTCTTTTTAGCAGTTCACCGTGTTGCGTTATGCTTCCATAGTGGTAGACGTATGAATTTTCTACTACGCCGAACTCGAACCCTGCATGTGCCATTCTCATGAGCATATCGATATCTTCGTATTGTCCGTACTCGAATTGCTCATCGAAGAGTCCTACTTCATCGAACACTTCTTTCTTAAAAAGCCAGGGTCCTTCTTTTGCGAATTTAAGGAATGTTGACGGCATTTCTGCATTTATGGTTGCGAACTCTTCAAACTGTTCTCTCGGACACATTTGCGGTTCGATACATTTCCCTGATGACATTCCCCATCCGCATTCTGTGATTCCTTTAAGTATGTTTTCAAACCATTTATGTCCTGCAACCATATCGTTGTTAAATATTGCTATCAGTTCTGTTTCTGCAAGTTTTATTCCTTGGTTTACTGCTTTTGCGAATCCGAGATTTTGCGGGACGTTGTGAATAATGATACTTTGCGTTTTGATTAGCTCGTGTAATTTGGTATTTGTTTCATCTGTTGATCCATCGTTAATGACAATGATTGTAAAGTCTGTTGTTTTCTCATAGATTGAGTTAATACATTCTTCGGTGAAGCTGTAATGGTTTAGTGTGGGGATAATTATTGTTAGCAAAAGAGTGTTGTCTCCTTTAGGCAGAACGACGTATCTTTTAGGTACGGGAGTCCGACGCGATTTACTGGGTTATCTTCCAGCTTCATCTTTCCTACGTTTGGCCTAATTCTTTTGGCTACATCATGGATTGATTTTCTCCCTGTTCCGACGTGCACGATTCCTTTTTCGCGCGAATATCTGATAGCATTTTCAGTGACGAGCTTTGCGATTATGTCTACTGTATCCCCGCTGAAGTATTTATCGGTGAATGCTTTTTCGAGCGGGAAACAGGATATGAAACTCGTTCTAATGACAAGTTGCCCCATTGCTATCAGTGCAAGTTCTGCGGCCAATTTTGATGTTGCATATACTCCTTTTGGGTTTGGGGTATCTATTGGCTTGTAGTACCCTTTTCTTCCATCGAAAACATGGTCTGTCGATATGAATATCATTTTGACGTTATTTTTGATAAGTTTTTCTGCAAGTTGAATTGGGAGTTGCGTATTGCAATACAGCGCGAACTCTGGATTTTCTTCTGCTTTGCAGACATCTGCCAGTGCGGCAGTATGGATAACCATATCCGGTAGATTGGGTGGAAAAGGAAAGTCTTCTTTAGCACAGTCGAGAAAGTTTGAAAGAAAAGGCGTCACTTGAACACCTTCTATTTCTACTTTGGCCAATGCCTTGCCAAGTTTTCCGGATATCCCAGTGACGCCTATATTCATCATTCTTCCTCCAGTAGCGGCTTTAATGCTTCAGGGTATTCCCCCGTGAACGGGGTTCGCGGTCTATCGTCCAGTATTGTTTTTGGGTTTGTATTTTCATACGCCCCTTCGATGCCTTCGAGTTCAGCATATAGTTGCCAGCGCCGGAACACCTCTTCGGGGGGCTTGATATAGCCCAAGTGCATAAACATATCTGGAATTGTGCAATAGACTATATCCCCCGGTTTTGTTAGCTTTTCATGGACATCGCATTGCCATTTGATTTCCGGAGAATTCCAGAACAGCGTTTCTTGTTGCTGTATAAACTGATAATGCTTAATGTCGCCCATCATGTGATAAAACTGAGTGACATAGACATCAATTGGCTCTGGAGCGCCGTACATGTCGACGAACTTTTTTTGGATATGAAGATTTTTTACAGTTTCTTGGAATGAATCATAGTAGACTTCATCCGCATCGATTTTCAAGATTAGGTCGGCGTCAGTTGCATCCTTTGCAAGCTGTCTTGCTTTTGCGAAGTTGAAGTTGTTATAATATTTTTCATAATGTATAATTTTTACGCTTGGAATTTCGGGGTGGTCTTCAAACCACTTGAGTAATTCAACGGTATTGGGGATACTATTCCCGTTAAGGACAACAACCATTTGATCTACCCATTTTACCGAATCCAAGGCATATTTTAAATACGGCTCATCAAAGTGCCCTACGAGCATATTGATTGCAGTTTTATACACAGTTCCCACCATCAACCTCCATCCATTCCGGCAACTTGGGGTACCAACGCTGAATCCGTTGCCCGTTGATTTCGCTAACCACATATTGTTGCGCGCCAAGAACCCACCCACACGCGTGTGCAAGCGCTGTTGCGAGAGCATACCCTGAATCATGAATATGTATGCTTTCTGGCACACGAGCATATCCCAGTGCATTTGCGAAAGGTAATGCCTTTACATACAAACGATCTTCAAAGATTTTAGGCGCACAGTCAACAACCTTGCTTCCAATAACGACTGCCATAGGAGGCAATGCAGGCATGGAAGGTTGGTGGCTTGCGCCAGTAAACCAACCGATATCTACTTTTACTCCCGGGCAGGTTTTGTTTTGGAACTCCCTATGGAAGCGAATCCTGTCCCTGTTTAGGTTAAATCTTTGTCTAATGATGTCTGTTAGTCTGATGGTATCTGCCACAATTTGCCGAGGGTCTTCTTGGTCATAATCCCCGAGCATACATACCCCGATTGTGTTCGCATTGCGGTTTAGCACGTGTGCGCCAGACCTTTCAAATGGGCGAAGTGCCCAAAACGACCCATCTGGTCCTACACCAAAGTGATACCCAATATCCGACCATCCGTTTTGGAATACATGGTAGTTCTTAATTGATTGCCATGTATTAAGACCTTTGTATTGTTTTGCCGTAGGTCTCCATGTGTGATGAATTACGATTTCATCAATGCGGCGGGGGCAATGCTTTTGCAGGTAGTTTCGCATAGCCGCCAATGTTAGTTGTTGCATTTTTTACTCCTTTTTGCTGGTTTTTCACCTTCTTGATCGAGAATCTCATAGCAATCGTAACAGATGAATGTATATTTCACATCATTATATTCAGTTGTCGATTCTTTGAACGTTTTGCCGCAATCCACAGTAAAATAATTCCTGCACGAGCAGCATTTCATTTTGGGTCCCATCTATTATACACCTCTTGGGGTTCCGGGCAATGTTGCCGCCCATTCTGTGACGACAGAGATTGCCAGCGAGATTCCTTGCGAAAGACCAATATAAAAGTCCTCGCTTGCAGGGTCTTCTTCTTCCTTTGCCTTATCCCGAGCATCTGTCATCAACTCTTCGAGATCAGACATGAGCTTTGATGTATCTGGAGCTTTTGCTTGTGGAGGGGCGGGGATGCCTCTCTTTTCGCCGGATGGCTCCTTGCCTTGGTTCAGGATTTCCCTTGCTGCTTGTTCGATTTTTTCATTGACTTGAAATTTTGCATCTGGCTTTTCGTTGTTCGTTGCAAGCCAACGAATATACTTGTAGTCCTGAAGGTCTTCAACATACTGGCCCTTGTACTTCCCGAATGTAATTTCCGTCTTAGGCATCTTATCCTCCATTTTCTTCTTGCGCGGTGTAAACGACGCTACCCGTCCCCAATTTACATCCGCATTTTTCACAGACAAAGGAAGGCTGTTTTGTTTCTTTTGCTTTTCCTTTGCCACTTAACCAAAAGCCGGGTTCAAAGATTCTATTATCGCTTAGCTTTCCTTGAACCCAAGTCCACTTCCCACATCTACAGTTCATGGCTTTCCTCCTTTTGTTTTTTTATTATAGCAAGGTTTTCTTTTTTTGTCAAGTAAATTTTTTCAAAAAGTTTTAGTTTTCTTAGTGCGTGTGAAATCGTTTCTGACGATGACACCAATACGGCCGTTGCCAGCGTTTTAGCTTCAAGCCCTTTTTCATACCCTGCGCAAAAGTCATCCTTTGAAGGGCGGACAGTGTATTGGTTGCGAAATTGGGTATTATATTTTAGTGCCAGGATGTCTTCGATGGGAAAATATGAAAAAAAATCAATAATATTTTCTAAATTCTCTTGACATTCTGTATATGTATGTGCTATAATAAAAATTGGATTAAGTTTGACAACTTCACAATATTTATTAAAGCTATTTACTCTTTTGTGAAACGTTGGCATATCTTTTCGGTCTAATTGAGAATATAGATAATAAAAATGATTCTCGATGTCTTGTATCTCTAAAGTGTAAGCATTTGTAAAAACATCTTCGTCTAACACTGCTGGATTGGGGAAATATGATAAATCAAACATTTAATGACACTCCTTATAGCTGTTATTTTCGCGCTATTGGTGTTCGGGACACTGGAATAAAAGACTTTGTATCTTGCTTTTTGAGAATGAATATTTTACCAGACCAAAACATAATTGATTATGACAGGATGGTAAATTTCAATGAATCAATGTCTTTTTTATGCAGGTCAAGCAACAGGCCATCAATAGCATATATTAGGTATGAAAGTTACGGTGTTCCTTCTGAAAAAACAAACTTTACTTTGTTGCCAAGTTGGTTTATTGAAAAGTCTACATTGTTTTACACCTCTTCGTTTTCCGTAGCCCCATCTCATTTTGACAGTGACGTGGCAGGAATTGTTTCTGCGCTTTCGTACCAATTCTTAGATTCTATTCAAAAAAACGACTTGTATGGTTGCATAGACTGCTTGAAAAGGCAAGATGCGCTCTTATTCAATAAGCAAGTGTCTACTATAATAGCACATCATTACGATGCTGTCAAGAAGAAAAAAATTATTGGCGCTGGCTGCATGGTTGCGCCAAACGTTGTTTTTTACTTGGATGGTGTATTATGAATATAGAAGAAATTATCAACAAACACAATGAAACAATTGTTTATGTTTGCCGGAATTATGCCAATAATCACCATAGTTTAGAGCTGGATGATTTTGTACAAGAATGTAAGCTAAGAATTTGTATAAAGCTAAAGGATGTTCCTCCAAGTTCGCCAGAAAGATTAAGAGAATGGATTTGGTCTACGTGCCGGAATTGTTGTTTGAATCTTATTCGCGTTAATAATAGACAGATGCCCTGGTCTTCTGTTAATACGAACTGTGAAGAATTTGATTTAGAATAGAGGTGTTAAATGGCAAAACCAAGGTATCTTGAATTGTATAGTGTTTTTGCAAAAAATGTCGTCGACAGCAATGATGGCAGGTGTTTTTTTTGCGGTACTACGTCAAATGTTAATTGTTCTTTGCTTTTAAGTTATGCTACCCACAAAAGGGATAAACTATTTGAGGAAGATGAATATATTCCGTTTTACAAGTCCATTTGTGCATCCTGCAATCAAATTTATGTAAAAGCGAGGAAGTTGTTTTTTGCCGCACTTATTGGACACGGGCTTCCAGTTCTTCAGGCCAACAACTACTTAAAAGAAAAGTTAGAAGACTTTCTTAAAGACTATATTCCCTATGATATAGCAGGTTTCAAAGAATTTGTCAACTTTATTTCCCAAAAAGATCAAAAGTTTGTTCCAAATGCAGACAAAGACCCTGTTGTCCAGCTTTTGCCAGAGCTTGCTTCACAGTTAACGCAAACCGAATTAAACTTTTCAATTAACAGAATTAAGCTATACCAAGATGATTTCTTGTTCAACTTGTCTTCCGACTATATTCTTTTATTGAATATTGTAATCCAAGAGGTTAGACTGCAAAGGCTCATGCAAAGAATGTTGTCTTATCAGGGCGGCAAGGATAATGCTGGGTTGCAAAAGGAATATACAGAGCTAATGCGAGAATATAGGGACAACATGGGGGCATTGGGCATTCTAAGAAAAGAAAGGGATAAGATTGGTGGAGCCAATATAGCGGAAATTTCAACGCTTATTGGCGATGAGAACCAAGTTAGGGCTGACGTGGCAAGTTGGGAAGATGAACTTGATAAGATGCTTGACGATAAGAAAAAACGCGATAAAAAATTAGGGGTTTACGATGAAGGAGTTTAGACAAAAAGATGTTAATGCTGTTAAAACATTTAGAGAAAATTTGGTTTTAGCGGCGCACAAGATTTGTGGGATAAACGTTCCTTGGTGGCAGAGGCATTGGTTTGACGGTGTAGACAAGGCTTCTATTTCATATATTGTCGGGAGCAGAGGCGCCGGCAAAACCTTTTTTATTGCTCTATATTGCGTGTTAAGGGCTGTTTTGTTTCCAAAGGAACGCGTTGGCGTTATTTCCAATTCATACAGGCAAGCACAAATGATTTTCCAACACGTTGTTGATATCATAGAAAGCGGACCTCATTTGGTGAACAGTATTGATGGGAATATCAGTATGGGGACAAACGAATGCAAGGTAAAGTTCACTAATAATAGTTCTATTAGGGCGCTTCCATTGGGCGACGGGTCTAAAATTAGATCGGCTCGTTTCCATACGCTTGTTGTTGATGAGTTCCAAGATATTAATCAAGAAATTGTTGACAGCGTTATTCTTCCATTTTTGAACGTTAAAAAGAACCCTGTAAGCGGCATGCTTGTTGAACGGGGTGAAAAAAGCGGGAATAAGAATAAAAACCGATTAATTATTACATCTACGGCAAAATATAAGTACAACGATGCGTATACCAAATATGCATTTATTAAAGAAAGATACGAAGCAAAAGACCCGAATTATTTCCACAGTGTAATAAACCTTGACGATTTAAGAACAGTTGGTGGCTGGGTCAATGAAGAGGTTATTGCTCTGGAAAAGCAAACAATGTCAAATGTTTTATTTTTAATGGAAAACTATGGTGTTTGGGCCGAGGTCGGCGATGGTTTTTTTGACCCAATGAAGTGCGAGGAGATGAAGGATGTTGATGTCAAGTTTTTGGATGCACCGAGGGACGGATGCAATTATACTATTGGGGTTGACCCTGCCAAAAGCTCTGCAAACTTTGCTATTGTTGTTTTGGAATGGGATGGGGAAAAGACAAGTCTTGTTAATATAGATACTTTTGGGCAAGACGAACTTGAAATGGCCCTTGATACGATTAAGCATTGGCAACATACATTTAATGCGACTGTTTATATTGACGCCAGAGGCGGGGGAATTTGGATTTCAGATGAGTTAATGAAGACAGATGTTGGGAGTTCCGCTGGCGAGGTTAGAATTACAAAAGGGGTTCCAGCAGAAAGGCTTATAATGGTTCAGACTGCCCATCCTCTAATTGATAACATGAACTGGGGCTTAAAATCTGCTATTGAAAACAACAAGATTAAAGTTCCTGCAGTTGTTGATGCAAACTTCCAAAATACGGCAGAAGTAATGCTTGCGGACAAAAGAACAAATGAAATTAATGCGTTGATTAAGGAATTACAATCTATTATCCAAAAGAAACTCGAAAAGGAGGTGCGTTATACAACGGAAAATGACAGGATGTTAAAAGACCGGTATTGCGCCGTTCTTTATGCTTATTGGGGTATTTTAGAAAACTTTATTCAGACCCCGCAGGTGGAAGATGATTTTGCTATAGGGGTCGTTTAGGTGTCTAATTACTGTATAATGGAGAATTCATGAGAAAACAAAACAAAAGTGAAATTGTAATTAGCGATATTTATGAAAATATTGCTCGTGTTTCTTTTCCAGTTGCCGACAGGCTGGATGCATCTCTAATTGTCCGAAGCAGAGATGGAACTGTTTCATATCGTTACGATACGTCTGCGATTAGGGAATTTAGAGATGGTGTTGAGGCGGCAGAGGCAGCATATAGTTGTTCTCTCGTTCAAACAATTGTTGATATGTTTGTTGATCTTGTTTTTCACAAACTTTACATTCGCCACGAGGACCCTGAAGTTGAGGAAATTTTTCAAAAAGCATTTGAGTTAAGTAATATTGAATCTGCAATAGAAGCTGTTCTTCTTGATTATTTCAAATATGGCAATGCGTTCCCGTACAGGTATTATACAGAAGGGGAAATCGATCCATTCGATGAAAGATTTGATATGTTCGAGCCATTTGGTTGGATCAACCTTTCACCATCTGCTGTTGGGATAGAAGGGGAAACAATTGATCAAATTGAATATATTCTTGAGGACGAAAGCATTGGGGAAGGTTCTTTTGGCGTTAATGAAGGTGAATTTTTAGACAAGGAATTTATTTACCATATTTACACAAAGAAGCCAGTCAGGGATAAAAAGGCAATCCCTCCTCTTGCGAAAATTGCAAATGCGGCGCTGTTGTATAAAGAACTTCAAGAAAATCTTTTGGACCAAGTTCAAAATGCAGTGCCTGGTCTTATTCATGCAAAGGTTGCTGGACTAAACGGGAGAGCCCCCAGACCGGAAACGATTGCAAAGGTCACAAGCGCAATTAGAAATTCTAAAAGTGGTTCCGTAATCGTTACAAGCGACTTGGTTGAACTTGCTACTGTGGCATTGCCCGAAGCAGACAGCAACCAGAGAATTTACCCTCTTGTTTTGCAAGAAATAGAAAATGGAATGGGGGTGACTAGGGAGCTGGCCACAAGCAGCGTTCAGGGCGGGGGATCGTTGCAGTGGTTCAATATAACGAAATTAATTAAAACTCTTGAGGTTGCAAGAAGAAAAGTTCAAAAATGGCTCAATAGGGAAACAAAATACGTCACGCAATATCTGATAGAACAGGGGCTTTTGCAGGAAGGAATTAAGACGCCTCCTGTTGTATCTATAGGTGAGGTTGTTCTTCGGGATGAAACAAGAATTAGGGATATCCTGCTGAAGATGTATGAAAAGGGGATGCTTTCTAATTATACATGTCTTGAAGAAATGAATTTTGATTTGCAAGTTGAATTAAATAGAAAAGCTCTTGAAATGACTGGGGAGATAGAATTTGAAGGGGAAACTCTTAGAATCCAAGAACTTCTGTCACCTCCAATTCAACCATTCCAGGGCCAACAAAATGATGGAGGAAGACCCGAAGGGGAAGGGACACCTCAAGAAGAAGTTAACAGAGAGGAAGAATAATGACAAGGGAAAAAATTATCTTTACGTCTAATGATTTAAGAATTATTGACCTTGAAGAGGCGAAGGGCGATAGTACTTTTGTGGACTTTCTTGTTGCTTCAAAGAATGATATGAAAGATGTCATTTCACATCTGATATTCTTTGAGGTTGAATGTGTGCACGAAGGGATTAACGCCAATGGCCATCGTTTTTTCAAATCAGACCTTAAGGGCGCCAAATATCCGTTTCTTCATGCCCCTGTAAAATTAGAGCATTTTGGCCCAATCATTGGCACCATGATCTCTGCAGAATATGATACAGACAAAGATGGTCGAGGGTTAATCAAGGGGAAAGGCGTTCTGTGGGCAACAGAAAACACCACTGAAGTCAGTCATATCCTCGGTGGGCTTGCTGAGGGCACAATCGAATTCGGGACAAGCATGGAATGTTATTATGACCCACCCGAACTTTGCGAATATGGAATCGGGCGAAAGAAAATTTCATATGATGAATACCAGGAAATTTCAGACTTTCTTGGGGCAGATTACAAGGGAAAGGGCATTGTTTGGCGCAGGGTGAGCAACCCACTGTTTGTTGGTTTGGCATTTACGCAAAAACCTGCCGATGCTGCTGCGGTTGCGAAAGGCATACCTGCGAAAGAGGTCAAGCATATGCAATTTGCATACGCATCAGTTACAAAAAACAACAAACCTCAAGAATCATTTAGCGTAGACATTAATTGTCCCGTTTGCGAAACACAAATTAAAACTGGCCTTATGAGTTTTTTGATGTGTGATGGTGGGATTGATATTCATAACAAAACAGAATTGCAAATGTTTTTAACCGAGGTTGTTGATTTTTGCAATGCAAGTTCGTTGGGGGTTTCGGAAGGCGTTTCGGTGTTGGAAACAATGGAGATGGTTGTAGCAAGCAAGGAGGATAAAATGGGAAAGGAAAAGGAAGACGTTAAAGAACCAGAAGACGTGGATGTTGAGCCTGATACAGATGTAGATGACGAACCGGAGGATGATGAACCGGAGGATGACGATTCAGCAGATGGCGATGACGAGCCGGATAATGACGAACCGGAGGACGAGCCGGATGACGATGAACCGGAGGATGACGACGAGCCCGAAGAGCTCGAAGAGCCTGTAAACCAACAAAAGAAGGTGTCTAATAGTAGTGATGGGCGCTCTAAGAAAAGTGCTACGTCAAATAATCCTCTCAAATTAAATAAAGATAAATTAACACCGCTGGAAAAAATCTTGGAAGAGATGGAACTTTAAGGAATACAGGAGGAAATTATGGCCCTTTTTCAAAATATTCACCCAAGTCAAGTTGTAAGCCTTGCCCCCGTGGCAGAAGCAATGGCTGCGGGACTCATTGTTAAGATGGGTTCAGAAGGCTGGGAACCCGCCGACGATGAAACCAAGGCTGAGGGCGTTCTTGTTGTGGATTCTGTTGCTGCTCCCGCAGGGCAGGATGAAATGATTAATGTATACGCAGATGGAGTAGAGGGCGCAGCCCGCCGAATTTATGTTGGCAAGCCGGGTCCTGTTGATGTAGGTACACCAGTGTGTATCACGCCCAACGTCGGACCGGGAAGTTCATTCACAGCTCCCGGAAATAAGGTTTATGTCGGCTCTGGTTTTCTTTACTCTTCGGCCCAAAATGGGGGCGATCCCGTAGGAACCGTTCTCGACATCGAGAAAGACGGTGACAGCGTTTCACGCCTCACGGTCAAATTTAAGTTTGTGGTTTAATCACAGGAGGATGATAACATGAAGGTTACAGATTCCAAAGGAAATCCCATTGACATGGATAAGGCGAGAGGCGCGGTAAAGATGCTGGCTTCCACCGATCCGGTCACAAGGGACAAGGCTTTTGCTGCTGTGCAGACACCTATTCGCCGAAAGGTAGAAAAGGAATCATCTGCCCGTCGAATTTATGAGACTGCTTATCTGTCCGATCAGGAAGATGCTATCTTCCCGCTGGACACAGAAGACGAGGTGGAGGTTGTTCTGGCGTCAGCTTATGGTATTCCTCCCATAAGCATGTTCATGACTGGAGTTGTGACGATTAACACCGATACATATCAGGGAGGTTGGGAGCTCCCCGAGCAGCTTGCAAAGGCTGGCCGAATTGATCAGGTGAGACGAAATTCCCGCAGAATGGCAGAAGGATTTATTAGTAAAGAGGAAGCAACTGCTTGGTCTGCTATCACTGCATCGGCAAGCGAGGCAAATACTGTTGAAGTCGAGGGTACTGGCGCCGGAAGTGCAAGTATTGAGTTGATTAACGAAATGCTTATTTACTTCCAAGACAGGGGATATGTTCCTACCCAGTGTTGGATGTCGCCGAGGTCAATGGGTGATATTCGTATGTTGTGTAAGGAAGCTGGCTTTGCTGATCAGGTTCGTTTTGATTTGTGGAAGAACGGCATGCTTCCCGGGTTGTGGAACATTGATTTCTATGCAATGCGCGGGTTGCCCGATGACAAGCTATACATGTTTGATACAAGCCGTTTTGGTATTATGGCTATTCGCCAGGATATCGAAACACGAGAAGACCCCGCAGCCCGTGCGCAGTTCAAGATTCGCGTATATGGACAGGCGCAGTACGGCTGGGCTGTGACACAGAAGGATGCCCTATGCGTTGGATCGTTCACTCGCGGCGGGTCCTAATCTTAGGGAATAACGTATGATGATTAGAGCCGCAGGGGTTGATTCCTTGCGGCTCTAATTGCTAAAAGTGAAATGGATATCTTTATCATTTTACAAATTAGGAGGCATTATGCTACCAACAAATACCGGACTTTTGGCAAAAAGTGAAGCAAATGAAATACCACGTCGTTTTACAAATCTTTTGAACCAGTTTAACTCGATGGCCGACCAGGCAGTGACTTTAGTTGGCCAATTTGAGCAATTAAAATTGGACGCTGAAGCAAACCAATTTTGCACTGAAGATGATGTCGAAGAAATTCAAGATGTTATTAACACTGCAAAAAGTGCATTGCAGTTCGCTGGATTATTGGAGGAATAATGTTAGTCACTTGGGGACAAGGTGGTATCCCGTTCGCGGGGAATGTTGCCTTGAGTCAAACTCGTTTGAGTGATGATAAGGTTCTGTTGGATTGGAACCACAAGCCTGAGTTTGCTTCGACATTTGCCATGAGAAGGCATAACAATTTGGTTTTGGGGGATTTTGTTCCTCAGTCCCCGTATTATGAGTCTGATGGTAGCAGGTGGTATAATCATCATTCCGGTGCGTCAGTTTTTATTGTTTCAGATGGTAAAGACAAAGCCATGTATATACCGCCTAATTTGTCGGTTGGTACAAACATAGCTTGTAACGGTCACGTTATTGGAAAATCAACCACTATTCGATATTCACATTCGCCTGGTGCGAGATGTATGTTTAAGGTACCTGCAGGTTTTGGAGGGCAATCTGCTTTGACACTTTTCCAGTGTTCGCACACTGGATTTCGGGTTACTTTAGAGCCTCGCGTTTCATGGCAGGGTGGGGGATTTGTATATGTTTGTGTCGTGCTTGATGATGACGCTATTTGGCATAATTTTCAATCGCCAAATTTTGAACTCACATTAAACGCGTGGCACGAATGCGTTGTGCAATATGATGCAATAAC
>ERZ869909.2035-NODE-2035-length-14674-cov-5.927588_pt1 | contig 14674 bp, 11 predicted proteins | sample MGYA00520892_ERZ869909 | MGnify/ENA primary metagenome ERZ869909 (study PRJEB32215, sample SAMEA104723947) | bioreactor metagenome | biome: bioreactor; feature: anaerobic bioreactor; material: water | place: China | collected 2015-03-12 ...
TGCCGCCGACGCGCGCGCGCCCTGCCACATGCCGTCCTGCGCGCCTCCCGCCGGGGAGCGGCCAAGCTCGAAGCCGGCGAGCAGCTTGTTCAACTGGTCCGCTTCCGAGGCGAGGCTCTGGCTGGCGGCCGAGGTTTCTTCGACCATGGCGGCGTTCTGCTGCGTGCCCTGGTCGATCGTCGAGACGGCCGTGTTGATCTCGGCCAGGCCCGTGGACTGCTCGCGCGAGGCTTCGGCAATGGCGATGACGTGCTCGCTGATCTCCTTCACATCGCCGATGATCGTCTGCAAGGCAGTCCCGGTCTCGCCCACCAGGGCGACACCGGCATTCACCTCCTGGCTCGACTTGGTGATCAGCTCCTTGATCTGCTTGGCCGCGTCCGCCGAGCGTTGCGCCAGACCCCGCACCTCCTGCGCCACCACGGCGAAGCCCTTGCCGGCGTCTCCCGCGCGGGCCGCCTCGACGCCCGCGTTGAGCGCCAGAAGGTTGGTCTGGAAGGCGATCTCGTCGATGACGCCGATGATGCTGCCGACCTCGCGCGACGAGCGCTCGATCTCGCCCATCGTCGTGATCGCCTGCCGGACGACATCTTCGGACTTTTCCGCGCTGGTCCGCGTGCGGGCGACGAGGCCGCCGGCGTCCTGGGCGCTCTGCGCGGAGTTCTTCACCGTCGCGGTGATCTGTTCGAGGGCGGCGGCCGTCTCCTCGACCGATGCCGCTTGCTGTTCCGTGCGCCGCGCCAGATCGTTGGCGGCCGCGCTGACCTCGTTGGCCGCGGCGTCGATGGACGCCGCGTTGCGCCCCACCGCCTGCAGGACGGTGCGCAGGGTTTCGACCGAGTTGTTGAAGTCGAGGCGCAGCCCGTCGAGGGCGGAGATGAAGGGTTCCTCGATCTCGCAGGCGAGATCGCCCTTGGCCATGCGGCCGAGGCCCGTCCCGATTTCCGAGACGGCATGGACCCGCCCGCTGACGTCGGTGGCGAACTTGACCACCTTCATCACCTTGCCGTCGGCATCGAAGATCGGGTTGTAGGAGGCCTGGATCCAGATTTCCCTGGCGCCCTTGCCAAATCGGCGGAACTCGTCGGTGAAGAATTCCCCGGAGCGCAGCCTGCGCCAGAACTCGGCATAGTCGTGGCTTTCGCCATAGGCCGGCTCCACGAACATCCTGTGGTGGCGGCCCTTGATCTCATCGAGAGTGTAGCCGGTCGCCTTGCAGAAGTTCTCGTTCGCATGAAGGACCGTGCCGTCGAGATCGAACTCGATGACCGCCTGCGACCTCGAAACCGCCTCGATCTGGCCCTGGGCGTCGAGCGCGGCGGTCATGCGGCCCGCCTCCTGGGCGGTCATCTGCGCCACCATGAGCCCGTTCTGGCGGAACACCTCGACCGTGGCGGCCATGTCGCCCACCTCGTCGCGCCGTCCGAGACCTGGGACGGCGGTGTCGTAGTCTCCGTCCGCCATGCCGCGCATGACGCTCGAGAGCCTGCCGAGCGGCACGGTGATCGAGCGGCTGACGAACGCCGCCGCCGCCAGCGCCAGAACCAGGGCGATGCCGAGCGACCAGAGAGCGAGGGTCTGGAAGCTGCCGGCGGCCTCGTTGACTTCACCGCCGATGGATTGGTTGACCGCCTCGTGATAGTCGATGAACGCGTTGATGGCGGCCAGCCAGGCGTCGAAAAGCGGCCGGACCTGCATGAGCCCCGCCATCGCCGCGGCCGTGTCGCCGGCGTTCTGCCGGGAGATGATTTCCGCGACGAGGGGGTTGGCGCGGGCCTGGATGCCGGCGATGTCGGCGAGAATGCGTCGCTCCTCCGCCGAGGCTCCGGCCGGCCCGTCGACCATGTCCGCCATCGCCTGCTCGTTGCGGGCGTAGTCGGCCGCGAGCGTCTCGATCAGCGCGACGGCCTCGCCGCGCTCGCGCGCCGGCATCAGCGCCACGTCGCGGATGGCGATCGCCCGGTCATGCACGCTGCCGCGGAAGTTGATCGCATAGCGCTGCTTGACGGAATTGACCTCGTTGATCTGCGTAAGGTTCGCATTGAGGGTGTTCACCCGGCCGATCGAGGCCCATGTCAGCGCCAGCATGAGCAGCAGCATAAACGAGAAGCCGATTCCAAGACGTACAGTAATTCCAAGTCGAATTTTCGACATTTACTTGCCCTCACATCCCCAAGTCATGCACATTCAAAGGCCGCGATGCTGGAAATTCGACGTCGTTTTTGTCTTCGACGCGACGCGAAACCGCCCTTGTTCAAGGAGTTTTCTCTCGTTTTTCCCAGAAATTGCGGGAATTTAGGAAACCGACACCTCAGACGCACCCGTACGCGCGCGTCTACGCCTCGGTGCTGGCAACGCATTCGTCAACAGAGCCACCTTGATCGTTAAAATCGAATTCGCCTCTTTGACTTCCAACTTATTATCATAATATGAACGATAAGGCTGGAATGGCGATTTGTTTCATTGCAGCAACAAGTCTACCGCCATGGCATTACTAGGATACAAGGAAATTTACGTTTGGAGGACAGGGACTGAAATTGCCAGTGATCGTGGAGGGGACTCGCGACGCCTACATTCGCGCCGCCATGCTCGGGGGATTCGCGGAACTGGTGGCCGGGAGCGGGGCTGCCCCGGAGAATATGCTGCGAAGGGCGAACATTTCGCCGCGCGCGCTCACCGAACGCGACATGCTCGTTTCGTGGCACGCCGTGGGAGAGCTCATGGAGCTGGCGGCCGTCGAGCTGGAAAATCCCTCACTCGGGCTTGCATGGGCGCTGGCCGTCCCTTCGCCCTTCCTCAATTTCGGCCCTCTCGGGCTTCTGGCCAAGTTCAGCGAGACGATCGGCGAATGGTGCGCCATCTCGAGGAACTACTGGCGCTTCCACACCAACGCCTATTCGGTGAGCCTTCTTGAGTCCGATTCCGGGCCGGAAATGATCCTGCGCTTCGCGGTCGACGAGCTCGTTCCGCCGTCCAGGCATCAAATGGAGCACACGATCGGCGGTCTGTGTCGGTTCATGCGCGTGCTTGCACCCATCGACGACAGCCGGTTCATCTGCATCCGGTTCCAACATCTCAAGCCGAAAGACATCGCCCTGCACGAGCGGACGTTTCGGTGTCCTGTCGAATTCGAGTGCGAGCACAACGAGCTCGTCTATCACAGGGAGGTGGACTCCTACCCCATCGAGTTTCACTTCGAGGATCTGCCGGATCTGATCGCCCATTATGTTGCGGCGCGCAGCGGATTGAGTCCGGGCGCCGATATATCGACCAGGTCGACCGTCGAGGCGGTCATCCCATGCCTGATCGCGACCGGGTTCTGCACGCTCGTCCACGTTGCCGAACTGCTCGACATCGGCCCCAAGACGCTCCAGCGTCAGCTTGCCCGCGAGGGGACCAACTTTGCGGAGCTCGTCGACGGCGGACGCCGGCGCATCGCGATGCAGCTCCTCGAGGAGAGCGAGGCCCCGATGGCCAGCATCGCCGGTCTGTTGGGATATGCGAGAACGGCGCCGTTCACCTTCGCCTTCAAGCGCTGGACCGGGCTGTCGCCCCGCGAATATCGCAAGCGCATGTGGCAGAACGTCGCCGGCGGCTAATAATTCTTTCCCTATCCGCATGCCCAAACGTAAGCTGTCAGAGCGATTCCGCTTCACCGATCATTCGCCATCCTTCGCAGGCATCCTCTTGATTTCGTGACCTCCGAACACCGAAAGCCGACCATCTCGCTGAAATGATCCTCAAGACCCGCAGCCTCAAAAGCGGCTTTCGCCAGACCTGGCCGGGTGAAAAGAAATCATCCCGGCAAGCTCCTTGTATCTGCGCGTGCATGGGCATATCGGCCCTGCAGTCCCTTACGACAACCAGCGGGTCGGGGTGGCGATCATGAGCGCTGAGTCTTGGCACGGAGAGCCCTACATAAGAGCTGCCGTACTTTACGGCTTCAGCGAGATGGTGGAGCCGAAAGGCGGCGACCCTGTCGATCTGCTGGAGCGCGCCGGCATCGACCCCGCCGCGCTTGCCGATCCCGACATGATAATTTCCTATCCGCGGCACGGAATCCTGATGGAGCTGGCGGCCGCCGAGCTCGACCTGCCCTCGCTCGGCCTCGAATGGGCGCTCAGCATTCCGCCGCATTTTCCGAATGTCGGGCCCGTCGTGTTCATCGCGCAGCTCGTCTCGACGCTCAAGGAATGGATCGAGCAGGGTATGCGCTATTGGCGAGCCCATACCAACGGCTACGTGCTGCAATTGATCGACGACGAAGGATCGGATGATCTCAGCTTCCGATTCTGGCAGAGCCCGCTCATTTCGCCGCCGCGACAGCAAATGGAACTGATGCTGGCGAATACCTGCAACATGGCGAGGATCATCACCGACCACCCCGAAGAATCGCCGGTTCTGGTCCGCTTCCGGCATCACAGGCCCAAAGACACAAGCCTGCACGAGCTGATCTTCCGCTGCGATCTGGAGTTCGACGCCGAGCACAACGAAATCGTCTTCGACCGAAAGTATCTCGACTATCCGACGAGCGGCCGCCTCAAGCCGCTGAAGGCGATCGCGGACAGCTTCATCCGCTACCGCATCAGGAATATGCCGTTGTACAACCAGTCTGTTCGCACGACGACCGAGATCACGATCCAGTGCGTGCTCGGCACGGGGATGTGCACGAAGGAATTCATCGCGGAATCGATGGGGATCAATTCGCGCAAGCTGCATCGCCTGCTGGAGAAAGCCGACACCACGTTCGGGGAACTCCTCGACGATTCCCGCAAGGCGATGGCCTGCCGGCTCCTCGCGCAGACAGGGGTGCCGATTTCCGCGGTTGCGGGGCTTCTCGAATACTCGTCCACCACCGCCCTGAACCTGGCGATGAAGCGCTGGACCGGGATGACGACCAGCGAATACCGGGCGACACATGACATTGCGGATCCGGCCGAGCGACCCAGCGAGGTTGCCTAGCGCGGCCGGCCTTTCACGGCTTCCCCCGTCGCAAACCATGCCACGTGCTCGCAACCGGCGTCCCAACCGTCCTCCGAGAGCGCCGGGAGACGGCGCGCGCGTCAACGCGGCGCGCCGCCCGCCTCGACCTGCCGAAGCTCATGGGCGACGCCGCGCAGAACCTGAAAGAAGGCGGAGCCGGCCGGGGACATCTCGCGGTCCTTGCGATGGATCAGGCCGATCGTCCGTTGCGCGCTGCCGTCCTGGACAGGCCGCCACGAAAGGTCTTCGAGATGGAGCGCGGGAAGCGCCAGGCGCGGCAGCACCGCCACGCCGAGCCCCTGCTTTGCCAGAAGCACGGCGGTCGTCATGTTGGTGACGTCGACGCGCTGGCCCGACGGGCCGTTGTCGAGGCTCACCGCCCGCTCGAATTGCGAACGCGCGCTCGATCCCCTGGAAAGCAGGATGAGATCGTAGGGCACGAGGTCGTTCCATGTGAGCGCGGCATGCTCGGAAGCGGGATGCCCGGACGGAAACGCCGCCACGAACCCGTCCTGAAGCAGCGGCTTGAAGTCCAGGTCCGGCGCCGCGTCGAGCACGGTCGCCAGGGCGAATTCCACCTGGTTGATGCGCAGCATCCCGATCAGCTCGTCATTGTGCGCTTCTATGACCTGGACCTGGAGCGCCGGGTGAAGCAGGCGCAGCTTTCCCAGGGTCGGCGGGACGAGCGTCAGGGCCGTCGAGGGCAGGACTCCGATCACGATCGCGCCGCGGCGCACGGCCGCGAGATCGGCCATGCTCCGATAGGCTTCCTCGAGATCCGCGATGGGGCGCTGGATCCGGTCGCGAAATTCGCCGCCGGCCCTGGTGAGCACCAGGCTTCTCGTGGTGCGGTCGAACAGCCGGATGTCCAGGACCTTCTCCAGATCGCGGATGAGCGCGGTGAAGGACGGCTGGGTGACGCCGAGTTCGTCGGCCGCGCGCGTGAAGGAGCGCGTCTCCACGGCCAGGAGGAAGGCCTTCAACTGACGGTACTTGATATTCATAGTTTATAACTAATTATCGGATCGAATTATCAATTTGTCTCGATCTACCGATGCCTGCATCATGAGCCCGATGCAACAGGAATATGCCTGTCCTCGACGGCGATAAGCGGAAGAAGAAGATGAAGGACGAAGAGCTGCTGGCGCGGTGCGCGCGGATCGCGACGAGCACCTGGGCGGATGCGCTGGATGTCTGCGGGCTGAGCGGCGTGGTCGAAGGCATCGAACGGCGCGGAGGCCAGGGGCGGCGCGCCGGCTTCGCCGCCACGGCCCGTCATGTCGCGGGGCAGCTGGGCGATTTCCCGCGCGGGGATTTTGCCGTCGGAAGGCTGGTGGCGGCGACCGGGCCGGAAACCGTGCTGATGGTGGATGTCGGCGGCGCGCGGATCTCGACCTTCGGCGGCATCGCCTCGCTGGCCGCGTCCAGGCGCGGCGCGGCGGCCGTGGTGATCGACGGCGCCTGTCGCGACACCGACGAAATCCAGGCAACCGGCCTGTGGCTGGCCAGCCGCCATGTGACGCCGCTGACGGGCAAGACCCGCCTTCGCCTGCAGGAGATGGGCGGGGAAATCACCATCGGCGGCGTGACCGTGCGCCAGGGCGACCTGGTGATCGTGGACGACACCGGCATCGTGGTGGTTCCCCGCGACCATGCGACCCGCGTGCTGGAGGCCGCCGAAAAGGCGCTCGCGGTCGATGAACGCGTGGAAAAGGGTATCCGCGACGGCATGACGTTCGCCGAGGCCGCCGCCGCCGCCGACTACATCCCGATGTCGACGTGAACCATGGCGGACACGGCTCGCATCCTGCAATGGGCATCGCTCGGCCCCGAACTCGACGCGGAACTGGCGGCGCGATACGCGGTGCTCGATGCCCGCGACGCGACTTCGCTCGACGATGCGTTGCTGCGCCGGGCTAGCGACGTCGCCGTGGTGGTGACGTCGGTGCGAAAGGGTCTGACCGCCGCGACCATCGAGCGGCTTCCGCGGCTGCGCGCCGTTTGCAGCTGGGGCGTCGGCTACGACACGCTCGACGTGGCGGCCGCGAGCGCAAGGGGCGTGCGCGTTTCGAACACGCCCGGCGTCCTGGACGAATGCGTGGCGGATCTCGCCTGGGCGCTGCTCCTGTCGACGGCGCGGCGCACGGCCGTCGGCGACCGCCACGTCAAGGACGGCAACTGGCGGACCATCGGGGCATTTCCGCTATCCACCCGGGTTTGGGGGCAAAGGCTGGGAATTCTCGGCATGGGCCGCATCGGCGCGGCCATTGCCCAGCGTGGCGCCGGTTTCCGGATGGAGGTCAGGTACACCAACCGCAATGCGCGCCGCGACAGCCCTTTCACCTATGAGCCGTCCTTGCTGGAACTGGCGCGCTGGGCCGATTTCCTGGTGCTGGCATGTCCCGGCGGCGACGAGACCCGGCACCTCGTCGATGCCCCCGTGCTGCACGCGCTCGGCGGCAAGGGAATCCTGATCAACATCGCACGCGGCTCGGTCGTCGACGAGCGGGCGCTCGTGGCCGCCCTGGTAGAGGGCAAGCTCGGCGGCGCGGGCCTGGACGTGTTCGAGCACGAGCCGCGCGTGCCGCCCGAACTGATGCGGATGGATCAGGTCGTCCTCATGCCTCACGTCGGCAGCGCGACGCACCAGACCCGCAACGACATGGCGCGGTTGGTTTTCGACAACGTCGTAGGCTTCATGCAGGCCGGCCAGCTCCTTACGCCGATAGAGGAGCCGGCGAATGCCTGAAGGCCCTTTCCGCCGCCATGGATCGTCATCGAAGACGGATGGTCCCCGACCGGGCTGACGGGACGTCGCGCATGAACGCAGCCAACCAACGACCACGGAAGACACACTGATGTCCCAGATCCAATATCCCTTCTCGCGCACCTATCTCGACAGCGGCGGCTCGGCCATCCGCGAGCTGGCGCGCTTCGCCGAGGACCCCGAGGTGATTTCCTTCGCCGCCGGCTACCCGGCGATCGATTCGTTCGACTACGCCGGCTTGCAGGAGGCGTCCGAAGCCGCGTGGCGGGAAGACCCGCGCAACTGCATGCAGTACCAGTCGAGCGAGGGAAGCGAGCCGCTGGCGCAGGAGCTGCTCAAGATTTCCCGCCAGCGCGGCATCGAGGCCGCCCGCGAAGAACTTCTCATCACCACCGGCTCCCAGCAGGCTTTCGATTTCCTCATTCGCAGCTATATCGAACCCGGCGACACCGTTCTGGTCGAGGAACCGACCTATCCCGGCGCGGTGGCGGCGCTGCGTCTTGCCGGCGCCGACATCGTCGGCGTGAAGGGCGACGCACAGGGCATACAGCCGCAGGACGCCCGCCGGGTCGTCGACGAGCTCGCCGCCAGGGGCGTCAGGCCGAAATTCCTCTACGTCGTCGCCGACTTCGCCAACCCGACCGGCGCGACGCTGAGCCGGGAACGGCGCGTCGCCCTCGCGGAGCTGGCGGTGGAGAAGAACTTCCTGCTGGTGGAGGACGACCCCTACGGCCTTCTGCGCTTCCGCGGCGAGCGCGTCGCGCCGATCCGCAGCCTGGCCGACGAGATACAGGGCGGCAGGGACTGGCTGGTCTACATGTCCACCCTGTCCAAATCGCTGACGCCCGGCGTCCGCATCGGCTGGATCATCGCTCCCGCCGCCGTGACGCGCCGCTGCGTCAAGGCCAAGCAGGTCTCGGACCTTTGCTCGTCCCCGTGGGCCCAGGCCATCGCCACCGCCTATCTCCGTTCCGGCCGTTTCGACTCGCATCTTCCCAAGACGGTGGAGGTCTACCGGCAGCGCGGCCAGCATCTGGCCGCGCGCCTGCGGGCCGTGTTCGGCAACGAGCTGGCGTTCAGCGAGCCGGATGGCGGCATGTTCATCTGGGCCAGCTTCAACATGGACGTCGACATGCACAAGCTGTTGCGGAACGCCAAGGCCAACAAGGTGCTGTTCGTTCCGGGCAGCGCCTGCTTCCACGACGGCCGCCAGACGCCGACGTTGCGGATCTCCTACTCGGAAGCCACCGAGGAGAAGGTCGTCGAGGGCGTCGCGCGGCTCCATCGCGCCTATCGGGCCACGGTCGGCGAGGCACGGCCCGACTGAGGCCACCGCTTGGCGAAACGAGGAACGACCCCGATGAGCATAGCCGAGAATGCGGATCAACTCGTCAGCATCGACCCGGCCACCGGCCGCGAGGCCGGGCACGTGCGGGTGACGACGCTTCGGGACCTGGACGAGATGGTCGCGCGCGCCTGGAACGCATTCCACAACTCGGGATGGAAGACGCTGCTGCCCCATCGCCGCGCGGCGGTGCTCGCCGCCATCGCGGACCGGCTGGCGGCCGAGAAGGAGACGCTTGCCGCGTTGCAGATGCGCGACAACGGCAAGCCTTTGGGCGAATGCCGCGCCATGGTGGATTCGGCGGTCGGCACCTTCCGCTACTACGCCGCCGTCTGCGAGACGATCGAGACGGGCGTGACGCCGTCGCGGGGCGAATACGTCTCGTTCACGGTTCTGGAGCCCTTCGGCGTGGTGGCCGCCATCACGCCCTGGAACTCGCCGATCATGAACGACGCGACCAAGGTGGCGCCGGCGCTCGCCGCCGGAAACGCGGTCCTGCTCAAGCCTTCGGAGGATTCGCCCCTCTTGGCGCCGCAGTTGCAGCGCATCGCGGCGGAGGCCGGCTTGCCGGACGGGCTGCTTCAGGTCGTCCAGGGAACCGGCGCCGAAATCGGCGCCGCGCTGGTGTCGCATCCGGGGGTGCGCATGATCTCCTTCACCGGCGGCACCGCCACGGGACGCGCCATCGGGCGCGTCGCGGGCGACAGGCTGGTGCCCGCCGCGCTGGAGCTGGGGGGAAAGTCTCCGCATATCGTGTTCGCGGACGCCGACCGCGAGCACGCGGTGGCCGGCGTCGTCGCCGGCATTTTCGGTTCGGCCGGCCAGTCCTGCGTCGCGGGCTCGAGGCTGTTCGTCGAGGCGGACATCTACGACGACGTGCTCGCGCAGGTGGTGGAGCGGGCCAGAAGCTTGCAGGTGGGGCTGCCGGATGCGCCCGGCGTGGAAGTGGGGCCGCTCGCCTCGTTTCATCACCGCGCCCGCGTCAGCGCTTTCGTCGATCGCGCCCGCGAGGAAGGCGGACGCATCCTTTGCGGCGGCGCCGCGCCCCGGGGCGGGTTCTACGATCAGGGAGCCTTCTACCTGCCGACGGTGATCGACGGGCTGGGCCCGCAGGCCCGGACATGCCAGGAGGAAGCCTTCGGACCCGTGCTGGTCGCGCTTCCTTTCCGGGACGAGGCCGAGCTGATCGAGCAGGCCAACGGCACGGTCTTCGGGCTGGCGTGCGGGATATGGAGCGAGAGCTTCAAGCGCGCCTGGCGTGTCGGCCGGGCGCTCGAGGCCGGGTCGGTGTGGATAAACACCTACAAGCAGTCGGTCACCAGCACCCCGTTCGGCGGTTTCAAGAACAGCGGCCTGGGACGGGAAAAGGGCATCGACGGCCTGCGCCTCTACGCCCAGGTCAAGAGCATCTATCTCGGCCTGCACGAGAATCCGCTTGCGGTGGCGAAATGATCCGATCGCCGTGCATCCTGAAATTCGCCTGAAATTCGGACGAAAGGACTTCTGAAATGAGCGATGCTCCGCGTGTGGCGGTCTACGGCCTGGGCAATATGGGCTATCTGATTGCCCGGCGGATTGCGGCCAGGATGCCCGTATGGGTGCGCGATCTCGACCAGGGCGCGATGGAACGCGCCCGTCGGGAGTTCGCGGGACAGCCCCTCGGCGACGAAACGGTCCTTGGCGCCTGCGACATCGTCGTCCTGTGCCTGCCGAGCCCCGCCGCCTCGTTCGCGGTCCTTCGGGCGATCGCGCCGTTGCTGCCCGCGCATTGCGTGGTCGTGGAAACCAGCACCGTCAATCCGCGCGACATGCGGGAAGAGCAGCGCATCCTCCAGCCGCACGGCATCGCGGTCGTGGACGCCTCCGTGCTGGCGGGCGTCAGCCAGATGGCCGCGGGCACGGCGTCGCTGCTGCTGGGCGGCGCGCCGGAAGCCCTGGCCATGGCCCAGCCGGTGCTGGACGCCATCGCCGAGAAGCAGATCAACTTCGGAGAGCTGGGGGCCGGCGCGGCCGCCAAGGTCATCAACAACGCGGTCGCCCATGCCGTGATGGTGGTGGTGGCGGAGGCCGGCTCTCTGGCGACGGCCGCGGGCGTGGACTGCGACAAGCTGATCGGGTTGCTGTCGGACCCCCAGATGGGCCTTCACCGGCCGCTGACCTACCGCTACGCGCAGCGGGTCGTGGGCGACGACTATGAGGGCGGCATGCCGCTGGATGCCGCGCGCAAGGATTCGGTCCTGGCGCTGGAGCTGGCGCAGGCGCTCGACGTCCCCCTGTTCGCCATACAGGCCTCCCATTCGGTGTACGAGATCGCCGCGCGGGCGGGCTACGGCCGCGACGACTATGCCGCGATCGCGAAGATATGGGCCGATTGGGGCAAGCCGGCCGCGAAGGTGAAGACGGCCTAGCGCGCGCTCGATCCGCGCCGCTTGCGCTCCCGGCCGGGGCGCGCCATGCGGCTTTCGTTCGCGGCTGGTCGATATGCGGTGGCTGGCCGCTTCCGGTTCCGCCCGGACTAGCCGCGCTGCGCCGTGGGCAGGCCGAATGCGCGCGACATCGCGTCGAGGCATTCGGTGAACGACGCCCGCTCTTCGGCGATCCGGCTCAATGCCTGCTCGACCGTGGTCTCGACGAACCGGATATGCGTCCCGCTCGTCGCCTGGGCGAGCCTCCTGATATCCGGGCCGATGATGTTGGCGATCTTCGGATAGCCGCCGCAGGTGTTGGCGTCGGCCATCTGCACGATCGGCAGGCCGGACGGCGGCACCTGCACCACGCCCGGGAGGATTCCGTGAGAGAAAAGCTCGCGCTTCTGGCGCAGCGACAGGGCCTCGCCCGTCAGCCGGCAGCCGATGCGGTTGGTCTCCGCGGTGATGGTCCAGCGGCCGTCGTAGAATCGCGCCTGCGACGCCGCGTCGAAATCGGAAAACTCGGCCGCGGGAAGCACCCGAAGCGACAGCGTATCCCCGTCGTCGCCATCCTCGGCAAGCAGATGCGGCCAGACGCCGAAGCCGTTCGCGTGCTGCGGGACATGGATTTCCGTCCCATGCAGGTCGAACCTGTCGCCACGGCTCAGTCCGCGGCCGTCGCGGCCGCCGAACCCGGCCTTCTGGTCCGTGGAGCGGGACCCCAGGACTTGCGGGACATCTATCCCGCCAGCCACGCAGACATAGGCGCGCGAGCCGGATGTCGGCGCGGAAACGGACAGGGTCTGCCCGGCGCTCGCGCGGATGGCCCACCATGGCGGCAGGGTGACGCCGTCCAGCGAGGATTCGCAAATCGCCCCCGTTACCGCGAAGGCCGTGTCGCGATGAAATCTCAACCGGAACGGAAAGAGCGCGACCTCGATGCCGGCGCAACCCAGATCGTTGCCGACCATGTGGTTGCCGATCTTGAGCGCGAGCGGATCCATGGCCCCGCCCCGGCTTACGCCGAGATGGAGCAGCCCCTCCCTGCCGAGATCCTGGACCGAGTTCAGGTAGCCGGTCGTCAAGATCTCAATCATGGGAGCCTTCGTCGGCAACGAAGCGAACGGTGTCGCCCAGGCGGAGAGCGGTCGGAGGATCCTGTGCGGAATCGAAGAGCGAAAACCCGGTCCTGCCTATGATATTCCACCCCCCCGGCGCGGTGCAGGGCATGATGCTGGCCTGGGCGCCGCCTATGATCACGGACCCCTTGTCGAGGCTCAGGCGCGGGACCGAGCGCCGGGGGCAATGCAGGCGGGAATCGAGGCCGGCGAGGAACGGGAAGCCCGGCATGCCGCCTATCGCGACCACCGTAAAGGTCGAGGAGGTGTGCAGCCGGATCACCTCCCGCGGGCTCAATCCGCAATGATCGGCTAGGCTGGCGAGATCGGGGCCCTCGTCGCCGCCATAGCGAACCGTCGCCACGATCTCGCGGCCGACGATGGATTTGGGTTCCGCCGTCGCCCAGAGTTCCGCCAGGATGGCGTTCACAGCCGGATGCGACGTCTGGTCGGCGTCGAACACCACGAGGAGGTTGTTCATGCCGGGCACGCAGTCCCGAACGAAAGGCATGGCGTTCAGGGCGTCGGCGACCGCCCATATCAGTCGCTGGCAATCGTCCGAAAAGACCGTTCCGGCCGCGTCGAGAAGAACCGCGTCCGTTCCGGAAAGGTGGATATTGAACGGGGGGCGTCGTTCGTCAGGCATGCTTGCCGATCAATCCTTGCAAGGAGAACCCCGATGAAGCACGGCACCGGGAAGCGCGGGGAATTCGGACTTGGTCCGGGCAAAGATGCCTGTCGACGACGGCTGTCGGGGGTGCCGGCCTCCCGAAGAATGGAAGGCCGGAGCCGTCGCGATGAATCAGTCCTTGACCGGCACGGTGTAGTTCAGGATCAACCGGCCACCGTCCGGATAGATCGTCTGGCCGACGATGTAGGACGCCTCGTCGCTTGCCAGGAAGGACACGACGCTGGCGACCTCCGACGGCTCGCCCAGCCGCCCCTCCGGCGTCCTGGACAGGACCATGTCCCGCGACGTCTTGCTGGAAAGGACGGCCGCCTTGGACAGTTCGCTCAGGATCGTCCCGGGACCGACCGCATTGACGCGGATGCCATGCGGAATCAGCGCCACGGCCATGACGGCGGTGAGCTGCTTCATGCCGCCCTTCGACACGGCGTAGGCGACGGCCGTGGGATTGGCGAGGATCGCGTTGATCGAGGACATGTTCACGATCGAGCCCTTGCGGCCCTGCTTGACCATCTCCCTCGCGACCGCCTGGCCTATCAGGAAGGCTGCCTTGACATTGATCTGGAACGTCCGGTCGAACATCTCCTCCGGAAAGTCGAGGAAGTCGACCTGGTGCAGAATGCCGGCATTGTTCACCAGGATGTCGACGCCGCCGAAATGCGCGGTCGCGGCGTCCACGATCTCGCGGGCGGTCTCGGACGTCGCCCGGGAGAGATCCGAAACGTACCAATGTGCCTTGTCGCCGAACCGCCCGGCCTGCTCCTTGACAAGATCGGCCTGCACGTCGACGAACATCACGCGAGCGCCTTCCTGAAGAAGGCGCTCGGCGCATGCCAGTCCGAGTCCCTGCGCCGCTCCGGTTACGATTGCAACCTTGTCTTCATGTCGCATCAATTGTTACCACCTCTCGATTGGATACATTATTCGGTACGCCGCCGAAAGGTGGGTTGTCAAGGCTGGGACGGCGTTTGGAACGATGGCGAAACGCGGCCGGTTCGGCTATCGTGAGCGGACGGCGCCCGTCCGGACCGCGCAGCCGCAGGCGGCAAAGAACGGAATTGCGTTCGACCAACCTTGCGGTGCGCCCTCGAATACCTTATCCACCATGCCCATCCTGCAAGGCTTGGCTATCGACGATAAGCAGCGGCAGAAAATTTGATAAGGCAAATATGTGTCCTGGCGGCTTGGTTGCTCCTTTCTTTCCAGACCTCCCCGGCGAGGTCTAAAGCCAGGCGCGCGGCCAGACGCGCGGAATGAACCCTGCCTGCCGCCGGCAAGCGCGCGCAAGGCCATGGCGACACCCGATCCGCAAGCGCAGCCGCATCGGCGGCATAGTGGGGTACGCTGCCGCGACGTTCCGCCTCT
>ERZ869909.2036-NODE-2036-length-14674-cov-5.393163_pt1 | contig 14674 bp, 14 predicted proteins | sample MGYA00520892_ERZ869909 | MGnify/ENA primary metagenome ERZ869909 (study PRJEB32215, sample SAMEA104723947) | bioreactor metagenome | biome: bioreactor; feature: anaerobic bioreactor; material: water | place: China | collected 2015-03-12 ...
GGCTTCGGCATCGAGCGCGACGGCGCGATCCTGTCCGACGGCAACCTCGCGCTCGATCCGGTGAAGCTGACGACCGGTCTGCTCGCGCATGCCCGCGACCGCGGCGCGCGCCTGTTCGCGCCGGAGGAGGCGGTGGAGATCCGTCATCGCCGGGGCTTCGTCGAGGTGATGACGCGCTCCGGCCACCGGATCGAGGCCCGCCGCGTCGTGCTCGCCACCGGATACGAACTGCTCGACGAGGTCGGGAACGACCGCCACGAGATCGTCTCCACCTGGGCGCTCGCCACGCGCCGGCAGCCGAAGGACAAGCTCTGGCCGGGCGAGGCGCTGATCTGGGAAGCCTCCGATCCGTATCTCTATCTCCGCACCACCCATGACGGCCGCGTCATCTGCGGCGGCGAGGACGCGGAATTCGCGGACGAGGCGACCCGCGACGCCTTGATCCCGCAAAAGGTGCGAAGGATCGCGCGCAAGCTCGGCAGGCTGCTGCCGGCGATCGACCCCACGCCCGAATTTGCCTGGGCGGGCAGCTTCGGCACGACCCGCACCGGCCTGCCGCTGATCGGCGCGCTGCCGAACAGGCCGCGTGTCTTCGCCCTGATGGGCTATGGCGGCAACGGCATCACCTTTTCGCGCATCGCCGCCGAAATGATCCGCACCGCGCTTGCCGGTCATGAAGATACGGATGCCGACCTGTTCTCGCTGTGAGATCTGCCGAAGGCGATCCCGTGCCGCCGCAATCCGAGGACGGGACGAAAAACCCCGCCATCTTTTTGCGATGGCGGGGCGGTTGGCCTTGTTGAGGAAGGGGCGTGCCCACTTACCAGGGACGATACCAGCCTTCGACGGTCGTCTGCCTGTCGCGGTGATTGCCGCCCAGGGTGCCGCCGAAATAGGCAGCCGCCGCGCTGACCATGAGAGACGCCGCCGCGAGGAACGCCGCGAACATCGCCGACCGCCGGGCGCGATCGGCTGCCTCCCGGGCCTCCTGCTCGAACTGCCGGGCTTGCGCGACCGCCTCGTCGATGCGGGTTTGCGCCTCCTCGGGCGAAATGCCGGCCCGCTGGGCGGCGACCGAGACGAGATACTGGCGGTCGGCCTCCGTCATTCCCTCGTCCGACAGGGCCGCCGAAAGCAGGATGCGCCCGACTTCGCTGCGCGTTCCCTCATCGGCCGGCGTCGCGCCCGGCCCAGCCCGCAAGGTGCGATCGACCAGCAGATCGTTGGGGTCGAGCGCATCCGCGGCCCGGGCGATCGTGCCGCCGATCACGGACGCCGTCGCGCCGGCCGTCTGGCCGACGGCGGTGGCGGCTCCCATCGTCCCGGAATAGGCGAGCAATCCTGCCGCGAGCGTCGCGACGGCCCACACCACCAATCCGTGCGCGCCGTCGCGGATGTCGGATTCGTATTCCGATGCGTCGCCGTGCCTGCGTCTCATCCGCCCGGCGAGATAGCCGCCGGCGAGGGAGGCCGAAACCTGCACCCACAACAGCCACAGCCCGCCGATGACGGCGATCCACAGCAACGGCGCGGATTCGCCCTCATGCGCCGAGGTGAGCGACAAGCCGAGCGCAGTCCCGAAAGTGAGCAATACGAGCGAAATCGCCGCCGCCACGGCGGCGCCGGCGAAGATCGCCGGCCAGTCCATATAGGAGCGGCCCTCGTCCATCACGGGCGCCACCACGGTTTCCCTGTCTTCTATCAGTGTCATGATGATCTCCACCCGCCTCAGCGAAGACCGAAGAAGGAAAGGATCGCAAGAATAACGACCACCAATCCGACGAGATAAATAATGCCGTGCATGAGATCCTCCTGGGTTGCGCGGATCAACGCCGCTTTATCGTCATGGTTCCTTCACGGGCCTGCCTCTTTCGCCGCGTCGGCGACAGGCTCGGCAAGGGTGCGCCTCGCCGGTGGCGCGGTTATCCGTCGCGCTGCCGCTCCAGGACCTCGTCGGTTCCCGTCAGCTTCTTCGTCTTGCCGGTTATCGTCGTGGAGACCACGGCGGGCGGATCGCTGGCCGGAAAGCTGTCTTCGAGGCCTTTCTGCAACTGATCCTCGAGCGTTTCCGGTTTCTCGGACCTGTCGCGCGTCCTGCGCGCGTGCATGTCTTCATGCGAGAGCGTGATGTCGGAGGCCGATCCGGCCTGCCGGATGCAGGCGTGCAGATGCTCGATGGCGAATTCCTTCATGTCCTCGAAATCCGGATCGTCCGAGGAAGATCGGTCGATGGCGTCGAGCATCTCCTTCTCGAAGCGGTCGAGGCTTTCCCCGCCGCACGCCCTGCACAGCCGAAGCAGAGCGCCTTCGAGGAAAAGGGGCGCGAAGTGTGAGGTCGCTTTCAGGCGGATGGCTTCCAGCTCGTCCTGCGAGCCGTGTTGCAGCTTCGACATGGGGTGTCACTCCGGTCTGCCGTTGAGGAGCCCTTGCAACGCTTCAAGACGAATACGGGTTCCGGCTTTCCGAAAGAGAGGCTGTCCGGCAGATTCGATCGATCGGCGGAACATTCCGCGCCGCGCCCGGTTAGCCATTGGTCGAGATGGAGGAGAGACGTGGCTGACGGGCATGTTTCGCGAAGGCATATTCTGCTGACATCGCTGCTGGGCGGCACGTCGCTCGTGGCGTCGGCCGCCATGGCCCGAACGGGCATTCCGTGGGTTCCGGGGACAGCTCCCTATATCCGCGGCTTCGACGGCGCGCGTTTCTTCACCCCGGCCGAGCGCGCCTGCGTCGAGGCCATGGTCGCCAGGCTGATCCCCAGCGACGATCTCGGCCCCGGCGCGCGCGAGGCCGGCGTGGCGGATTTCATCGACAACCAGCTCGCCGGTTCCTATGGCCGCGGCGAGCGCTGGTACATGAAAGGCCCGTTCGCGGACGGTCTGGAGACGCAGGGCTATCAGGACGAGCGGCCTCCGGCCGGGCTCTACCGCGCCGCCGTCGCCGCGCTCGACGAACATTGCCGCGAACGCTTCGACGGCCGCGTCTTCGCCCAACTGACGGAAGACGAGCAGGACGCGCTCCTGACCCGGATCGACGACGAGGAACTGGAATTCGAGGACGTGCCGGCGGCGGCGTTCTTCGCGCTGCTTCAGGAAAACGCCATGGAAGGGTTCTTCTGCGACCCGGTCCATGGCGGCAACCGCGACATGGTCGGCTGGAAGCTCATCGGCTTCCCCGGCGTCCGCTACGACTATCGCGACTATCTCGACCACGACGGAGAACGGCTCTCGATCGAGCCGGTCGGCCTCATGGGCCGGCCCGCATGGAACGTCGATTGAACCCACCGCCCCAAGGGCAGGCAGGCAAGGAGGAACAGGATGGCGCGGAAGCTTCCGCCGGTTGACGTGGTGCTGGTCGGGTTCGGCTGGACGGGCGCGATCCTCGCGCAGGAACTGACGCAGGACGGGCTGGAGGTGCTGGCGATCGAGCGCGGCGGTTGGCGCGACACGCCCAGCCACTTTCCCACCACCGTCGCCCAGGACGAGCTGCGCTGGTACTGGCGCAAGGAGATGTTCCAGACCACGGCGCGCGAGACGCTGACCTTCCGCAACAACCGCAGCCAGACCGCGCTGCCGATGCGGCGCTGGGGCTCCTTCCTGCCCGGCGAGGGCGTCGGCGGCGGCGGCGTGCATTGGAACGGCCAGACCTGGCGGTTCCTGCCGAGCGACTTTCTCGCCGCCAGCCACAATGTCGAGCGCTACGGGCCGATGCGGCCCGGCATGACCGTGCAGGATTACGGCGTCACCTACGAGGAGCTGGAGCCGCATTACGACCGCTTCGAGAAGCTGTGCGGCATCGCCGGCCGGGCAGGCAACCTCAATGGCGAGATCATGGAAGGCGGCAACCCGTTCGAGGGCGTCCGCAGCGCCGACTATCCCAACCCGCCGATGCACATGACCTTCGCGCAGCACCGCTTCGAGGCGGCGACGAAGGAGCTGGGACTCAAGCCCTTTCCCGGCCCCTCGGCCAACATGACGAAGCCCTACGTCAACCCGCTCGGCTGCCAGCTCGCGCCCTGCACCTATTGCGGCTTCTGCGAGAAATACGGCTGCGGCAACTATTCCAAGGCGAGTGCGCAGACCACGATCCTGCCGGTGCTGATGCGCAATCCGAACTTTTCGCTGAAGGTCCACAACGAGGTGCTTCAGGTGAAGCTGGACAGCACCGGCCGCCGCGCCACCGGCGTCGTCCATGTCGACCAGAACGGCGAGGAATACGAGCAGCCGGCCGACCTCGTCATCCTGTGCGCCTACCAGCTCTCCAATACGCGGCTGATGATGCTGTCGGGCATCGGCGAGATCTACGACCCGGCGACCGGCGAAGGGCTGGTGGGCAAGAACTACTGCTATCAGGTGATGTCGGGCGCGGACGTCTTCTTCGACGACGCCTACACCAACGAGTTCGTCGGCGCCGGCGCGCTCGGCATGTGCGTCGACGAGTATAATGGCGACAATTTCGACCATTCCGGCCTCGGCTTCATCGGCGGCGGCTACATCGCCTGCTGGACCACCCATTCGCGGCCCATCGAGCGGCGGCGCATTCCCGAGGGCACGCCGCAATGGGGGTCGGCGTGGAAGAAGGCGGTCGCCGACAACTTCCTGAAATCGACCAATGTCGGGGCGCATGGCGCGTCGATGGCCCATGCGGCCAACCATCTCGACCTCGACCCGACCTATACCGACGTCTACGGCCGCCCGCTGATGCGGATGACCTTCGACTTCACGCCCAACGACCGGGCGATGTCGGCCTTCCTGACCGAGCGGGTGCGCGAGATCGCCGAACGCATGGGCGGGCGCGAGATCAAGCTCAGCCCGCGCGAGGGGCCTTACGATTCCATGCCCTACCAGACGACGCACAACACCGGCGGCACCATCATGGGGGCCAGCCCCGCCGACAGCGTCGTCAACCGCTACCTGCAAAGCTGGGACGTGCCGAACCTGTTCGTGATGGGGGCGGGCGTGTTCCCGCAGAACGCCGGCTACAACCCGACCGGCACGGTGGCCGCGCTCGCCTACTGGGCGGCCGACGCCATCCGCTCGCGCTATATCCGCAGTCCCGGCCCGCTGGTGCAGGCATGAGGACCGCCCGCCATTCCGCCGCCGCCGCGCTGACCGCCGCGCTCATGGCCGATCCGCTGCCGGCGCGGGCGCAGGAGACCGTCTATTCGCAGATCGAGCGCGGGCGCTACGCCCTGATCACCGGCAATTGCCAGGGCTGCCACACCGCGCCCGGCGAGGAGCCTTTCGCCGGCGGGCGCGGGCTCGATACGCCGTTCGGCACCATCTACACGCCCAACATCACCTTCGATCCCGAAACCGGCCTCGGCCGCTGGTCGCGCGACGATTTCCGGCGGGCGATGCACGAGGGCGTCGCGCCGGACGGCTCGCGCCTCTACCCCGCCTTTCCCTATCCGCATTTCTCGAAGATGCCGCGCGAGGAGGTCGACGCGATCTACGATTATCTCGCGACCCTGCCGCGCGTGAAGAAGGAAAAGCCCGAAAACGAACTGCCGTGGCCGCTGTCGTGGCGCTTCTCCCTCGCCGGGTGGCGGCTGCTGTTCTTCGAGCCGCAGCCTTTCGAGCCGGACCCCGGCAAGTCCGACGCATGGAACCGCGGCGCCTATCTGGTCGAGGGGCCGGGACATTGCGCCGGCTGCCACACCGAAAAGAACCTCGCCGGCGCCGACAAGGAAAGCCGTCATCTGATGGGCGGGCAGCTCGAGGACTGGGCCGCGCCCGACATTCGCGGCGGGCCGAATGGCGGGCTGGCCCACTGGAGCGAGGACGACATCGTCGAGTTCCTCAAGACCGGCCGCAACGCCCATACCGCGGCGTTCTCGATCATGTCGGAGGTGATCGACTATTCGACGCAGCACATGGTCGACGAGGACCTGCGCGCCATCGCCGTCTACCTCAAGGACCTGGAAGGCGAGGAGCGCGCCGCCCCGGCCGCGCCGGACGAGGAGATCATGCGCGCGGGCGCGGCCATCTATTTCGACAATTGCAGCGCCTGCCACGTTTCCGACGGCGCGGGCGTGCCGCGCTTCTTCGCGCCGCTGGCCGGTTCCGGCAAGGTCAACAACGAGGATGCGACGACGGTGATCCGCGTGATCCTCGAAGGCGCGCGCGCGGTGCCGACGAACGCGCATCCCACGCCGCTGACCATGCCGGCCTTCCACTGGAAGCTGAGCGACGCCCAGATCGCGGCGGTCGCCACCTATGTGCGCGCGAGCTGGGGCAATCGCGGCGACCCCGTCTCGGCGTCCGACGTCGCCGGCTTGCGCAAGCGGCTGGCCGAGGGCCTGGGGCCGGACCGATAACCCGCAACCGAAGAAGGAACGCCACCATGTTGCGCATGCTTACCGCACTATCCGCATTGATGCTCGCAAATGCCGCCCTCGCGCAGGAGGAGGCCACGGCAAGCTTCGTCGACGCCGAGGGCGAGGCGGCCGGCTCCGCCGAACTGTGGCAGATACAGTCTGGCGGCGTGCTGATCCGGATCGAGGTCACGGGCCTGCCCGAGGACGGCTGGGTCGCCTTCCATGTCCACGAGACGGGAAGCTGCGACCCCGCCACCGACCACGAATCGGCCGGCGGACATTTCAACCCCGACTCGAAGGAGCACGGCTACCTGACGGCCGGCGGCCCGCATGCCGGCGACATGCCCAACCAGTATGTGCCGGCCGACGGGACGCTGCGCGCCGAGGTGTTCAACCATGCCGTCACGCTCGCCGACGGCGATGCGGCCATTCGCGGCCGGGCGCTGATGATCCATGCCGACCAGGACGACCACCGCAGCCAGCCCGCCGGCGACGCGGGAGACCGGCTGGCCTGCGCGGTGATAGAATAGGCGGCCATCAAAGGGCGCGCACGACCACATCGATGTCGTGCGGCTCTATCCCGAGTTCGCGAAAACCCGGACGTTGCGCGTCGGCGACGTTGTCGATCTCCATGAGCTCGACCTGGTTGCGCGTCAGCGGCGCGCCGGGGACATGTTCGGCGACTGCTGCGAGCGCGCGCCATGCCGGAAACGGAACGGGGACCAACCGCGTGCGCACGCCAAGCAGCCGTCCGACCTGCCTGACAAGGTTTCGGTACGTATGGACGCGCGGCCCGCCAAGCTCGAACAGACGGGCCGGGGGTTCGTCCGCCACGGACGCAAGACGTGCGATGGCCTCCGCCACGTCTTCCACGAATGCCGGCTGGAGGCGGGTGTCGCCGCGGCCGAACAGCGGATATCCGGGAAGGAGTCGGACCAGCCTCACGATCGTCGTCAAGAAGGCGTCGTCGCTTCCCGTCATCACGGCGGGGCGAACGATGATCGCGCCCGGAAACGCAACCGCGACGGCCTCTTCGCCTCGTCCTCGCGCCCTGATGTAGCCGGATCCGGAGCGCGGATCGGAACCGATCCCGGAAATCTGGATGTATCGATCGGCGCCGGCATCGCGCGCGGCGGCTGCGAGTTCGGCGGCGGCTTCGACGTGGACCCGTTCGAACGTGGCATCTCCATGCTCGGAATAAAGGCTGACCGCGTTGATGACGACGCTTCCGCCCGAAACGGCTTCGGCGAGCTGTTCCCGGTTCAGGATGTCGGCTTTGACAGCCGAGAAGGATTCACCGTCATCCCGATCGTGTTCCGCGCGATCCGGATGGCGCGATGCCGCGCGGACGGCGCTGCCGCGATCGAGGAGATGCCTGACGATCCTTCGCCCGAGAAAGCCGGAGCCGCCGAACACCACGACGGGCTTTTGTTCCGGCCGGGCAGTCGCTGGCGCTTTCGGTGCGTCGTCCATTCTCCCCCAACGATCTCGCGCCGGAAACGTTCGATCTGATGTCCGGCTACGCGAGCAACGGCAGGATGCTGCCGACGAAAACCGACGCGCCATCCATCAGCCAATGCGCGATCGCGAGCGGCAGGAGGCGGCGCAGGCGCAGGTAGACCAGGACCATGAACAGCGAATTCGGCACGGACGACGCGAAGCGATGGACCATGTAGTCCGGTTCGAATGTCAGCGGCATGAAGGCGTGTTGAAGTGCCCAGACCAGTGCGACCACGGCCACGGCAAAGACCGTGCTCCCGGAAAGCACCTGAAGACGCGGCAGCAGATAGCCATTATAGGTCATCTGCTCGGTAAAGCCCCAGATCAGCGGCCAGATCAGCAGCGCATAGAGCGCGGGCAGCCATGGCAACGGCTCGCCGAACTGCGGCAGACCGACGCCGCCATGGATCGCAAAGCTGCTGATCGCGATGCCGCCGAAAATGAAGATGAGGGATGGCGGAATCAGCGCCAGGCCAAGCAGGGCATCGCGCCACAGACGGCCGCGGTCGAAGCCGATCAGGTCGATAAGCGCGATGCCTTCCCGCCGCGTGAGCCACCAGAGCAGGCAAAGACAGCCCGCATCGATCAGGGTGCCATAGACAGGCAGCCAGGCTTCGGCGTCGCGCCAGGGAGTCGCCGAGCCGTGCATGGCGTAAACGATCGCGACCATGCCCTGCGCGGCGACCGCAAAAGCCGTGCGCGCGAACAGCATCAGGATCAGGCCGCGCCATGCCAGTGTTCCGGCGGCCTGCCGCGTGGCAATAGCCGCGCGGGAATTCCCCTGCGTCCCCTCAACCGGCCTCGGCATTATGCTCGATCTGGCGCCGGATCGCTCCCCTGGCGGGTTGCCGTCCGGATCAGCCTTGCTGCGGCTTCCAGTCGGCCGCCGGGATGACGTTGACCATCCACGGCACGCCGAACCTGTCGACCAGAGCTCCGTATCCGGGCGACCAGAAGGTCTCGCCGAACGGCATGATCGCCTTGCCGCCTTCGGACAGTTGATCGAACCAGCGTCGGGCCTCTGCCATGTCCCCGGTGTGCAGGGTGACGTCGAAGCCGTTCTTCGGCTTGTCGATGTTCTTGGCCCACTGGACGTCCATGTCGGCGCCCATCAGCGCCTGGTCGCCGACCTCGAGCCAGCAATGCATCAGCCAGGTCTTGTACTTCTCGTCGGTGATCGGCATGTCCGGAGGGCCATCGCCGTAGGGTATGGCTGCGGTGATCTTCCCGCCCAGCACCTTGGCGTAGAACTCGAACGCCTCGCGGCACTGGCCTTGGAAGCTCAAGCTGGTCACGATCTTCATGGTCGTCTCCTTTCTGTTCGGACTTCGACGGCGTCAGGCGAGATTGAGTTGCCAGGATACGCCGAATCGGTCGGCGATCCAGCCGAAGCGCTTGCTGAAGCCGTAGTCGTCCAGCGGCATCATAACCGTGCCGCCATCCGATAGTTCCGCGAACAGCCGCTCCTGCTCCTCGCCCGACGCGCATTCGACGAAGAAGGACCACGACGGCGTGAAGTCGAAGGCGTGCTTCACGGGGCTGTCGCTGGCCAGCACGCTCTGCCCGGCGGCCCTGAAGCGGGCGAGCTTGATGCTGCCCTCCGCGCCTTGCTCCCCCTTCCGCCAGCGCGTGACATCGAGGATCTCGCCGTCGTCGAACAGCGAGACGTAGAGGTTCATCGCTTCTTCGGCATGGCCGCCCTGGAACATCAGGAATGGTTGCATCGTGGGCATGGTCGCGTTTCTCCTGTCGCCGCTCCCCGCGCTGGTGAGGCTGCAACGGGACGATCGAACACCGCAACCGCGCCGGCTGCAAGGCCCGCGCCCTCAAGCCGTGCCGCGCCGGCAATCCCTGTCGCCGCGTCTCGCCGCTGGGAGGCGATGATTCCCCATGCGGCGGGGTTTTCAATTCCATCCTGCCGCCTATGTCTTCAAGCATGTACCGCGTTGCAATTGCCCTTGCGGCCAGTCTTCTCGCCGCTCCCGCTTGCGCCCAGTCGGGACCGGAGGCGGCGGCCTATATCGACAATCGCAGCACCGCCACGGATGTGATCCGCTCTCTGTACAGCGCAATCGACCGGGGCGAGTACCTCCGCGCCTGGAGCTATTTCCACGAGCCCGAGCGGCCGGAACTCGAGAGCTTTGCCGAGGGCTATGCCGGTACGGCCTCGGTGCGGCTCGCAACAGGCGACGAACGCTCCGAGGGCGCCGCCGGCACCGTGTACTGGACCGTCCCGGTCGCCATAGAGGCGGTGCGCACCGACGGCACGATTGCGGTGTTCGCCGGTTGCTACACGCTCTCCCAGCCAAGCCCCCATGCCCAGGCCGTGCCGCCGTTCCAACCGATCGGCATCCACGACGGCGCGCTCCATCCGGCGGACGGGCCGCTTCACGATGCCGTCCCGAACGATTGCGGGAAGGATTGACCGGGGTTCACTGCGGGCGTCCCGGTATTGATGCCATGATCGTCCGGTAGGGATTTTTCTTAAGCGGGAGAGGTCGGCACGGTCCGGGCACCACAGGAGATGACGATGGAGCACAAGACGGACGCCGCGGCGGCCGAGAGACGCGAGCGGCAGATCGAACTGATGGATCGCTACTGGCGGGCGGCCAACTACCTGTCGGTGGGCCAGATCTACCTGATGGACAATCCGCTCCTGCGCGAGCCCCTGCAAGCCGGGCATGTGAAGCCGAGGCTGCTCGGCCACTGGGGCACCACGCCCGGCCTCAACTTCATCTACGTGCATCTGAACCGCGTGATCAGGCAGCGCGGCCTCGACGTGCTTTACATCTGCGGCCCCGGCCATGGCGGGCCGGCCATGGTCGCCAATACGTGGCTGGAGGGCTCCTACAGCGAGATCTATCCGCAGGTCGGCCGGGACGCCGAGGGCATGAAGACGCTGTTCAGGCAGTTCTCCTTTCCCGGCGGCGTGCCGAGCCATGCCGCGCCGGAGACGCCGGGCTCGATCCATGAAGGCGGCGAGCTCGGCTACGCGCTCGTCCACGCCTATGGCGCGGCCTTCGACAACCCCGATCTCGTCGTCGCCTGCGTCGTCGGCGACGGCGAGGCCGAGACCGGGCCGCTGGCGGCGGCATGGCACTCGAACAAGTTCCTCAACCCGGGAACGGACGGCGCGGTGCTGCCGATCCTGCACCTCAACGGCTACAAGATCGCCAATCCGACGATCCTTGCGCGCATGGACGACGCCGAGCTGGAAAGCCTGTTCGCCGGCTATGGCTACGAGCCGTTCTTCGTCGAGGGCCACGAGCCCGCGCCGATGCACGCGGCGATGATGGAGGCGCTCGACGCAGCACTTGAGCGCATCGCCGCGATCCAGCGGGAATGGCGCGGCGGCGGCGGCGAACGCGACCGCCCGCGCTGGCCGATGATCGTGCTGCGCAGCCCGAAGGGCTGGACCGGGCCGAAGGAGGTCGACGGCAGGAAGGTGGAGGATTTCTGGCGCTCGCATCAGGTGCCGGTGTCCAACGCGCGCGGCGACGCGGCGCACCGGAAGATCCTCGAGGAATGGATGCGCGGCTACCGGCCGGAGGAGCTGTTCGACGAGGACGGGCAGCTTAAGCCGGAGCTCGCGGCGCTCGCGCCGGAGGGCGACAAGCGCATGGGCGCGCTGCCGCACGCCAATGGCGGCGTGCTGAAACGCGATCTCGTGCTGCCGGACTGGAAGGACCTCGCGCTTTCCGTGCCGCAGCCGGGCGTGACGACCGCCGAGGCGACGCGGTTGATGGGGCAGTACCTGCGCGACGTTGTCCGGCTCAACGCCGAGGCGCGCAACTTCCGGCTCATGGGGCCGGACGAGACGGCGTCCAACCGGCTGGACGCGGTGTTCGAGGCCACGGACAAGGTGTGGATGGACAGGATCGAGCCCTACGACACGCATCTGGCGCGCGAGGGCCGGGTCATGGAGGTGCTGTCGGAGCATCTATGCCAGGGCTGGCTGGAGGGCTACCTGCTCACCGGCCGGCACGGGCTGTTCTCCTGCTACGAGGCCTTCATCCACATCGTCGACTCCATGGTCAACCAGCATGCCAAATGGCTGAAGGTCTCGGCGGAGTTGGCATGGCGCAGGCCGATCGCCTCGCTCAACTACCTGCTGACCTCGCATGTGTGGCGGCAGGACCACAACGGCTTCAGCCATCAGGACCCCGGCTTCGCCGACTTCGTCGCCAACAAGAAGGCCGACACCGTCAGGCTCTATTTCCCGCCGGACGCCAACACGCTGCTGTGCGTCACCGACCATTGCCTGCGGACGTGGAACCGCATCAACGTCATCACCGCCGGCAAGCAGCCGGCGCCGCAATGGCTGGACGCGGAGGAGGCGGAGAAGCATTGCAAGGCCGGCGCCGGCGTCTGGGGATGGGCCGGCACCGTGGCGGAAGGCGAGGAGCCGGACATCGTCATGGCCTGCTGCGGCGACGTGCCGACGATGGAGACGCTGGCGGCGGTCGACCTGATGCGCCGGGCGCTGCCGGAGCTGAAGATCCGGGTCGTCAACGTCGTAGACCTGATGACGCTGCAATCCCACTTCACGCATCCGCACGGCTTCACGGACGAGGCGTTCGACGCGCTGTTCACCCGCGACCGGCCGGTGATCTTCGCCTATCACGGCTATCCCTACCTGATCCACCGGCTGACCTACAAACGGACGAACCACGACAATTTCCACGTCCACGGCTTCCGCGAGGAAGGCACCACGACGACGCCCTTCGACATGGCGGTCATGAACGAGCTCGACCGCTTCCATCTGGCGCTCGCCGCCATCCGCCGCCTGCCGGGGCAGGGGGAACGGGCGGCCGGCTTCGTCGCCGAACTCGAAGGAATGCTCGCCGCGCATGCCGCCTATGTCCGCGAGCAGGGCGAGGACATGCCGGAAATCCGCGACTGGCGCTGGCCCTACGGCACAGCGGCGCGGCAATGAGCGGCCTGGTCCTCGCGCTCAATGCCGGCTCCTCAAGCATAAAGTTCGGCGTCTACGAGACGGACGCATCGGGCGGACCCCGAACGGCTGCGCGCGGGACGCTGGAAACGGGCGCGCGACCGCGCCTGCGGGCGAAAGCGCCGGACGGAACGGCCCTGTGCGACGAGGCGATGCCGGGCGGGAGCCTGAGGGCCGGGATCGAGGGCCTGCTGCGCTGGATGGAGAATGCCTTCCCGCATCGCGCGCTCGTCGCCTGCGGGCACCGCATCGTGCATGGCGGCGGCGCGTTCGCCGATCCGGTGCGGCTGACGCCGGCCGTGATCGAAGCGATCGACCGGCTGACGCCGCTCGCGCCGCTGCATCAGCCGCGCAGCGTCGCGCCGATCCGCGCGCTTCTCGAACTGCGTCCGGACCTGCCGCAGGTCGGCTGCTTCGACACCGCCTTCCACCGCACGATCGAGCCGCCCGCGAACCGCTTCGCGCTGCCGCGCGCCTGCGAGGCGAAGGGCATCCGCCGCTTCGGCTTTCACGGCCTTTCCTACGAATATGTCGCGGGGCGGCTGCGCGCGGAAGGAAAGGCCGGCATGAAGGCCGTCGTCGCCCATCTCGGCAACGGCGCCAGCCTGTGCGCGATCAGGGACGGGCGCAGCCTCGACACCACCATGGGCTTTTCCGCGCTCGACGGGCTGGTGATGGGCACGCGCTGCGGCGCGATCGATCCGGGCGTGCTGCTCTATCTTCTTCAGCAAGAGGGCATGACGCCGGACGAATTGCAGGACATGCTCTACCGCAAGTCGGGCCTCCTCGGCGTCTCCGGGCTTTCAGGCGACATGCGCGAGCTGGAGGCGAGCGAGGACCCGCGTGCCCGCGAGGCGATCGAGCTGTTCGCCTTTCGGGTGGCGCGCGAGGTGGCCGCGATGGCCGGCACGCTTGAAGGACTGGACTGCCTCGTCTTCACCGCGGGCATCGGCGAGCGTTCCGCCGTCGTCCGCAAGGCCGTTTGCGCGCGTCTCCGCTGGCTGGGTCTGGAGCTCGACGAGGCGGCGAACGAGGCGCATGCCGGGCAGCTCGGCCTTCCCGGCTCGGCGGTCGAGATACGCGTCGTTCCGACCGACGAGGAGAGCGTGATCGCATCCCATGCGCACGTCCTCGTTCTCCCTGGCCGGGCATCATGAGCGTGGAGCAAAGCACCGCTCCCGCCCGAAGATGACGATGACCGGCAGCGCGCTGATCCCCCGGCCTCCTTCAGGGCTGCTGAGGCACCGGCACGCTGTAGGACCAGATGAGAAAGCCGATTGCGGCCAACATGCCCCAGAACAGGTAGTTGACCAGCATGCGCACGAGATCGCGGTTGTTTTCTCTGGTCACGCCGAACATGTCGGATACCCATTCGCCGGGGAACAGGAGGAACCGGATCACCCGGTCGAGAACCGCGCGCATATTCTACGGCTCCCGCACATGCAAGAGTGGTCTGCCACTTATCCGATGCTCACATTCGGCCATGATCGACTCCGGTCGTCGCAAGGTGCCTGAAAAGAACCGGTGCGTCCGGGATATGTTCCAGCCCGCGATGCGCCGGCGTCCGTGCTCCTCGCCTCCCGTCAGCCGGCCCTCGGCCGGATCAGCGCCAGGCCGGTCTCGTCGTCCTTCAGGCGATGCAGATGGGCCGGCGTTTCGGTGACGACGATTTCGAGCGTCGGACGCACGACGCCCATGGCGAGATGCCCCGCGAGCGCGGAGCCGTCCCGCTTGCCGAGAACGGCGTGGAGGTGCAGCGACGGTTTTCCCCCGGCATCGAGCGCGACGTCGCCCAGGAGCGAGGCCACCTCCGTCTGCTCCTCCACCGGGATCGGCAGGTATGTCTTGCTTTCCCATTCGAAGAAGGAAAGCTCGGCGCGCTCGAACGCGCCGAGCGCGGT
>ERZ869909.2037-NODE-2037-length-14673-cov-33.326870_pt1 | contig 14673 bp, 12 predicted proteins | sample MGYA00520892_ERZ869909 | MGnify/ENA primary metagenome ERZ869909 (study PRJEB32215, sample SAMEA104723947) | bioreactor metagenome | biome: bioreactor; feature: anaerobic bioreactor; material: water | place: China | collected 2015-03-12 ...
TGTTAATCTCGCTGTTGTGGGTTCGAATCCTACGCCAATCGCTTTGGGAGCGATCTCAAACGTCTGGGGAAGCCGGCCTCTGCACCCGCCGATGTTCCGCCTTCGAAGCTTCGGCCGAGAGGACGGGACGGAGGCAAGCGTCGATGCGCTCCGCGCCCTCGCGGATACCGCCTCGCGGCAGAGCCGGAGCCGCGTGCCCAAGCTGGCATCGTTCCTTCGGGAAGGGTGCCGGCTGAGTGCGAGGTGAAAGGCCGAGCCGCAGGGCTCAAGCGAGGGCCCGCGTCATCGACGTGGTCGTAGCGGCCGGCGACCTTGCCCACCCGGGCAGGCGCCGAAAGTAAAAAAGAAATCAAGGCGCCTGGCCGACATCGGTCGAGGCGCCACGTTCTGGAGTAGGCGAGATGTCGCGACTGTCATTCTGGACCACCGCAATCGTGAGGGACGACGAGCGCGGATTTCTCCGGCGCGACGGCCGCTTCGCCAAGCTGTTGCCGCCGGGTCGCTTCACCGAGTTCGATCCGCTCGGCCAGTCCTCTGTTGAAATCGTCAAGATCGTGCGGGCCGAGATCGCGCCCGAGACCGCGCTTCTGCTTGCGAGGACCGAGCCCGACCTCGCGGACGAGCACTTCGCCATCGTGCGTCCCGGGCCGGGCGAGGTCGCCATCGTATCGCTCGATGGCGAGCCGAAGCATCTCGTGCTCCCCAACACGACGCGCGCGTTCTGGAAGACGGTGACGGCGGTCGATGTCGAAGTGGTCGACACCACGTCGACGCTTCGTGTCGAGAAGCGGCATCTGGACAAGGTGGACGCCACCCGCGCAGGCGGCGCGATCGTGGCTGCCGTCGTCGATGCGCACGAAGCGGGTCTGCTCTTCGTCGACGGCGTGCTGACCGAGCGTCTCGGCCCCGGCCGTCACGCGTTCTGGTCCGTCGGCCGCAACGTGCGCATCGCGAAGATTGACTTGCGGCCGCAGCCGCTCGAAGTGACGGCGCAGGAAATCCTCACCAAGGATCGCGTCGGCATCCGCGTGACGCTGACCGCGTTCACGCGCATCGTCGATCCGGAGAAGGCCGCGCTTGCATCGAGCGATGTCAACGCCACCCTCTATCGGCTCGTGCAGTTCGCGATCCGCGAGGCGGTGGCCGCGCGCACGCTCGATGAGATTCTCGCAGCGCGCCACACGGTGGACGGAGAGGTGCGCGCCTACGTGACGAACCGCGCCGGCCCGCTCGGCGCGGAGATCGGCGAGATCGGCGTCAAGGACATGATCCTGCCGGGCGACGTGCGCGAGCTTCTGAACAAGGTCGTCGAAGCCGAGCGTGTCGCGAAGGCGAACATCATCCGCCGCCAGGAGGAGACGGCCGCCACGCGCTCGCTGCTGAACACCGCGAAGCTGATGGAGAACAACCCGCTTCTGCTGCGCCTGAAGGAGCTCGAAGCGCTCGAGAAGCTGGTCGAGAAAGTGGGCCGCATCGATCTCCACACCGGGAACGGCGCGAACGGCCTCGATGCGTTGCTCTCGAACCTCTACAGGCTCGGGCAGGACGCGGCGCCGGAGCGGCGCTAGCGATCGACTCATGGAGGAGCGTCGGTCCGTGGGAGGAACCTTTGCTCCCACGGACCGTTCGGATATGTCGCAATGACGTTGCGCCCGCCCATTGAAATCCGTTCACGTCCGCCCGATATGACGTGCCGCGCGTTTCGCGCCTTGGAGGAAAAAAAGACATGCATGTAACGATCGACCAGGCCCAGAAAATCATCGCTGCCGCCCGCAAGGAGGCCGAGAAGACAAAAACCAAGATGTGCATTGCGGTCGTTGACAGCGGCGCCAACCTCAAGGCGTTTCATCGCATGGACGACGCGTGGGTCGGCTCCATCGACATCGCGATCAAGAAGGCCAAGACGGCGGTGTTCTTCGGGATGCCGACGGGCTCCATCGGCCAGCTCTCGCAGCCGGGCGGCCCGCTGTTTGGCATCGAGCATTCGAACGATGGCTTGATCACCTTCCCGGGCGGTTTGCCCATCGTGGATGAAGAGGGCGTGCTGGTCGGCGCCATCGGCGTGTCGGGCAGCTCGGTTGACAACGATCATAAGGTCGCGGCAGCCGGCGTGAAGGTCTGCGGCGTCTCCGATCTTCCGGAGCATCCCTGGCGCACCTGATCCGCGCCTTCCACGCTTTAAATCAGCCCTCCCCTTCAGGTGCGCCTGGAGGGGAGGGTTTTTCATGGGACGTTGCGGTTATGCTGAGGCCCTCGGCCTCGGCCAGAATGTCGGCGAGCGGAACGATGCCCTGGCAGGCGTGCGCGCCGGTGCGTGTCTCGGCGCCGGACGCGAGACGCCGCGCGAGCGCAACCGCGGTCAGCGTCGGCACGTAGGGTCCGTGGCCGCTCAAGGCTTCGAGCAGCCAGGTCAGCGTCTTCGGCGCGCCGTCGTGGCCGGGCCCGCTAAGTTCGACGACCATGCCCCCGCGGTCGCTTCCGAGCCGGCTGAGCCGGCGCTTGACCGCGAGCAGCGTGGGCGCGAGCGGCGCGAGGCTTCGAACGAGGGCGGCCCGCACGATCCAGGACGCGGCCCAGAGCCCCAGGTGAAAAAACGAGACTTCGAGCCCGGCCTGGAACCGGACGCGGCGCACGCCCGCGACATGGTCGGGAAGCAGCTCAAGATCGGGAACGTCGACGTAGCCGAGCCAGCGCCGCCCCGCTTTGCCGAAGCTGCCGCGCCGCAAGCCCTGCCAGCCGTGGACCGTCGTCCACGCGCCGCCGTCGAGCGTCCGGATCGGCTGCCCAACCCCGCCGAGCACGGACGATACCGTCGCGACGCCGGGATCGAAGGCGTTGCCGGGGGAGATGGCGATGTCGATGGCATCGATGCGTCCGAAGTCTGACGCATAGCGAGACACGACGGCCGACGACAGGCCGGGAACGGAGCTCGCGCCGCTCACCGCGAGAACGCCGGCCGCACGCGCCGCTGAATCGAGCTGCCGGAAGCCGGTCACGAAGACGCGCGCGTCGGCAAGATCGATGTAATGGCACGAAGCCCCGATCGCAGCTTCGGCCAGCGCGTAGGAGCCCGTCTGGAACGGACCGGACGCGTTGATGACGATCTGCACGCCGAGCTCGGCAATGTCGCGCGCATCCGCTCTGTTCGCGTCGAGCGCGACGCCCCGGACCGGCCGCCCTGTCGCCGCAGCGAGCGACGCCGCCTGCGCGTCCAAAGGCGCGAGGCGCCGTCCCGCGAGCACGAGATCCACGGCCGTGTCGCGCGCCAGCAGCTCCGCGACCCTGGCGCCGAACGCGCCGGCCCCACCCACGACCAGAACTGAGCAACGATCGCGGGAGGGCATGCCGACGTGCTTTCTCGAGGTAACGAAGCGCTAACCATAAACTTTGATGCGCAGAATTGAGTCAAAGGTAACGTTTTTTGAGCAGCCGCGACGGCGCGCCGCGTCTTTTTCGGTCGAGACGCGTTTCAATCCGGCTGGTCTGCCCTCGAACCCGATCAACTATCCATCGTCGGTGGAGGGGAAATTAGCGGATGTCTCACAACGAAACGGTGCGCATGCCAACGATTTGAGCACGCCACAGCGGATGTGGAATGCACGAGACGGCGGCGGCAAGCCACTGAAAGACCTAATTAAGTGATTCCTGGCCATGCTTTTCCATGAGACGGCGCACGAGGATGTCATGCGTAAGGGGTTGAACCGGAGAACACCTGCGAAGCGGTGCGCGCCGCGCGGCCGCAAGCCCTTGCGCGCGGCCCTCAAGGTGCTGACGGGCGATGCCGCGGCACGTCACGGCGCAAAGAGCGTCGTCGACACGTCCGAGCTGGAAGCCGCCCTCGCGATGGCACGCGCCGCAACCGAGGAGGCTCGCACAGCCGACGCCCGCCTCCGCGACGCCTTGGAGATTCTCCCCCAGGGCATTGTGTTCCTGGATTCCGAAGGCCGCTATCTGCTCTGGAACGAGCAGTATGCGAAGATCTATCATCGCACGGCGGACCTCTTCAAAGTCGGCGTGAAGCTTGCGGATACGCTGCGCGTCGGCGTCATGCGGGGCGACTATCCGGATGCGAAGGGCCACGAAGAGGAATGGATCGCCGAGCGCCTGCAGAGGCTTACGCGCCCGGCCGAGCGGCACGAGCAGTGGCTGTCCGACGGGCGCTGCATCCTCATCGACGAACGCGCGACCGCCGACGGCGGCGTGATCGGACTTCGCGTCGACATCACCGAGCTCAAGGAGCGCGAGGCGTCGTTCCGGCTTCTGTTCGAGGCCAACCCCGTTCCGATGTTCGTCGTCGCGCGCGACACCAACACGATCCTCTCGGTCAACGCCGCCGCGCGCGATCACTACCTCTATCCCGGCGATCAACTGATCGGCCGGCATGTGCATTCGCTGCACCCGGGCGACGATCATCATCAGCTCGATAGGCTCTATAGCCCCGCTCCGGGCCGCCTGGCTGAGCGCACTTGGCGTCACCTGAAGCAGGACGGCACCGAGATCGAGGTCGCGCTCTTCTCGCAGGCGATCGTGCATGATCGCATGCCCGCGCTGCTCGTCGCGGCCGTCGACATCACGGAGCGTCGCCGCGCCGAGGCACAGGCCGCCTATCTGACGCGCCACGATCCGCTGACCGGCCTCGTCAACCGCGCGCGCCATATCGAGCAGGTGAGCGAGATGCTGGCCGCAGGCCACGGCGGCGCGTCGCTGTGCATCGGGCTCGACAACTTCAAGTCCGTGAACGAGACGATGGGGCCGATCGCGGGCGACCTGCTGTTGCAGGCCGTCGCGCGCCGCATCCGAAACACGTTGCGGGCGGGATCCTCGGCGGCCCGTGTCGGCGGCGACGAGTTCGGCGTCATCCTGCCGGGCGCGATAGACCCTGAGGAGATCAACCATGTGGCCCTGCGCCTGATCTCCGCGATCGGCGCGCCCTACATGATCCAGGGCCAGCAGGCCACCATCGGCGCGAGCATCGGCATCGCCATCGCGCCGCAGGACGGCGACGAGGCCACGCAGCTTCTGAAGAACGCGAACCTCGCGCTCTCCCAGGCCAAGCTCACGCTCAAGGGATCGTTCTGCTACTTCGAAGCGGAAATGCACGCCCGCGCGCAGGGGCGGCGCTGCCTCGAGCAGGACCTGCGGATCGCCATCGAGAGCGACGGCCTCGCCGTGCACTATCAGCCGCTGGTCTCGCTCTCGACCGGCCGCATCGTCTCGGCCGAGGCACTCGTGCGCTGGCCGCACGGCGAGCGCGGCTTTGTTTCCCCACAGGAGTTCATCCCGCTGGCGGAGGAGGCCGGCCTGATATGGCAGCTCGGCCGCAGCGTGCTGCGCCGCGCGTGCCAGGACGCGACCGCCTGGCCGGCGGATATGCGCGTCGCCGTCAATCTCTCGCCGATGCAGTTCCGGTGCGGAAACGTGTTCGAGCTGGTCAAGGAGACGCTTGAAGAAACGGGCCTCCCGCCGGACCGCCTCGAAATCGAAATCACGGAATCGCTCTTCCTGGAGAGGTCGAACCTCGTCCTCGATACCTTGGCTGACCTGCGCCGCCTCGGCGTCTGCATCGCCATGGACGATTTCGGGACCGGCTATTCCGCGCTCGGCTATCTGACGACCTTCCCCTTCGACAAGATCAAGATCGACCGCTCGTTCGTTTCGGGCATCGAGACCCATGTCGAGAAGCAGGCCGTTGTGCGCGCGATCGTGGGGCTTGGCGAGACGCTCGGAAAGACCACCGTCGCCGAAGGCATCGAGACGCCGGACGAACTGGCGTGCCTGCGCATGATCGGCTGCCAGCAGGGCCAGGGGTATCTGTTCAGCAAGGCCCGCCCGCAGGAAGCCTTGCTGCCCTTCATCGGCAAGCGCAAGCCGCGCCGCGTCGCCTGAACGGTCTCGGGATTTGATGGAACAGGTCCCGCAGCGCTACTGCGTTGCGAGTTGCGCGTCCGCCGGCTTCGCCTCGCCGGTCTTGACGTGGGCTTTCCCTTTCGTGTCGGCCTCGGCGACGACCGGCTTCGGACACGCCACGCGGATCGAGCCGGGCCCGCCCGCATCGTTGCGGAACCGGTTGCGCTTGCGGCGGTCGCGCCGGCTGGGCGGGGGGTCCGCAAGAGCCGTCTCCGTGCCTGCATCCTCGATGTGGTACGCGCGCTTGCAGACGCTGATGCGCGGCGGCCGCCGCGTCCGCTCGAAGGAATCGTAACCCTCCTTGAGCGTCGTCCAGAATGGGTGCCATTCCTGGCCGGCATGCGCGGCAAGCGCGCGCTCGGTCATGCGGAACGGGAATACGTGCACCGGAACGTGCCGCTGCCCCCGCTCGATGGCCGCTTTCGTGAGGTCGTGGATCTCGCGCATGACGGGGTCCGTCATGGCAAAGCATCCCACCGACGAGCACCCGCCATGCATCAGGATGAAGGAGCCGTTGCGGCTGTGCGCGCGATCGTAGGCGTTCGGAAAGCCGAGGTTGATCGCGCTGCGCCAGCGGCCGAGATGGCGGGTCTGGCGCTGGGTGATCGTATAGAAGCCCTCCGGCGTCTGCTTGTCGCCTTCCTTGAGCTTGGGTCCCAGCGTGCCCGACCAGTGGCAGATCGGATAGGTGGCGAACAGGATGAAGCGCTTGTCCTTCTCGATCCAGAGTTCGAGCTCGCTCGACGCCTTGAACACGCGCATCAGGATCGGCGCGCCGCTCTTGACGCCGGCCTCTTCGAGGCGAGCGGCGAGGCGGTTCACGTCGGGCGTATCGGCAAGTCGAAGCCGCCCGGCCTCGTGCGCGCGCTGGCGCTCGATGCGGTCCGGCGCCACGTCCTTGAGCTCGATGGAGATCGCATGTGCGTCGCGAACCGCAAAAAGGCCGGCGCAAAGCGCCAGCAAAGCCGCAAACCGCCACCATTCCGGCCGCACGCCAGACATGCATGCCACTCCTGCGGAAAAGGCGCCAACGGATTGAAACGCGGCGGGCGCCCAGCCGATCCGAATCCTACCCTGTCTAAGGCACGGTTTCAGCCGCGAGGGTAAATCGAGGTTTCCGAATGTGGAAAAAGAGGGAGCGCGCGTGGCTGCCGGGCATCACGGGCGCAGACCTCAGGGCGAAGGTGAGGACGATGGAGCGACGGATCGGGCACCGGGGCACCCGGCCGCGACGAGCCCGCTGCCGTCGTAGCCCTGAGGCCCGGCCTCGAAGGCATACTTTCGATCGCAGACGCTGACCCGCGGCGGGATGTTGCCGGCCTCGAACAGGTCGTACCCGGTCTTGAGGTTCGCCCAGAACGGAGCGAGCGGCGAGCCCTCGTGACGGGCGAGATTGCGCTCCGTCATGCGGAACGGAAACACTTGCACCTGAAAGCGCGCCTGCCCGCCTCTGAGCGCGGCCGTGACGATCCGCCAGATCTCGTCGATCACCGGGTCCGTCATCGCATAGCAGCCGATGGAGCCGCACCCGCCGTGCACCATCAGGAACGAGCCCGTGCGCCCATGCGACTGGTCGAAGGTGTTGGGGTAGCCGAGGTTGAACGAGCGGTGCCAGGCGCTGTTCGGATTGAGCGCGCCCTGGTCCACCGTGTAGAACCCTTCGGGCGCCTGCCGGTCGCCCTCGCGCAGCTTCGGCCCGAGCCCGCCCGACCATTTGCAGATCGGATACGTCGCGAAGCGGTGGAAGCGGCCGTCGCGCATCATCCAGAGCTCGAGCTCGAACTCGCGCTTGAAGATGCGCACGAAGATCGGATTGCCGAGCGAGAGGCCGTGCGCGGCGAGACGGCCGTTGAAATCGGCGAGATCGGGCGTGCCGGGAAGCGTCATGCCGAAGCTCGCGGCGGTGACGCGCCAATACCTTTGGAACGAGATCCACTCGCGCTCGGCGTCCACGGGGCGGACGAGCGCGAACACGGCGCCGGAGATGACGAGGGCGACGAGCAGGAGAACACCGAGGCGGACCACGGTGTAGAGGCCGCGGAGCGTGCGCGACACGCGCCGCCTGGATGGCGCTGCGGCGTCGGCGGACTTTGCCGGATCGGACTTGGGAGCGTCGCCCACGGGCCGCGCTACGGGGGCACGAAGCCGAGAGCGGATGCGCCGGGCGGCATGCCGCGGGAGGCGCCGAGAGAGCCGGTCGTGGTCGACGCGAAGATCGACTGGGACCGGGCGGCCTCCGTCGCAACCTCTCGGGCCACGCGGGTGCGCGGGCCCGGCATCGTTATCCGCTCGTCCGCAAGCTGCCACTCGGAGGGGCGCGGCGAGAAGGGCGCGAGCTGGGGCCGCTTGAAGCGCGGGCAGGCGCCCGCGGGATCGAGCTGCACGCCGGGCTCGTAAAGCGCATTCACGACGTAGCGGCGTTCGCACACCGCGATCGACGGCGGCACGCGGTGCACTTCGAAGAAGTCGTAGCCTTCCTTCATCGTGCGCCAGAAGTCATACCAGCGATGCTTCTTGAAGCGGTCGAGCTTCTCCTGCGTCATCCGGAACGGATAGGCATGCACCTCGAAGCTTTCCTGCCCGCCGCGGATCGCGTCGCGCGCGAGCGCGTAGATCTCTTCGGCCAGCGCATCCGTCATCGCATAGCAGCCGGCCGACTTGCAGTCGCCGTGCACCATCAGCGCCTTGCCCGTGCGGCCGTGCGCGCGGTCGTAGGCGTTGGGGAAGCCGAGGTTGAAGGCGAGGTAGTAGCTGGAGTTCGGGTTCAGCTGGTTCTGGGAGACCGTGTAGAAGCCCTCCGGCGCCTGCTTGTCGCCTTCCTTGAGCTTCGGTCCGAGCTCGCCCGACCAGTTGCAGATCGGGTAGGTCTTGAAGTGGTAGTAGCGGCTGTCGTCGCGCATCTTCCAAACTTCGAGCTCGGATTCCTCCTTGAAGATGCGGATGAAGATCGGCGCGCCGGGCTGCATGCCCTTCTGGCCGATCAGGGCCACCGTCTCGGGCGAAAGCGGGTTCTCGGAGTGGTGGAGGATCTCGGGCATCGACGAGCACGCCGCGAGAAAGGCTGCGGCGAGCCCGGCCACGAGCTTTGGCGCGAACCGGCTAAGCCCGCGTCGAAATCTTGCATTGCGATTGAGGACGCTTAAACGCACACGCTTTTTTCCCCCTGGCGCATACGAAGACCATCCGGCCGAAACCGTAAAGATTTCATTAACGTTACGGATTCTCGTGCATTTTCAGCGTCGCGCCGCGAGAGTCAAGCCTCGCTGTGGAATACGGCGCGCGTACGGCGCGAGAATGACTATTCCCTACAACTGACGGCCGATCGCGAGGAACCGCTCGTGGCGCAAGCGCCGGATCTCGGTCGGAGATTTGCCCGCGAACTCGGTCAGCGCCTTGGCGATGGCATCGCCCGCGGTCTGGATCGCGAGCGCCCGGTCCCGATGGGCTCCGCCCACCGGCTCCCGGACGATGACGTCGATCACGCCGAGCGTATCGAGGTCTTGTGCCGTGATCTTCATGTTGGTGGCCGCGTCGATGGCCTTTGCGGAGTCGCGCCAGAGGATCGATGCCGCGGCCTCGGGCGAGGCGACGGTGTAGATCGAGTGCTCCAGCATGAGGATCCGGTTGGCGGTGGCGATGGCGACGGCGCCGCCCGATCCGCCCTCGCCGATCACCACGGCAATGATCGGCACGCCGATCTCGAGGCACTTGTCGGTGGAGCGCGCGATGGCCTCCGCCTGTCCGCGCTCTTCGGCGCCGATGCCGGGGTAGGCGCCGGCCGTATCCACGAGCGTGATCACCGGCAGGTTGAACTTGTCCGCCATGTCCATGAGGCGGACGGCCTTGCGGTAGCCCTCGGGCCGCGCCATGCCGAAGTTATGGCGGATGCGCCCCTCGGTATCCGACCCCTTCTCGTGCCCGATCACCACGACCGGCTGGCCGCGGAAACGCCCGAGCCCGCCCATCACGGCCTCGTCCTCGGAGAAATAGCGGTCCCCGGCCAGCGGCGTGAAATCGTCGATCAGCGCGGTGATGTAGTCGAGCGCGTGCGGCCGGTCGGGATGGCGGGCGACCTGCGTCTTCTGCCAGGGCGTGAGCTTGGAATAGGTATCGACGAGCGCCGCCTTGGCCTTCTGCTCGAGCTTCTTGATTTCGTCGGAGATGGAGACGCCCTCGCCGCCCTCGAGGGTCTTGAGCTCCGTCACTTTGCTTTCGAGCTCCGCGATGGGCTTCTCGAAATCCAGGTAGGTGCGGACGGCAACGGGGCGTTCGGACTGCGTAGGTTCCAATGTGGCCTCATCCTGCCGCCTGAGGGGAAATGCGGCGTTCTTGGGGGAGTTGCGCGAGTTTGGGCGCACGTTGGCCCTGCGCTTTCCTGCCTGTCAAGGCCCGTCCCGATCTTCGTAAACGCGGAGCCCGACCCAATTCCCCTCCCCCTTGTGGGGAGGGGGCAGAGGTGAGGGGAAGCCCGACAGCAGACGGTCTGGGATCTCCCCTCCTAGCCTCCCCCACGAGGGGGAGAAACGGGCGTTGCAATCCTCCGGCGGCCCGCCGCGCGAGGCCTTCAAGGGGGTCTCTTCGCGAGCGGGTGGTGCTCCGTCACCAGTCGTTTGAGACGCTCCTCGAGCACGTGGGTGTAGATTTCGGTGGTCGAGATGTCGGCATGCCCGAGCAGGCTCTGCACCGCCCGCAGGTCCGCGCCGCGCTCCAGCAGGTGGCTGGCGAACGCATGCCGCAGCACATGGGGCGACACCCGCTCGGGATCGAGCCCCGCGCGCTCCGCCGTGTCCTTGAGGTCCTGGGCGAAGCGCTGCCGCGTCAGATGCCCCGCCCCGCCCCGCGACGGAAAGAGGTAGCGCGTCGCGATCATCGGCGCGACGCCGTCCTCGGGCGCGGAGCCGAGCGAGAGATAGCGGTCCAGCGCCGCCCGCGCGCCCGCGTTGAGAGGGACCAGCCGCTCGCGCCCCCCCTTGCCGCGGATGGCGATCAGCCGGGGGTCGGCCTTGAGCACGGCGCGCGGCAGCGAGACCAGCTCGGACACGCGCATGCCCGTTGCGTAGAGCATTTCGAGCAGGCAATGGTGGCGCAGCGCGCGGACGAGATCGCGCCCCTTGAGCCCGTCGGACGCCCGCGCCGCGGTCTCGATCAGCCGGTCGACCTCGTCGACGGAGAGCGTCTTCGGCAACGCACGTCGTTTGGCAGGGGAGGCGAGGCCCGTGACCGGGCTTTCCGCGACGACGCTTTCCGCTTCCAGAAACTTGTAGAGCTGGCGCACGGCCGAGAGCCGCCGTGCCCGCGACGCGGGCTTCAGCCCCTCGGCCGAGAGCCCCTGCAGATAGCGCGAAACGTCCGCACGCGCCGCATCGGCAACGCCGAGGCCCTGGCTCGCGAGGAAGCGCAAGTAATCGTCGAGGTCGCGGCGGTAGGCATCGAGCGTGTTGGCCGCCGCGCCTTTTTCCGCCGCCATCATTTCGAGAAAGGTTGTGACGTGCCGCTGGTCGTCGCCGAGGGACATGGCCGCGGGCCTCACTGCGCCACGGCGCGCGGCCACGCCCCGAACAGGCCCTCGAACGCGAGGCGCCGCGCATCCGTCTCGAGGCCGGCCCGCCTAAGCGCGCGAATGGCGTCGCCGAGCGCGATCACATGCGCCTGCTCCGCGCCGCCCGCGCCGATGGTCCGCATCACGGAGAGGACGGTGCGGCCGAACTCCTTTTTCCGCGAGGCGTCCGCCAGGTCCGTGAGCACGCCGGTATCCGGCAGGTGGCCGCCCCTCGGCTGCGGCGCCTGGCTGGTCAGGTCCCACAAGGTCGGCGGCACCGCCATGTCGAGCGCATCGAGCACCGTGGTGAGGCGGTGCAAAAGCGCCGGGCTCAGCCGGCCCTGCCGCGCCAGGATCTCCACCGAACCCAGATGACGCCCGCGATCCACGCCGGTCGTGGGCTCGGCGATGTCGGCGAGCGCCATCCAGTGCGCGTTGGGCTGGCGCGACGCGTCCGGGTTCCACGTGCCGCTGGGAGCGGTCAGGCGCGCCCAGTTGCGGGCGGTCTCGAAGTCGCCGGCCGCCAGGCTCACTTCGATCGCCGTCTCGGAAAACCATGCGAGATCAGGGCTCGGCCGGAGCTGCTGCACGGGGGGCGCCATCACCGCCAGTGCCGGCCAGCTGAGTGCCGCGCGGCGGGCGTGATCGAGATACGCCCGGACGTGATGCGCCTTGGTCTCCGGTGTAGGCTCCTGCTCGACGGCCGTGAACAGCCCCGCGCGCTCGATGGCGTCCCCGCCTCGGCCCCCGCCCGCGCCCTGCGCCCGGTAAAGGGGGGCGAGATCGCGCGGCGGCAGCGCGTTGAGCAGCGCCGCGGCCTCTCCGGCCTGAAGCCGCACGTCGGCGGGCGTTCTCGGATCGTGAGCGAGGGCGGCGAGCAGCGCGGGCGAAGCGGCCCTGATCAGCGCGTCGCGCGGAAAACCGCCTTTGAGGGACGCGATGCGGTAGTCGAGGGGCGTAAGCTTGTGCCCGGCCGGGAGCTCGGCATCGAGCCCGGCCGTCACCCGGTCGAGCAGATCCACGCCCGGCAGCTCCCCGAGGTCCAGCCCGCGGATCAGGCGCGCCTGAAGGGCGGCCGCATCCATGTCTCCGCGCTGGGCGGCGCAGTAGCCGGTGATGAGGAGGGCATCCGCCTGGATCGGCTTCGGCAGTTCGGCGTGGGCCTGCGCGAGGCCGCGCGCGAGATCGCATCCATGCTCGGCATTTCCGAGCCCGATCTCGCTTTTCGCCGCGAGCGTCGTGAGGAGCGGATCGCGCGTCGCGGCAGGATCGCGCGCAAGCAGCGCCGCCGCCTCGGCGATGAGACCGGATTGGTCGAGCGCTTCGACGCGCAGCGCCGTGAAGCGGGCCTGGCTCGCACCGTCCGCGGCCGGCGCGTCCGAGATGATGAGGCGCCGCCAGAGGGCATGCAGCGCGGGCGAGCGGGGCGGCAGCGCCAGCACCGAGATGTTCTCGGCAAGCTGCGCGGCGGAAAGTCCGCTCCAGAGTTCGTGCGGAAGGCCGGAGCCGCCTTGCGACAGGACCGGATTGAGCTCTTCCCGTTCGACGCCGGCGGCGCCTCGCCACTGCTCGGAAACACCGGCCGGCGGAGCCGTATCCTCTGGAGCGGCCTCAGATCCGTCCGCTGGCGTTTCGGACGGCGTTTGAGATTGCCAGGGAAACCATTGGGCAAAGCCACTTTGCGGCGCGACCGCCAGAACCAAGGCCGCAAGCAGCAACGCAAGAGCGCGCGCGCGGAAAGGGGCGGTCATGGCGTACGCACTTTGACTCCGGGCACGACCTTGACCACCTCGCGCTGCTCCGGTTCGAACTGGGAGGCGAAGAAGTAGAGGGTGCCGCAAACCACGGCGATCAGCGTGCCCGTGACGGTGAGAAAACGGAAAAGGCTCGGCATGAAAGGCGTTCGCCCCCAGGGTAGGTCCGCGAGTGTGGGACCTGCGGTATGGCCCGTCGTTGCCCGCCGGGAACATCCGCGGGCCGCCGGATCGTGAAAAGAAACGCAAAGGCTTTCAACTATGTCGGGCCTAAGGTGGCGCGATTATGACTGATTGGCCAGGGGAAACGAACCAAAGGAAACGAAGCTGGCGCCCGGTTCTCGCCTTGTGGCGCCTGTTTGCGCTAAGAGAGGGCGCGCCCGGCAAATCCGGGCCCGGGAGACGCGATGCAGCAGGAGAAGGACACCGTCGAAAGGGTGCGGACGGCGCTCGGGACGCGCTCGCTCGTGCTCGTCGGTCTCATGGGCTGCGGAAAGTCGTCCATCGGCCGGCGCCTGGCGACCCGCCTCGCCCTTCCGTTCATCGACGCGGATGAGGAAATCGAGCGGGTGGCGCACAAGTCGATCAGCGAGATCTTCGCCGACCACGGCGAAGCGTTCTTCCGCGACCGGGAAGCCAAGGTGATCGCCCGCCTGCTTTCGAGCGGCCCCCAGGTGCTGGCCACCGGCGGCGGGGCCTTCATGACCGAGGAGACGCGCGCCCAGATCCGCGATGCGGGCATTTCGATCTGGCTGCGCGCCGAGCTTCCCGTGCTGATGCGCCGCGTCGGCAAGCGCGACAGCCGGCCGCTCCTGAAGGATGCGGACCCTGAGGCGGTGATGCGCCGTCTGATGGAGGCGCGCTATCCTGTCTATGCGGAAGCCGACATCACCGTCGAGAGCCGCGACGTGCCGCACGAGGCCATCGTGAGCGAGATCGTGACCGCTCTGACGCGGCACCCGGCATTGGCGCAAACGCCCTCGATCTGATACGTCTACAGCCCGGTTTTTTTGGATACCAGACACGCGAAACGAGACCCTTGATGCCGACTCTCGCCCACTCCATGGCCGCAACGACCCGCGCCGCCCGCACGGTCGCCGTGCCGCTCGGCGGACGGTCCTACGACGTGCTGATCGGGCCGGATCTCCTGGCCGAGGCCGGCCGCCTGATCGCCGGGCGACTCGGCAAGGCCCGCTGCGGGATCGTCACGGACGAGAACGTGGCGCATCACCACCTCGCCACGCTCGAAGCGAGCCTGAAGGCCGAGGGCCGCCACAAGGGCTCCATCGTGCTCCCGCCGGGCGAGCCGACCAAGAGCTTCGGCGCGCTCGGCCCCCTCTCCGAGCAGTTGCTCGAATTGGGCCTCGAGCGCGGCGACTTGGTCGTGGCGTTCGGCGGCGGCGTGATCGGCGATCTCGCGGGCTTCGCGGCCGGCATCCTGCGCCGCGGCATCCGCTTCGTGCAGATCCCGAC
>ERZ869909.2038-NODE-2038-length-14666-cov-33.096168_pt1 | contig 14666 bp, 15 predicted proteins | sample MGYA00520892_ERZ869909 | MGnify/ENA primary metagenome ERZ869909 (study PRJEB32215, sample SAMEA104723947) | bioreactor metagenome | biome: bioreactor; feature: anaerobic bioreactor; material: water | place: China | collected 2015-03-12 ...
TTGCGGCGCCCTCGCTCCTTCCGGCCGAACAAAAGCCCTCGCGTCGTGATGCCATCCTGATTGGGTTTGGAGCCTAGCGCTCGGAGCAACGAAATGAAACGCACCACCGCCCTCCTCACTGCCTTCGCCCTGTTGGCGCCCGCAGGCCACATGACGAGCGGGGCCTTCGCCGACAAGAAAGACGGGACATCGAAGGAAGCGCCCGCGCAATCCGGTGCGGAAGACGCCGGCAAGGACGATGGGCTGAAGTCTATCGAGGGAGGCTTCTCCATCCCGGCTGCCGACGGCGCATCGAGCAAAGCCGAGACGCAGAAGAAAGACGCCCCCAAGAAATAGCCTGATTTCAGCGTCGGGAAGAGAGCCGCAGCGACGGCGGCGAAATATCCACGGATATCGGCAGCAGCGCGCACGTCGATGGCTCGAAACGCACGCCCCTCCAACCGTCGAACTGGCGGACGGCACGGGCCCAAAGCACCGCCTCGTTCCCCTCGCCCGTTTGCGCCATCTCGAAGACGAGCGCACCCAGCCTCTCCCGAAGCGCGCGATCCTCGCAGTCCAGCCTGAGGGCGGCACTCGCCGCGTCGAACACCCGCTGCAACGCCTTGAGGTCGTCATCGTCAAAGGCGGTTTTGCGCTGCCGCGGAAACATGGCAAGCTCCCTCAGATTTCAATTCAGAAAACCGCGTCAATCGCAGGATAAATCTAGATTACTCAAAAAATACTCCAAGTGAAACAAATGTCGGAAAAGTGTAAATCATCAGAATGACAATATAAGCCATTCATCTCATGAAGAACGACTGACATCTCTCCAGTTGGCAGGCCTGCGCCTTCACGCGGAACTTGTGCTCGCCCCGAGCCGGCACGCGCCGCGCACTCGACGGGAACCGGCTGATGTGGTTACTGAAGTTGTCCGACCGAGGGAAAGCGGGCCAACACACATGGGCCGAATTGATCGGACGAAATCGACCTCTCGGCCAGGGCGGGTTGCACATCGTGCCGGCCGACGCATTGCCACGACGCCATGAACGCATTCGATCGCGACACCGAGCTTGAACGGCGGCAGATCCACGAGATCTCGCTGAACGTCGCGCGCCGTCTGCTCGCCGTCCTCGAGCGGCGCCGGGACGCTCCGCCCGCAGTCGCCGAGGAAATCGTCGCGGGCGCGCGCGTGATCGCCGACATTCAGCGCGAGATCGACGGCATCATGACCGCGCTTCCGCACGGTGAGACCCTCGACCTCGCCGTGCTGACCCACGTTCTTGCGAGCCACAACCGCGCCCTCAGCCTGGTCGAAGACCTCGAAACCCGAACGGGCGAACGCAGCGCGGCGAGACACCCCGATCCGGAACGCACGCACGCCGCCTTGATCGCGACGGCGCGCGAAATCGAGGAAGAAGCACGGCGATACGAGCGCGATCCTGTCCCGCAGACGCTGCGCGCACCTCGCTCGGCCGCGGCTGACGACCGGCGAGCGCAGATGGCGCCGCGCACGGGAGCAAGCGGGCTCCCGCCTCCGTCCCAGGCCAATCGCACGGCGCCGCCCGCGGGGCACGGCCCGGCAAGACCGCAAAGCAGGCAACCGCCGCCCGGCGCTGCCCCCATGACGCGCACACTTCCGCCCGCACAGCCGCAGCCGCACCATCGCCAGCCCGCGCAGCAGAGACTGCAGCCCGAGACCGCTCCCACGCAGGCAACGGCACGTCGGCGAATGTCGCTGCGCACGCTTGCGTTCTCCCCCATGAGCGCCGTCGCACTCGTCGCCGGCATCGCCATCGTGGCGGCTTCGCTGGCGGGAGCCGTCAGCTTCGCGCTGTCGAACGGCGACGCGTCGCAAGCCAGCGCAACGAACGTGCGCGCTCCCAGCGGAAAATTCGACGGGCGCCTGAGTGCGGGAGACGCAGCGCCCGCGGCCGGCGGCTCGGACATCCTCGTCGTCGCGCCGCCCGCCAATGCCGCCCCCCTGGCACAGCCTTATCTGGTCGTTCTTGCAACCCGCCCCAGCACAGAGGAGCTCGATCAGGATTTCCGATATTTCAAGGAGGCTCACCCCCAGCTCCTCGGCGACGCGCGCGGCCGCGTCGATACCATGCAAAGCCAGGACGGAAAAACGTGGCACCGTCTTTCGCTCATCCCTCCGCGATCGCAGGAGGAAGCAGCCTCCCTCTGCGCAGAGCTCAAAGCCGCCGGCCTGACCGAATGCTGGATCAAGCCGCTGCCGCTCGGTCGCGACGCCTCCCGCTGACGGCGCAGGCGGCACGCGTCGAAGCCCGCTTGCGGGCATTCCCCAACAAGCCTATGTGAGGCTGCCCGGAGCGTCCTTCACGTCGAGACGCGCTCCACGTCGAGACCCCAGGGAACGCATGACACCCATTATCTCGGTCAAGAACCTGAGCAAGACGTACGCCTCCGGGCACGAGGCTCTGAAGTCCGTCAACCTCGATATACGCAAAGGCGAGATATTCGCACTTCTGGGGCCCAACGGCGCCGGCAAGACCACGCTGATCGGCGTCATCTGCGGCCTCGTCAATCCGTCCTCGGGCCGGGTGCGCGTCGATGGGCGTGACATCGTGGAAGATTGGCGCGAGGTGCGCGCCATGATCGGCCTCGTGCCGCAGGAATTGTCGCTCGAAATGTTCGAGCCGGTTCGCTCCACCGTCGCCTTCAGCCGCGGCCTGTTCGGCAAGCCCCGCTCTCCCGAAATCGTCGAGCGCGTCCTGCGCACGCTCGCGCTCTGGGACAAACGCGACGAACCCATCTTGGCGCTCTCGGGCGGCATGAAGCGGCGCGTGCTCATCGCGAAGGCGCTCGCCCACGAGCCATCAATCCTGTTCCTCGACGAGCCGACCGCCGGCGTCGACGTCGAGCTCAGGAAAGATATGTGGGCCGCCGTCCGCGCGCTGAGAGACTCGGGCGTGACCGTCATCCTCACCACCCATTACATCGAGGAAGCCGAGGAGATGGCCGACCGGATCGGGGTTATCAACAAAGGCGAGCTGATCCTCGTGCAGGAAAAGACCGAGCTGATGAGGAAGCTTGGCCGCAAGCAGCTCGTTCTCGAGCTGACGGAGCCGTTGTCCGAGATCCCGCCGGCCCTCGCCGCCTATGGCGCATCGCTCGAACTTGCGCCCGGCGGCACCTCTCTGATCTTCACTTACGAATCCGGCGGCGAACGCACCGGCATCACCACGCTCCTTGCCGACATGCGCGAGGGCGGCGTCGGCTTCAAGGATCTCGCCACGTATCAGAGCTCCCTTGAGGACATCTTCGTCGATCTCGTAAGGCAAAGCCCATGAACCTCTACGGCATTCGCGCGATCTACGGCCACGAGATGGACCGCTGGCGGCGCACCCTCATGCAGAGCGTGGTCTCGCCGGTTCTCTCGACGTCGCTCTATTTCATCGTGTTCGGCGCCGCCATCGGCGGGCGCATCGCCGAGATCGACGGCGTGCCCTACGGCGCGTTCCTCGTCCCCGGCCTCATCATGCTGATGCTGCTGACGGAGAGCACGTCGAATGCCGCGTTCGGCATCTATTTTCCCCGCTTCACCGGCACCACCTACGAGTTGCTGTCCGCACCCGTCTCCCCGCTCGAAATCGTGATCGGCTATGTGGGTGCGGCGGCCACCAAATCCGTCGTGCTCGGCCTCATCATTCTGGCGACCGCGAGCCTCTTCGTCCCCATCCGCATCGAGCATCCGTTCTGGATGGTGGCGTTCCTGATCCTCACCGCGATCACGTTCAGCCTGTTCGGCTTCATCATCGGCATCTGGGCCAACGGCTTCGAGAAGTTGCAGGTCATGCCGATGCTGGTGCTGACGCCGCTGACGTTCCTCGGCGGAACCTTCTATTCGATCTCCATGCTGCCCCCATTCTGGCAGACGGTGACGCTGTTCAACCCCATCGTCTACCTGATCAGCGGCTTCCGCTGGAGCTTCTACGGCGTGGCCGACGTGAACGTCGTCGTGAGTTTCACGATGACGCTAGCCTTCCTCGGCATCTGCCTGCTCGTCATCTGGTGGATCTTCAAAACCGGCCATCGCATCAGAACCTGACGCACGCCGGCGAGCAGGCGCGGCGAGCCTATCGCCGCCCGGAGCCGCCGGTAACGAGATCGCTGTGCTTGGCGCGCCCTCGCAGCACGTCCACGTATTTCCTCGCGCCGCGAAGCATCGTTCCCGGATGCACCAGATTAGCCGCCGCGCCCGCGATGAGCGGCGGCATGCTGAGCCCCGCACGTTCGATCACGAGCAACGCCCGGTCGCGCGCGTCGATGGCGTCCTTCACGGCTTCCGCGTGCGCACGGGCCTGCACGCCCTCGAATTCGTGCCGCTCGATCGCGAGTCCGTGACGCTGTCCGGCAAGCACGGCATCGAGATCGAAGCCAGGCTCCGCCTGCGCACCCGCAGCGCCCGCCGCAGCTTCCCGCGGCGTCGGTCCGTGGTGGACGACGACGAACGCCCGGAAAAGCTCGAAGAACGACGGCCGCCCGCGGGCCGCGATGTCGGCCTCGAGGCGCTCGCAGCCGCCGCGCCACAGGTCGGCTTCCGGATCGTCCTCGCACGTCATGCGGATGGAATAGCCGCGCGGCAGGTCGAGCCGGCCTTGCGCGTCCGACAGTACGAATGCAAACCAGATCCACCCGCCCGCCAAGGCGAGCAGCAGAACGAGCGGCCAGAACCGCCGCACGGCCCGCCACGCATCTCTCGGAAAATCGGTCAGCGACGACATCTGCATCGAGCGCAAGAATTCCATCGCACCCGAGTCAAGGCAAGCCTGCAGGCACGATTGCCGAGAAGGCTCCTAGACACGCCCCTTGAGCGAAGCATCTCTCAGCTTGAGTCCGCAGAAACTAAGGCCCCATACAGCCCGAAGGGCTCAGGCGCTAAGGGCGCCCGGCGCAAGTGCGCCGGCCATCCACAGAGCACCACGCCCCTTGAGCGAAGCTTCTCTCAGCTTGAGTCGGCAGAAACTAAGGAGCCAATCCCCCCGACGGCATGGGCGGCGCGTCGGGATCGTGCACTTCCGCAAACATTGCAGAGCCGTCGTGGCGGTAGATATCGGGACGGAATTCGATCCGGCCGTCCGGCTCGGCCCACGCCGTGATGTAGGCGAAATAGACCGGTACGGGGCGCGAGAGCTTCACGTCGAGCGGCTGGCCCATGTCGAGCACGGCCTGCACCTGTCCAGGGCTCTCCCAGCCGGGCTCATACCGCGCGAGCCATTCCACCAGCTCGAACACGTCCTGCACGCGCACGCAGCCCGCACTGAACGCGCGCGCGCGCTGCTGAAAGAGCGGCTTGAGCGGGGTGTCGTGCATGTAGACGCCGTGCTCGTTCGCCATGTCGATGCGAACGAGACCCAGCGCGTTCTGCGGGCCGGGATCCTGGCGCAGCTTGATCGTGGTGTGATCGGCCTGCGACCAGTCGATGGAGCGGGGATCGAGCTCGGGACCGTTGAAGTTGCCCTGCAGGACCCGGATCTTCTCCTTGTCCAGATAACCGGGCTCCTTCACGAGCAGCGGAAACACGTCGAGGCGCGCGATGCTGTCCGGAACCCGCCAATGCGGGAAGAAGTTGAGCGCGCGGATGTTCGTCTTGAGGCTCGGTGTATCGCGGCCATTCCGCCCCACGATCACGCGGTGACGCAGCACGGTCTGGAAACGCTCGACCGCCTCGAGCTGGTAGGCCGGCACGTTGACCAGCACGTAGCGCTCTTCGGGCGGTTGCTGCACGAGTTCGAGAATGCGGCCCTGGTTGAGCCGAAGCTGCTGGAGGCGCTCGTCGGCGGAGATGTTGAGCGCGGCCAGCGTCGACTGGTCGACACGCCCCGTCGCCCTCAGCCCGTTGCGCTCCTGATAGCGAACGACGGCCTGCTCCAACGCGGCGTCGAAGCTGTGGCTCGTCGCGTTGGCGTTGCGAGGCAACTCGCCGGTTGCCATCAGCCGCCGGCGCAGAAACGGCACGCGGTCGTCGTCATCACCCGGCCGCAACATGCGGTTACCCGGAATCGGCCGCCAGCCGCCGCTGTTCACGATCTGATGGTACGTCTCGATGGCTCTTTCCATGGCCATCAGCATTTCGTCGCTGCGCCAGGGCACTTCGTTCGGACGCAAGTCGTTCACGACATCCTGCTTCGGCGGCGTCCGTTCGAGTTCGGCGCGGCGGCCCGAAAAATCCGGAGTGCCGAAGCCGGTGATACCTTCCCACCAGTTGTCCTGCGCCGCGACCGGCTGGGTGCAGCCCGCGATCGCAGTCGCGACGAGAATGCCGACGAGAGCTTGCACCACGCGAAGCGGACGGCCGGAGGCGGTGTCGGGACGGCGGACAGGCGTGCGGCAAGGCGTCTTGAACGGTGTCACCGGAGAATTTTTCCCTTTTTCCGGAAGCGGGCGAAAGCGGCAGTTGCATACGCGCGATTGAGCGCCGTTAGACTGGACTCATATGGCCAAACAAAGACCCATCTTCAATCTAACGTCCGCCAAACTATTGGATTTCCAAGTTATCCAGCCCTGGAGCGTTACCCCCTAAGGGCCGTCCCGTGGTCGGGATGGGAAATGATCCCAGCCGCAGTGCTCGATGTCGAGCGGCCGCCCGTCACGTCCCGTCACCCTAACACCTTGTCCCTCGGCGAGCCGACCCACTTCCGTAACCGCGACGCCACTTTTCGCCGCAGCGTCTCGGAACGCGTCGGCGCGATCCGGCCGCACCGCCGCCAGCACCTCGTAATCGTCCCCTCCGCTCAGCACGAGTTCGAAGAGGTCGGGCGAGTGCGCGACGGCCCTGCGCGCCGCCTCGGAGAGCGGCACGAGCGCGCCGTCGAGAGCTGCAGAAACGCCAGAAGCCCGCGCGAGCCGCCCGCAATCCTTGACGAGGCCGTCCGAGATATCCATGGCCGCCGACGCAAAAGCGGAAATGACAGGCGCGAGGGCAAGCTTCGGCTGAGGGCGCAGATAGCGGGCAACCAGCGCCTGTGCGGCGTCCTCATCGAGACCCATCGCGGCCGCCCGCGCGAAATCCTGGCGCAGGCGAAGTCCGAGCGACGCGTCGCCGAGCGTTCCCGAAAGGAACAGGAGATCGCCGGCCTGTGCCGTCGCGCGCTTGACGAAGTGTCCTTGAGGCACGGTTCCGATGGCGGTGACGCCGATCGAGATCGGGCCCGGCCGCCGGTCCGTATCTCCCCCGGCCAGCGAGAGGCCGAACGCCGTCTGCGCCTCGGCAAGCCCTGCCTGAAAGCCGTCGAGCCACGCGCGGGCCGGCTGCTCCGGAAACGCAAGCGCGAGAAGATAGACGAGCGGCTGCGCCCCCTTGGCGACGAGGTCCGAAACGTTGACGGCAAGCGCTTTCCACGCAATGTCGCGGGCCGCGTCGTCGGCGAAGAAGTGCACGCCTTCCGCGACCGCATCGGTGGTGAGAACCAGGTCCATGCCGGCGGGCGGCGTGAGCAGCGCGCAATCGTCCTCGAGACCGAACGCGCCCGAGAACCCGGAGGCAAGCGGCGCGAACGTGGTCTGGATCAGTGCGTCCTCGCCCGTCGTCTCCCGCTCGGCCATGCGGCTAGCCTCCTTCGCCGGGCGCCTCGAATTCCTTCGCGCGCACCTTGTGCGCGATCCTGTCGAGCACGCCGTTGACGACCTTCGGCTCGTCCGCCTCGAAGAACGCCTTGGCGATGTTGATGTACTCGTTGATGGTGACACGCGCGGGCACGTCCGTTCGTTCCAGAAGCTCGAACACGCCGCCGCGCAGGATCGCGCGCAGGATCGAATCCACGCGCACGAGCCGCCAGCCCGTCCGAAGCTGCTGATCGACCAGCGGATCGATGTCGCGCTGGCGCCGGACGACGCCCTTTACGACTTCGGCGAAGAACGTTGTATCGCCGCCTTCGAGGCTGACGGAAAGATCCGCGTCCGCATCCGGCTCCGCACCCTCCGCGACGTCCGGCGTCGCGAGAAACTGCTCGATCACCTCGCCGGCATCCGTCCCCGCGAGATCCATCTGGTAGAGCGCCTGCACCGCCGCCATGCGCGACACGCTGCGCGGCTTCGGTGCATCGCCCGACGTCTTCTTTCGCCGCGCCAGCGTCATGACGCGTCTCCGCCGAACTGCCGCTCCAAATGCATGAGCCGGAGGCACGCGCGCGCAGCGTCGCCCCCCTTGCCGTTCGCCCCGCCCCCGGCCCGAGCCAGCGCCTGCGCCTCGGTGTCGACCGTGAGAACACCGTTGCCGAGCGGAATGGAATAGCGAATCGCCGTCTCCATGAGCCAGTGATTGGTGTTGTTGACGACGATATCGTAGTGCGAGGTCTCGCCGCGGATGACGCAACCGAGCGCGATCGCGCCGCCGTAAAGGCCCGGCTCCTCGTCTCCGAACAGCCCCGCATCGAGCGCCTGTGAGAGCACCTGGGGAATTTCGAGCGCGCCCGGCACGGGCACGCGGTCGTACGGCACGCCCTGTGCCTCAAGCACAGCCGTCACGCCTTCGATCAGCGCATCGGTGACGGCCTTGTAGTAGGGCGCCTCGATGATGAGCACGCGCTGCGAGGCTCCCGAATGAAGCTCCATCTCGACGCGCGGATGTTGGTCGTCTTTCTTCATCTCTTCTACTCGATGGCACGCCGGCCGACGATGCGAAGCCCGAACGCTTCGAGGCCGACGTATGTATCACTCGGTGCATTGGTGAGCAGCACCATGTCGCCCACGCCGAGCTCGCGCAGGATTTGCGAGCCGACGCCGACATCGACCTGCCGCCGCCCACGCGCGACGTTCTGGCCCGACCGCCGCGCGTGCTGCTCGACCCAGGTGGAAACGCTGCGCGGCCCGAGATCCCGGATGAGAACGAGCACGCCCCGCCCCTCCTGCTCGATGGCGGCCAGCGATTTCGAAACGAGCGTCCCCGCGCCCGCCTCGCCGCCGATGCCGAGCAGATCGCCCAGCACGTTGACGGCGTGCACGCGAACGAGCACCGGCCCCGGCGCCGAAAGGTCGCCCTTGACCAGTGCCAGATGCTCCACGGGCTCGACCGTCGTCGTGAAGACGTGGAGATCAAATCCGCCTGCCAGCGCGCTTTCCACGCGCGTCTTGGCCACTTCCTTGACGAGTTGGTCGTGCTTCAGCCGATACGCGATCAGGTCTTCGATGGTGCCGACCTTGAGCCCGTGCAACTGCGCGAACGCGACGAGATCGGGCATCCGCGCCATCGTGCCGTCTTCGTTCATGATCTCGCAGATCACGGCGGCCGGATAAAGGCCGGCAAGCCGCGCGAGATCGACGGACGCTTCCGTATGCCCGGCGCGCATCAAGACGCCACCTTCGCGCGCGACGAGCGGAAACACATGCCCCGGCGACACGAGATCGTGCGCGTCTTTCGTCGGATCGATCGCGGTCGCGACCGTGCGCGCACGGTCGTAAGCCGAGATTCCCGTCGACACGCCTTCGCGCGCCTCGATCGACTGCGTGAACGCGGTGCGCTCGCGCGCAGCCTTCGTCTGCACCATGAATTCGAGCTCGAGCGTCTCGGCACGCGACTGCGTCAGCGCGAGACAGATGAGGCCGCGGCCGTGCTTGGCCATGAAGTTGATCGCGTCGGGCGTGGCCATCTGCGCCGGGATCACGAGGTCGCCCTCGTTCTCGCGCTGCTCGTCGTCGACGAGCACGACCATGCGCCCGTTGGCCATCTCGTCCACGATCTCGGCCGTGGACGAAAGAAAGCCAGCGCCCGCTCCGTCTCTCTGTCTTCCGAGACCCGTGCTCACGATCGAAACTCCATGATCCGCGCAACATAGCGCGCGAGGAGGTCGATCTCGACGTTGACCTCGTCGCCGGGCTTTTTGCGCCCCCACGTGGTCTGGGTCAAGGTCACCGGAATGAGATTGATACCAAAGCGCGCACCCGCCACCTCGTTCACCGTAAGCGAGGTGCCGTCGAGCGCAACGGAGCCCTTCGGCGCAACATAAGGTGCCAGATGCGCGGGAACGTCCAACACCACCCGGCGGCTCTCTCCGTCGATGCGAATGTCGGCAATCCTCGCCACACCGTCCACATGGCCTGCAACGATGTGCCCGCCGAGCTCCTCGCCCGCCCGAAGCGGCCGCTCGAGATTGATGCGGCGGCCCACTTGCCAGCTTTCGAGCGTCGTCTTCGATAGCGTCTCGTTCGATACGTCGACGGTGAAGGCCGCGCCCGCACCGTCCGCGCGCACGGTCACGACCGTGAGACACGCCCCGTCGCAGGCAATCGACGCGCCGGGCGCGATGTCGTCGGGATCGTAACCGCAGCGGATGGCGAAACGCCCGTCCTCCCGGCCGATCAATTCGCCGATATCCGTGATGAGTCCTGTAAACACCAGCTTCTCTTGCTCAAGTTGATCGCGCGGCCGTCGCGGTACGGAACACCGTGATCAGATCCGGCCCCGCCCACCGCGCCGCCACGCGCGCGAGATCTAGCCCCGGAGCATGTCGGTCGGCAAGCGCCGCGGCGTCTTGCGCCCCCGACGTGGCCCCGCCGGCCTGGAACAGGACCACCTCGTCCACCAGCCGTTCCGCGGCGAATGCCTGCCACATGCCCGCTCCGCCCTCGACCAAAAGACGCGTCACGCCGGCATCCGCAAGGGCCGCGAGCGCGTCCCTGATCGGAAGCTTGCCGCCCGCCAACGGCCGCTTCAGGACCCGTATGCCGGCCGCCTCCAAGTCCCGCACCCGCTCGGCGTCGGCGTCGTCACCCGTCAGCACCCACACGGGTACCTCGCCCGCCGTCCGCACCAGCTTGAGCCGCGGCGAGAGATCGAGCGTACGCGACAGCACCACGCGGATCGGCGAGCAGGGCGCAAGGCCCGGCAGCCGGCACGTCAGCTCGGGATCGTCGTCGCGCGCGGTCGCACCGCCGACCAGAATCGCATCGGCCTCCGCCCGCAGCAGGTGCCCCTGCGCGCGCGCCTCGGGCCCCGTCACGAAAACCGCACGTCCCTCCGCTCCGCGCGGCACCGTTCCGTCCGCCGCGAGCGCCATCTTCAGTTGGACGAACGGCCGCTGCTCGGTCACGCGGAGAATATGGCCAAGCGTCGCCCAGCGCGCCTCGTCCGCCATGAGGCCGACGTCCACGCGCACGCCCGCGTCTCGGAGCAGAGAGATGCCCTGCCCGGCGACGCGCCGATCCGGATCCTCGACGCCGATCACGACCCGGCCCACGCCGGCCGCAACCGCGGCCTCCGCGCACGGCGGCGTCTTCCCATGATGCGCGCACGGCTCGAGCGTGACGTAAAGCGTCGCGCCCTGCGCCCGCCCGCCGGCGCGCGAAAACGCTTCGACCTCGGCATGCGGACGTCCGCCGGGCTGCGTAACGCCTCGCGCGATCACCTCGCCCGTCGTCTCGTCCGCGATCACGGCGCCGACCGAAGGATTGGGCGCGGTCGCACCCCATCCCCGCCGCGCCATCCGAAGCGCAAGCGTCATCATCTGCCGGTCGAAGTCGGAGAAGCTCATTGCGTTCCGTCCGTATCTTCCGCCCATCGCCATGAGGAGAAACGAGGCCTCAGTGCTTCTTCGCGAGAGGCGGCGGCGTGTCGATCCCGTCGTCGCGCGCGATCTCGCCCAGCACTTCCTGGAAGTCCGCCGCCTCGCGGAAATCCCGATAGACCGATGCAAAACGCACATAGGCGACGGGATCGAGCGCGCGCAGCCCCTCCATCACGTGCGTGCCGATGGTGGACGAGGCGATCTCGGCATCTCCCGCGCTTTCGAGCTGGCGCACGATGCCCGACACCATGCGGTCGATCCGGTCGGCTTCGATGGGCCGCTTCCTGAGCGCCACCTGAACCGACTTCAAAAGTTTGTCGCGGTCGAACGGCACCTTGCGCCCGGAGCGTTTGACGACGACGAGCTCGCGCAACTGCACGCGCTCGAACGTCGTGAAGCGCCCGCCGCAATCTGGGCACACGCGCCGGCGGCGGATGGCGGCGTTCTCTTCCGTCGGGCGGCTGTCCTTCACCTGCGTTTCTTCGCACGAACAATAGGGGCAGCGCATGAAAACCTCCGGATGGCTCGCGCGGAAACGAGGCTCTTCTTCGCGGAAGCGGGCCGGCAGCACAAGGGCCCCCGCGGTTGTGGACACGAGCAACAGACGGCGAGGTGACGAAAATGCTTGCTGCGCCGTTGCCTTTTCTTCACCGACCGGTGGCGCGAGCACAAGATGCCCCCGTCACGAGATCGTGCATATGTGGCCCGCCCTTGCCGTCACGGTCCCGCCCTTCCTCGACAACGGCTTTCTTCGCGGCACGAGCATCGCGCACGCACGAAAAAAGCGAGGGCCCGCAGACGTGTGTGCTGCGGACCCCCATTGCCGTTCAGGGCGAGCTTGCCCCGCCCCCGAAAGTTACGAGTAGATCGGGAAGCGCTTGCACAGCTCGGTCGCCTCGGCCTTCACCTTGGCCTCGACCTCGCCGTTGCCGGCTTCGCCGTTCTTGGCGAGACCGTCGAGCACTTCCGCGATCATGCGGCCGATGTCGCGGAACTCCGCTTCCCCGAAGCCACGCGTCGTGCCGGCCGGCGCGCCGAGACGGATGCCCGATGTGACCATCGGCTTCTCGGGATCGAACGGCACGCCGTTCTTGTTGCAGGTGATGTGCGCACGTCCGAGCGACTTCTCGGAGATGTTGCCCGTGAGCTTCTTCGGACGCAGGTCGACGAGGATGAGGTGCGTGTCGGTGCCGCCGGAGACGAGCGCGAAGCCGTCGTTGACGAGCACTTCGCCCATGGCCTTCGCATTGGCGATCACCTGCTTCGCATACACCTTGAAGTCAGGCTGAAGGATCTCGCCGAATGCAACCGCCTTGCCGGCGATGACGTGCATGAGCGGACCGCCCTGGATGCCCGGGAAGATCGCGGAGTTGACCTTCTTCGCGATGTCCTCGTCGTTGGTGAGGATCAGGCCGCCGCGCGGGCCGCGCAGCGTCTTGTGCGTGGTCGAGGTGACGACATGCGCGTGCGGGAACGGCGAAGGATGCTCGCCGGCCGCCACGAGGCCCGCGAAGTGAGCCATGTCGACCATGAGATGCGCGCCAACTTCGTCCGCGATGGCGCGGAAGGCTGCGAAGTCGAACTGGCGCGGATAGGCCGAGCCGCCGGCGATGATGATGCGCGGGTTCTCGGCCTTCGCGATCTCGCGCACCTTGTTCATGTCGATCAGGTGCGTATCGGGCTCGACCTGATAGTGCACGGCGCGGAACCACTTGCCAGACTGGTTCACCGTCGCGCCATGGGTCAGGTGGCCACCGTGCGCGAGATGAAGACCGAGGATCGTGTCGCCGGGCTTCGCGAGCGCGTTGAACACGCCCTGGTTGGCCTGCGAGCCGGAGTTCGGCTGCACGTTGGCAAAGCTGCAGCCGAAGATCTTCTTGGCGCGCTCGATGGCGAGATCCTCGACGATGTCGACGTACTGACAGCCGCCGTAATAGCGCCGGCCCGGATAGCCCTCGGCGTACTTGTTGGTGAGAACGCTGCCCGCAGCTTCGAGCACGGCCTTCGAGACGATGTTCTCGGAAGCGATCAGCTCGATCTCGTACTGCTGACGGCCGAGCTCCTTGTCGATGGCAGACGCGATTTCGGGATCGGTCTCCGCGAGCGGCGCATTGAAAAAGCGGGAGGTCGAATTGGACATTAGGCGTTCCTCGTTGGTATCGGCTCTAATCGGATTGGAAAAGTGGGGCGACGCTGATCGGAAACCTTAGGATAGGGCAATGTGGCCGCGCGCCCGCATTCCCGGAGCGACGGGGCAGCGGATTACGGAGCGAGCCTCACAGGCGCATGGCCTTACCATGCGTCACCCACGACAAACAAGGAAGCGACCGTCGCACTCAATTTTTGCTGTGCAGCGCAGCAATTGCGAAGGGTGCGAATCCTGCCGCGGGCCGTGCTGAACGCCCGGCCGCCCTCCGAAGACTCATGAAAAAGCCCTGAAAAACAGCGTGGAAAGACGCTGCGCTATTCGGCCGCGAGTTTGCCGGTGCGTCCGACAGCCGCCGGGCACGCTGCCCACAGCGTCCCGAGCGCCGCCACGAGGTCGGCCATTTGCGCGTCCGTATGGTACGGCGCCGGCGTGAGGCGAATGCGCTCAGTGCCGCGCGGAACGGTCGGATAGTTGATCGGCTGCACATAGATGCCGTAGCGGTCGAGCAACCGGTCGGTCACCTCTTTGCAGTGAACCGGATCGCCGATCAGGACGGGCACGATATGGCTCGGGTTCTGGAACACCGGCAGCCCCGCGTCCTTGAGCAGCCCCTTCAGCGTGCGGACGCGCTCCTGATGGCGGGCGCGCTCGAGCTGGCTTCCCTTGAGGTGACGGATGCTCGCAACCGCACCGGCCGCGATGGCGGGAGCCAGCGACGTCGTGAAGATGAAGCCCGGAGCGAACGAGCGAATGGCGTCGCACAAGTCGCGCGTGCCGGTGATGTAGCCGCCCATCACGCCGTAGCCCTTGGCGAGCGTCCCGTTGATGACGTCGATGCGATCCATGACGCCGTCGCGCTCGGCGATGCCGCCGCCGCGCGGGCCGTAAAGGCCGACAGCATGCACTTCGTCGAGGTAGGTCAGCGCGCCATACTTATCCGCGAGATCGCAGATGCCCGCGATCGGCGCGATATGGCCGTCCATCGAGTAGACGCTCTCGAAGGCGATGATCTT